>Ga0209972_10000913_pt1 | contig 28075 bp, 34 predicted proteins | sample NOAtaG_7_FD_187302 | JGI IMG/M metagenome (GOLD analysis project Ga0209972, IMG submission 187302) | Freshwater lake microbial communities from Lake Erie, under a cyanobacterial bloom - NOAA_Erie_Diel1S_2200h metaG (SPAdes) (version 2) | ecosystem: Environmental > Aquatic > Freshwater > Lake ...
GAGCCAGTAATTTTACTCATGTTACCTTTTCTGGTTCTAATCAACCAATTAGCTAGCTTTTCTGCCGATAACTTCTTGAACTTACCTTTAGCATCTGGTGCATTAGAGTGGTGAAACTTCAACCTCTCTTCAAACAATTGATGTAGTAGTTCATGTAACTTCATAGATTACAATTTACCTTGAGTCATTAGTCTACTGATCTTAGCTCTAAGGTTTCTTAGAGAAAGTCTAATACCGTCTAATTCAGGGTTTCCTTTAGCTCTTTCTAAAAACTTAACTAGATCGTCTACTCTTTTATATAATTCTTTTGGCTTAACATCGTAGCTAACGTCCCAACTAACTCTACCAGTTTCTGGATCTTGGCTAGCTAGTTTAGTTACTGGTTCAGGTATTGCTCCAGGGCCATCAGACTCGTTCTTCTTACCGAATCTTTTTTCGTAAGCAGAAGTAGCTGCGCTCTTCTTAGTCTTATACTTCTTGGTCTTGCCTTTATCAGCATAATCAGCTTCCCATTTGCCATAGGCAGAAGGATCATCTGACTTTAACTTCTTAACTCTGTCGATCTCTTTCTTCATTGCCGCTGCGTCTTTTGTCAAGTAAGCAGGGTTGATTTTGCCTTTCTTTTTCTTTTTGGCTTCACTTACTCTAACACAGTTAGGGACCATCTTATCACCTTTCTTCTTCATGCCTTGTTGTTGATATCCGTCCCAACAAGCTTCTTGAAGCATTTCGGTTAATATAGTAGTAAGTTTGATCACAGCTTAGTTATTTTTACTTTTAGTGGGCCTGTACCTTTAATAGCACGGTGCCACGTGTACCTAGGAATAAATATCGGCTTGTCGATTAAAGTAGGGAGTTCATTGTCTAGTTGAAACTTCCAATCACTTGGCTCAATTGATTCAATAATACGATCTTCTTGATCACGATGCCACATTAACTCAACAGGGTCAATGTTTTCGTCAAAGTGTCTTACAACAGTATTACTTTCCTTTTTTATTTCCTGGTATGGTCTCATTGATATCATAATAAAAACAATCAGAATCTTCACTTACCCACCTATCAGAAACAGATTCTACATTGAGTAACTCAGTGTCTACTTTAATTAACTTTGTGTCTATAGGAAAGTCCTTTGTTACCCAGTTAGAATCTTTCCAGAATATTCTGTTATTAGGCTGGCAAAGTAAATAGCCGTCATCTGCAGCTAATATATGACCACATTTGTAGTCAGATGGTTCATTTGAGTATGGATTATTCTGCCAGTCAACAGTAAACATATAAGTAGCCCAACTAAAAGTCTTGTCACGAAGTAGCACTTTACACCTCTTGTCTTTCAAGAAGTCGAACTTGGTAACAGTGGCATCAGGACCAAAACAGTCCCAGAGCTGTTTGTAATGATATGGTATGTCTTGTTTTGGCTCTTGAATATACAACTCAGAGATAGGAACACGAGATCTTAACATGCCATAATCAGTCATGACATGGAACGTCAATATCTTGGAGTCAACAGACTGTATACCAAACGCATAACACTTGTGAAATATAGAATGGTGTTTTACGTCTTTCGTAAAATAAGACTGTCTTACCAAGCACTTGAAAGACTCTATGTTATAATTCAACATCTACTTTTTAGCTTGCGTTTTCTTTTTAGAAGCCTCTTTACGTTTCTCTATATAATCAAGAGCAGTTTTAAGTCTACTCTTTACTTGTGGGTCTTTTGCGTTATTATAAGCAGCTCTGACTCTTTGATGAATCAGGTTTATAATCTGAGATTGTCTAGCGTGAGGTTTAGACTTGAATGTAGTTTTAGACAGTGTGTCTCTTATGTCTTGAGCAGTTCTAAACTTTACACGAACAGTATCTTTAGGGTTCTCGTCGGTATACAAACGTCTATCAGATCCTTTTGGCTTTTTTCCTGTTCCTGTTTTAGGGTCTGCTTCAGTTATATCAGGGTCATTAGTCCAAGTATCAGACGCTTTGTACCTAACTTTCTTGACCATATTTGCTCGATATGGTGGGTACATTTCATTTAATATATCGAGTAGCTTGATCATCTATTACCAGAATCCTGAGAAGTTAGATTTAAGTCCTAAGAGCTTAGCATATCTTGGTAGACGGCAAGACCAGTATTTTGGAGTTGTCTTGTCTTTAGCTTGTGCGCATTTATGTCTAGCGGCAAAACTTCTCCTAGCTTCAGGATTATTGATCTTAGCAGACAGGCCAGAAGTATCACCAAAAGATACTTTCTTGATGCCTCCACCAGGTTTACGTACATAGACGTAGAACTTCTTTGAGCCTCCACGCTTAGGCTTATTTAATTCAGGCTGCTTCTTCTTTGCTTTCTTTTTTACTTCCATTAAGAAGTCAATAGTCATTGGAAAGTCAAGTGGGACTTTTACACCATTATAGATTCCAGTTAGTCCTAGATCAGTTTCACTGAAATATACTTCGTCTTGCTCAGATAGTTGTAGTTTACCAGAATCATACAAAGCACGAGCCTCTTCAAACAAAGCTAGAAAGTTTGTTGACTGAGGACGATAGATCGATTCGTTAAGATCAATCTTATTTTGTAAATGGTAATTAAGACCTTCTGAGATTAGAAGTCTATTTGCAGTTTCATGAAGTTGTATACCTCTTGAGCAACACTCTTCAAGACCTGCTTTAGTTAGTTTATCGTAGTATTTAGGATCTTCTTTGATATGATCCATAGCTATCTTCAAAGCCATTTTAGGATCATCAGTATGTTCCATTTCGACTTCGATGCCTTTCTTTATTTGCTTAAGTAAGGCCTTATCCATTATTGTAAGAATTTAAGCTTATACTTAGTTGTCTCAATGAGCTTAACTACAGTATCAACTTCATTTTGTATATAAGAATCTTGAGGAAGCTGCTTTCTGATAGTCTCTACAAATTTAGATAGACCATCAAAGTACATTCTAGCATTGTTATCTTCACGAATGGTATCAGCCATCTTGTAGTTAGTTATGATACCGTAGCGACCTTGAATAGATTCAGCGATTCCATCTATAAGGTCAATAATGCCATCATAATATTCTTGAAGTGCTTTATGAGCTGCAAATGAACCCATACCTTGTACTTGAAGGTGGTAAATGTGAGCTTGATTACGGCTCTGCATTAATGTACCTAAGAATAGTCCTACTGCTTCCATTACTTATCTTTTTTATCTTCGTCCTTCTTAATCTCTTTTTTGCTCTTCTCGATCTTCTCCATCTTGGTCATAAGATCATCGATCTGCTGGGCAAGTTTAGCGATATGCTCTTTATGCTTAGCGGCACTCTTAGGATCTTCTTTAGCCATGTCAAGATGCTCTTTTCTTTTCTTCTCTAGGTGGTCGATAGCCTTTTTAAGCTTGTCACCAACCTTTCCTTTCTTCTCTTCAAGCTGGAAAGCTTCGTCCATACATTTTCTATATGCTTCAGCCGCAATCTCTTGAGCTTGAGTTGCATCTACAGCTACGCTATGAACATCATCCATACCAATATTAAGAGGCTGAATTCCTTCTAGTGGATTGATCTTCATTACAAGATCGCCCTCTTTCATAGTTGTATTAGGCTTACGAACCACATACATTTCAGGAATCTGTAGTCCTTCTTCTTTCTTTGCTTTCTTAGGAAGACCTTTATGCTTAGTAGCTGCGAAGTCTTTTACATCACCTGGCTTCATAGTCTTGGCCATTTCTCTTGCTTTGGCAGATGCTTGTCCTGGTTTAACAGTTCCTTTTTGAAGGGCATGAACAAGACCCATCAATTTTTGCTGTTGTTTGGAAGTTGCTGGCATATACTCTAACGATTTACTAATAAATATCAACCTTCTTCCATTCTTGGATCTTCTTCTTGATCTCCTCATAGGCCTTGGTTTTATCTCCACCAGACCAGTTTTCTATGTCTCCTTGCTCAGAAACAAAGGTGTCTTTCTCTTCAAGCCATGCGTCTAGAGCTCTTTCAAAATCTTCTAGGCTAGCATTCTTATTAGAGTTAAGTATATTCTTTTCGTAGTCTTCGTACTTACCTTGTGCTTTTAGCTTAGTCTCCATTTCAACTACACAGCCTAGACACATCTTGTGAATAGAGTACATCTTTTTATTGATATCATCAGACTTCATTGGCTTCTTACAACTAGGGCAAGTTAGAGGAAGACTGATCAAGTGTTTAAACTTGTCTAGCTTAGTGATAGATTGTTTGACACCATTTTTAATGGTCCACTTTTTTCCATCTTCTTCCCAAATATCACCTTCTTTATAGTTTTGTTGGGTTTTTTCGTAGCCTGCTTGAACTTGAGTTCTATCACCAGATTTACCGGTTATAAGGTTACGCATTCTTTGTACATCACGCTTCGAAAACTCTTTCTTGAGTGTTGACTCATTAGGTATCATATAACTTATTTATATTTTTTAAACAAAACTAAACCAAATGTATCAAATTGTGGATCATAAAATCCATCTGCTTTTAATTTAATTTCTTTTTCATATTTATCAAAAGTATCTTGATTGCCTACAGCTATTTTTAGTCCTGTTGGTAAAATTGTTTCATCTTCATCTATATAGTTTGGATTTTCCCTATAGTGTTCTATACAATTTTCACTAACACACCAATAATCACCTTTGCCATACTGTTCAATATCAGTAACAATATTTTTTTTATATTTATTTCCAAAGTAAGCTTTTTTTAAACGATCTTCAACATATATTTTATTAAATTGTTCTGATGAAATAATATTATAAGAAAGTTTGTTTTCTGTTAATCTAAACTTATCTAATATCGCACTTACTTGATCATATGATTTGTACATGATAGCAATTCCTCCAATCTCTTTCCATGGAGCAAGATTTGGATAGTAGTCATCTATTAACATAGAGCTTCTAATCTCTTGAGGTGTCTTATCCTTGATCGCTTCAAACTTTTTTCCAGTATTAGCGAACATAATATCTTTTGGCTGAGGAGTCAGATTCTCTTTGATCCATATCAACTTACCTTCTCTAGCATAAGTAAACTTTCCTGGACTTGTTAATATAATTGGATCGTACTTCGATATCTTGTTCCATAATTCTTGGCCTCCTTTTAACCATGGCATTTTAGACCAATAGACTACTCCTACTTTATTAACGGCTTCTTCCATAGCCTTTTGACCTTTCTCGTTAGCGTACTCTCTAGGTGGTACACCGTAGAAGTGTTCAAACCTACTGTCGAAGTCGCATAACACACCGTCCATATCACAATAGATCTGAATACGTCCAGACTTTTCTGCCTCATATATTTGTTTTAGTGAAGGAATAACTGCCTCGTAGATGGTATCGTTGATACGACCGTAATCACGCATTAACACTCCTGCAAGAGCGTTTGCTTCATTCTCTATCTCAGAGCCAGTTTTACCAGAACCATCTTCAAGCTTATTTAGTTCATTTTGTCTATGGTGAACTAATTCATGGCCAAGTGTTCTAAGTATATCAGCCATGTTCCTATTGCCTATATAAACTGTAAGTGTATTATCACTAGGATTATATTGACCAAAACTGTGGCGTTCAACTGCCCAGTCTCTATTGCCAACAAACTTTAATTCAGGAGCTTTATTAATACCAAGCCTTTTTATAGCAAACTCAACAAAGTCCTCAACGGTTAATATCTTTTTTGGATCTATCATTTCATTATTTTCAATAGTCTACTAAATACATCTTTAGTGGCTCCTTTATTATATGCTGCGTCTGGAATAAACTTTTCGAATCCTTTCATATCGCCTACTTTGATAGCATCACGCATCTGAGTGGCTGATATTCTTTCAAACTGATCAGGCACAACTTCTTTTCTTACACGATCAGGAAATCTTTTTTGAAGAGCATCGAAGTAGCCTAGACCTTCTACTTCTTCACCAGCTCCGGCCACATAAATAGGATCTACTTCTGGATTCTCGTCCATGAAAACAAAAATATCTTTGATAGGAGTTGACTCTTTAGAAATAGAAACGCTAATCTTAGGATTAGGTTCTGCTTTCAAATATTCATTCCAAATATATAATGAATCCTCAGGTGTTATACCAAACTTGGTAACTCTAGATATAATAACATAAACCTTGTTAATATAAGGTTTAGATGCAAGATACTTTGCGGCTTCGAAGTGACCTTTATGTGGTGGTTTAAATTTACCAGGATAAAAGCATGGGCCTACATCTGGAGAAGCTTCTTTCAAAATATCCTCAGCAATACTACGGCCTATTTTAACTGGGTTGATCATTTCTTGATAAACGATTTTGCTGCGTTAACTACTTTACTCATGTCTTCTTCTTTCGTCTTCTCTACTTGCTTTTCAATCTGACTGAACTGGTTAGATAGGATATCGATTTGTTTATCTACAAGTTCTTTAGACTTAGCAATCTCTTCTGGTGTTTTCTTCTTAGTCGGGTCCTTTTTGAATGTAGACTTAAACTGTCCAGAAGATAAAAGCGCTTCGAAGAACTCTTTTAACTTACCAGACTTAAACGCTTTATTGAACTCGGCTACCATTTTGTCTTCTTCAGGAGTAGTTCCTGTAGAGATTAAATGAAAGTCGTTACCAAACATCTTCTTGTAAGCCTCGATATTCTTATATACATTATTCCAACTAGAAAGAACTCCTACAGTAGGAACTTTTCGCTCACGCTTGAAGTTACGAAGAAAACTAACGATCGGGTTAGTATAGACCATGACCATCATAATATCATAGCCAGCATCTTTGATAGCTTGAACTCTTTGAACATTACTAGCAGTAGTATCGTATAAGAAGTTCTGTCCTTTTTGAAGTGTAGCAGGTAGGTCTACTCTATCTATTCTAGAGGCTGCAGCTCCTAGGTTATTATACATAGGACTGTCTGGATCTTCGACGTATTTGTCTGCATTTAAGTCAGTCCAGCCAGCCTTTTTAAGATCAGATTGGAGTTGTCTAGAAAATGTAGATTTGCCAGCTCCGGCTCCACCTGCCATGATAATGGCTTTCTTTTGGCCTTTGGCCTCTTTTAATAAGTCTAGTAGCTTAATCATATCTTTCTACATTTACTATTGTATTCCAAGGAATTACCCCTCTGTATTCAAGAGTATCAGAAGTTTCATTTCTTACATTTTGATCTCTAAATAGTTTAGAGTGGTCTAGCTTGGAAGCATCCACAGTTAATATAACTATTTGATCTAGCCATTCCTCAGGAACATAATCAGAAGTCTCTGCATATGAACCAGCAACATCCTTATCAGTTGCCAAATATACATATCCAGGAATAGAATCTTCCCAGGCTTTTTTACTATCTCTAGTATCTAAACCCTTCGACTTAATTTTATTTAATAAAGGCTCATAAGTGGCGTGATATAAATAATCACCATTTTCTGCCTCTTTTAATAAGTCTAGTAGCTTAATCATACTACCAATAAATATTTACTGACCTAGTTTAACCGTGTTAGGTAGGGTTAATAGTTCAATATCAGTCTCTGGGTGCATGATCTTGTAGGTCTCGTAAGTATGCAAGAACATCTGGAAGTATTCATCAACCGTCTTCTTGCCTTCTAAGATCTCCCAGCCAGCACCTTGCATCTTTTTATTAGTCTTGTCTGGGCCTCGTTTACTAGACTTCAACCAGATAATACCATTACGATCTACCTTTTGGAGATACTTCTCCTCATAAGCCTTTGTGTAGGCTGACATTTGTAGATAGTAGCTCTCGTGAATGTTGTTAGAAGTCTTAATATCTAGTAGCCACTTTTCTCCTTTGATATCAACAAGGAGGTCTAAGGTTCCAGAGTACTTGTGAGTATCTGAGTACATGAACTCTTCTGATAAAAGAAGTGTTGGCTTGTAAGTGGTCCAGAAGTCTACAAAGCCTAGAACCATCTTCCAAACATGAGTAGCATAGTTGACTTTGCCAGTTGACTCGATCCATCTTATTTCTTCACCTTTTAGAAAGCTTTCAATAGCTTCATGGACTTGAGTTCCTTCTTCACCGGCACGACGCATAACAATATCAGCATTGTGGCCAGTGTCTTTTAACCACGTTTCGAAAAAAGAACCTTTTGGAAAAAAGCTTAAAATAGTTGTTACAGAAGGATAAAAAACACCAGGAGACCTTTGATAATACCTAGAATCATGAAGTGTAATTTGTCTTAGCTCAGGATCTGTTTCAACGATACGTCTTAAGAACTTGTCTTTGTAGACGTTCTTTGATTGTTCAATCATATTAGTTGGATTTTCTTTAGAAGGAGGTCACTAAAAGATAGTGGCTTAGCTTTATGCAAAAGCTTGGTCATCTCTACAAAACCAATGTCAGATGGATCTTTTCCTTCCAAATCTATTAAATAAACCTCTTTCCCGTGATCGAGAAGAGTTTGTGAATAATCTAACGCCTCTTTCAAAGCGTCTTTGTCTAATGCTAAATATACTGTTTTTACTTCAGATTCTACTAATTTCAACATGAGTGACTTAGGAATAGTCTTGCCAAACAAAGGAACTGCGTTACGTTTAATAGCAATGGCATCGAATATTCCTTCACATAAAATAACCGGAACAGACCAATTAATAAAGAACTCAAGCCCTATCAACTCTGTCTTATTACAACTAGGTGCATCAATCTTTTGAAAAGGATCTGGCTCAAATGATCTTGCTATAAAGTAATTAATCATACCGTCTTTATTATAAGATGGTACAATCACTTTGTTTCTATATCTTCCTTTACTACAATATCCTATATTATACTTTTGTATGTCTTGAACAGAGATCTGCCTTTTCTTTAAGTAAGCTAAAGCGTGTCTGGCTTCTAGTGACTTGTCTGGATTAATCAGTGATACAAATTCTTCTGGTAGGGTTACCTTATTTGCTTTTGTGGTATCAATCTTGGTATTATCTCCTTGAAAATAACTCTTCATCTCGATCAACTTCTCTGTAGGAGCTTCGATCTTTTTTAAGAGTGATACTGGTGTTTTACCTTTAGTAGGTGGGTGGCATGTCCAGCAATTGTATTGTCCAGTCTTAATGTTAACAATCAATTTTGGATTATGATGCTTACAAACCGGGCAATAAAAAGCATAGTCCATAGTTGTTTTAGAACCTTTGGCTTTGCCTAATACACTCTCAAGTAAACCTAAAACGAGTAGTTCTTTGTCCATTAGTCTAATATAAGACAAAAAAACGAAATAAAAAAATATTTATAAAAAAATTTTTCTGTTTCAAATAAATGTTGTATATTGGTTGTATCTAACGCCAGATCTAGTCATGATCTATGCCATAGCTTGGTGAGATTCCATGAGTGAGTTTTAGAATGACTAGAAGAAAATGGCTACCAGGAGCTAAGACTAAGATATGCTTCAGGTATATAAAGATAGTCGAAAGTGAAAGTTTAAAAGAATATCGGCAAAAGCCGACGGTTTACTCCGCTTAGGGCTTTTAAATATAAACTAAGGCAAAAAACAAAGTCAAAGAAAAACTTCTATATAGGAAAATACCCTATATAAAAAATATTTTTATGGAAATAAATGGAGATAAAATAACAGAAGAACAACTAGAAGCATTATACATATATTTGTCATTTGCATTTGACACTATGGATAAAGAAGAACAATTGTTTTGGATTGAATTAATGAAAGAAATAGATAAAGAATTCACGGAGGTATAAGTTATGGCAAAATTAATATTCTTGGTTTTAGATGGTTGTAGTAAGTGTCAAAGCCTTAAAAACAAATTAGGCTACTTTAACAACTCATTCAAGTTCTATTCTTGTGACGGAGAAAATTCTTTATGTGATGATGCCGAAACATTAACCGGAGTAGAAACATACCCTATGACACTTGTACTAGACATAAATAATAATGTAGAACAAATTGTATATTTTACCGATGAGTATGATAAAGTAGGTAAAAAGATAGAATTAACAAAAGGAGTGAAAGGTTATCCTGTTTACTCTGTAGATCAAATGGTAGATTACGTAACTAAATTGTAAATTAACAAAATGAAATACAAACAATTAATCCAAAAGAAGATTTTTGAACTAAATAATTTTCTTAACGGCCAAGACGCCCTATTGTCAACTGGAAGATCAATCGATGAAATTAGAGCTCACATTGAAAGAATGAAATCTAAGTTACAAGAGATTGAAGTATTAATCAATAGTGAAACTGAACAATAAAAATAAAATAATAAGTTATGAAAGAGTTATCGGCAGAGCAGATTCAACAGAATCTAAATAGGTTCTATGAACTGATCAACAAGTATATCACTGGAGATAGAAAAGACAAACTAATTGACTTTTATAAGTCTTTAGAAGAAGTTTTGGCTTTAGCTCCGGCTTCTACTAAATTAGATCATCATAATTGTTTTCCTGGTGGTTATGTAGATCATGTAATAAGAGTGGTTGAAGCAAGTCTGGTATTTGAAAAGGTTTGGGATAAGTTTGGTCAGAAAAAAAACTATACAACAGAAGAGTTAGTTTTCTCAGCCATCAATCATGATCTTGGTAAACTAGGAACTAAAGATCAACCTTTTTATGTACCAAATGATTCACAGTGGCATATTGAGAAGCAAGGTGCTTTATATAAGTACAACTCTAAAGTCACTCATATGAGAATAGCAGACCGTAGTTTATTCTACCTCCAGAATGAAGGAATAGAAGTTACAGAAAATGAATATCTAGCTATTAAGCTTCATGATGGTTTATATGAAGAAGGAAACAAACCTTACTTTATAACATATAATAAAGATACAGAACTAAAGTCAAATATAGTTCATATTCTACATCAAGCTGATCTAATGGCTAGTCGTGTCGAATAACAAATAAAAATAATATGATAACAACAATTATAGCAATATCTTTATGGATTGCTACTGTAGTAGGATGGATCATTTTCAACCTATATACTAAGAATAGAAAATTAGAGAATATAGTAGTTAACCAACAACTATTCATTGACGGAGTTAAAGGATGCATGAAAGAGATCAATACTTGTGCAAATCAAATTGATTCTAAGTTATGGGTTCAATCAGATCCAGAATTCTTAGAACTAATGGAGAACGTCAAGAAAATGCAAGATTCTATCAATAACTTTATAGAAGAATAAAATGGTAGATATTTTAGACAAAGAAGAAGAAGTTCTACTTACCAAGAAAGGTGAGCCTAGAAAACGTAAGCCAAAGACAAAGAATAACTACTTCACTATAGAAACTGAAGAGGCTATTCTAGCATATCGTAATTCTAAGAGTCAAGCAGAAAGAAACAGAATCTATAACGAAAGGATCCACTACGGCTTCTATAAGCTAGTAGAAAATATTATTCATACGTTTAAGTTCTACTACACCGAAGTTGACAATATAGAAGACCTAAAGTATGAAGTGATCTCGTTTCTTTTACAAAAACTAGACCTCTACGACCAATCCAAAGGAAAGGCCTACTCTTATTTTGGGACTATTGCCAAAAGGTATTTAATCATCTATAACCAAAAGAACTACAAGAAGCTTGTATCTAAAGCAGACATTGGAGAACAACACGACGATAATGCTTTGGTCAACTCAATTCTAGTAAAAGAGCCAGAACCAGAGCTAGATAAGCTAGATATAGTCGAGCTTTTTATCAAGCATGTAGACGACAACTTGTTTGAGTTATTCGATAAACCTGAGGAGATCAGAGTCGCTGATGCAATCCTAGAGATCTTCAAGAAAAGAGAGAATATAGATATTTTTAACAAGAAGGCTGTCTTCATCTATGTTAAAGAAATGACTGACACTCAGTCTAATACGATCACCAAAGTGATCAAGAAACTAAAAACCATCTACAAGACCATTCTAGACAACTACCTTGAAAATCACGACTTTTAATATTTATTCTAAAAGTCATGGAACTAGAAAAGGAAATATTCAAAGGCAAAAAGATAGCCGATCTAGTCGAAGAGGTTTACAACAAGCATAAAAACCAAGACTCTACCATTAAGCAAGAGATCATGAGACTTGCTGATATGATCGAGACTCCTGGTGATGCTATTGTAATTGTGCCTCTTTTGAAAGGATTCATGGATTCTAGCCTCAAGAACGACGAAGTCTTGATGAAACTCCTACAGCTTTTCCAAAAAGCATCGGCAGAAGCCAAGAAAGATGGTGTCGAAGATTCTGGCATTTTGACAGAAAAGGACATCGAGCAGTTGTTTTCTGAAGTAAGTAATATTAAGATCAAAGATCCTAAACAACTACCTCAAGCGTAATGTCAGACGGATATATTTTTGGTAATAAGTTTGACTCCAAAGTTGGTAGATCTATCGGCCAGTATTTCCAAATTGGTCGAGTTAAGTCTATTGTGTTAGGACCTTTTAAAGGAAACACTCAAGAACGTGATCCTGATTACGGAAGCCCTATTGATATAGGAAAGATCAAATATGAGCTGTTATATTCTACTTTAGGAACCTCTAAGTCTGGTGAAGTATCTGAACCGGCTTGGCCAATGTTTAACTTTATTAGGCAGTATCCTGTGGTTAATGAGATAGTGCTTATCATGGCAGGGCCTACTGAGAAGTTGAACGATCGTGTGTCTAATCAGCAATTCTTCTATTTTCCTCCATACAGTTTGTGGAATCGTGCTAATCATGGTGCTTTTCCAAACATGAGTGAGTATAGTAACTTCTTGAAACAGTCTGTTAATATTCAAGGGTATTCTGGAAATGCTGTAACTGGATCATCTCTTCCTTTGGGATATACTTTCCAAGAGAATCAACAAGTTAGAAATTTGCAGCCTTTTGAAGGTGATACAATACTACAAGCTAGATTCGGTCAATCTATCAGATTTGGATCAACTGTTCCTGTTCTAAAAAGAGATAATACATGGTCTAATTCTGGAAAGAATGGAGACCCTATAACTATTATACTAAATAGTCAAAGGCAAGAAAACCCTGGACTAAAGTTCAATAATATTGTAGAAGACATAAATAAAGACGGCTCTGCTATCTATATGACCTCTACTCAAGAGATCTTTTTAGAGGACATAAATAACTTTCCTTTAAACTCTTTTGGAACACCAATCACAGCAATATCACAGCCTACTCTAAGAGTTCCTAAACCAGCAATATCTAATGAAGTAGTTTCTCCAGCACTACAAGACCAAGCAAGCATAGGATAATATGTACAGACCAGTTTTTCCATATAAAGGCAATCAACTCATTTTAACTTCTGAAAGAGTTACTATTCACTCAAAAACAGATGCTATCTTTTTGTTTGGTAAACAAGCAGTATCTTTGTCCTCTACTAATACAATTAATTTAGACGCTTCAAATAAGATTATATTAGCAGGCCCTGTTATTGAACTAGGAAATAAAGCAAAAGACCTAGGTGAACCTATAGTTTTAGGAGATACATTAAATAGAAAACTATTAGACTTATTGGATGCTTTAAGTTTTATTTCTACAAGAATGGCACAAGCTTCCACATCTAATCCTGGTGCAACTGCCGAATTACTACAACAAGCTGGATCTTATCTAGGTAATAAAGTTAATGAACTAAAAGGCCAATTAGAGCCAGGTTTATCAGAAATACTATCTAAAAATACTTTTACTAGATAAGCATGTCATCTACAAATAACAATATTAACCTCAATACCACCTCAGCAAAAGGTTTAGAAAAGGCTATTGGTGTTGTTAGTAGATTCTTTATAAAAACTCAAAGCAAAATAAATGAGATTTTATATGGTAAAGCTATATCAAAAAGGCAAGATGCTAACTTAATAAAAAGATTGCTAAATAAAGGAATTATACCTTTACTAGATAATGTAACTTCTGTAGATCTTTGTAACATATTAAATTACGCTGCTAATAATATACCTGATGCTACAGATGCTAATGGTAATAAAATTGTTTTTAATCCAAATAATCCTCCTCCAACTAATGATGTTATAGGTAGAAAAAAATGGCAACTTCAAAAAACCGCATATGATGTTCAACAGTTTATTGATGAATATTATAGAGAGTATTTAGATACAAATAATCCTCAAAGTAGAGTTGGATTATTTACACTACTACAACAAATTAATTCATCTTTCTCTTCTGCTGTTAATCAAACTCAAGCTGGTTTAAATGACCCTTTAATAAAAGAGAATTTTCCTCAAGCTTCTGTAGCTAGTAATTTTTTACAAAATGCTTTAGGTAAATTTAATAGATATACTGATGTCAATCAAATTACTCCTCAAGAGGTCCAAAAGCTAATTGATTTAGTAGACAAAGTTAGACAGTATTGTATTATTATACAAGCTTTTAACAACCCAAAAAATTTAGTAGGTTTAATTGATAACTCATTAAATAGTGCAATTCAAAGAGAATTATCCGATATATCTAAATTGATCATTAACCCTGATAAATTCTTTTCAGTTTTAAAAGCTATAATTAAAACAGTAAACACAGTTAATAATATTAGTCAAAAAATATTAGGCTTTATAAATACTATTCAAGCACTAATTAAACTATGTATTGGTATAGTCTTTTTGTTTGGTATAATTATTGGCTTCTTAGTACTTTTACCAATTCCAAATATTTTAACTTTCTTAGGACTAACAACAAAGTTTGCAGATACACTACAAAAATTAAGAGCTTTACAACAAAAACTACTTTCAAGATTAGAACAAATATCTGCAGTTTTAAATTTAGCTGCTATAGTAGTTACTAGTTTGGTAGCAGGAATACAAAATATTATAGATAAATTAAGAATAATTCAACAAAATTTAGAGAGTTGCACTAATAAAAATGAAGACTTAATTAATGAATTTAAAGACGCTATTAATAATTTAACTAATACATCCCAACAATTAAATAACTTCTTAACACAGTATAATAACCAACAAACAAAATCACAAACCCAATTTGGTAAATATACTATTCAAATAGTAACCGAGCAGGTTGTAGATGAGGGAATAAACCTAAGAAGAAGATATGGTATAGCCAAAGATTCCAATGGGTTTGTTGTTGTTCAATCAACGCCTACTTTTGCATCTTTAGACCTAATCATAATAAATGAAGTAAAAGCACTTCTTGTATCAAAAGGATTAGTAAATGCGAATGTAGCCGGACTGTCTTCTGAAGAACAGGTAATTATTTTGGACGCCGCAAGATTTCTTGGAGATGATGAAATAGATCTATCAAATATAGAATTAAATACCACGGATATACAAACATTACAAGAAGACGAATTAGGTTTAGGTACTTTTGTTAATAATTTACCAGGAGGAAGGGCCTTGAGAAGGAAAGTCCGCCAAAAAATGCTTCAAAACTATCAAAAATTAGGAACTGATTTAAAATCAACAGATCCGCAAGGCAGATTCTCTTCTGGAATAATAAAACAGCAACAGTCAGAAAGAAATAAACTAGAGATTCAAGTTCTAGAAGACAAAATTGACGGCTGGAAAAAGGAAATAGCTCTTGCAGCAACTCAAGGTCCAATAGGCCTAGTTGTGGTAAGAGATAGGATTAAAAAGATCAAAGACGCCGAGAAGAAGATTCAAGAATTAAGACAAGGATAAAATAACAAGGCAAAATATTTATAAGATATGGCACAAATTGATGCACTAAGAAAGCTAATCCGTGAAGAACTTCGCCAAGTTCTAAAGGAAGAACTCCCTAAAATTCTTAAGGAGGTACAAGCTCCTGTGGTAAAAGATCCTAAAAAGGCTCTTCAAGAACAGGTTAAGGCTAAAATTCCTGGTACTTTAAACACCCAGGCTAGTAAACCTCAAATAAAGTTTGCGTCTAACAACCCAATGGCAGCTTTTTTGAATGATACTGCAAAGTCTATGCTTCAAGAAGACTTTTCTATGACCACAGCAGATGTTCATCCTGCGATGGCCTTCCAACCTAACCAGGTATCTGTAGGTTCTGTTGAAGGAATGCTTGGATCTGCTAGACCTAGTTCAAACTTAGCAGCAGTACAAATTAATGAAGTGCCAGACTTTTCTGGACTTATGAGTAAATTGAAAGAGAAAGGACAAATCTAATGGCATACGGATTAAAGAAAATATCAGTAGTAGATCTTAGGCCATCAACCGGTGTTGGTGTTAAAATTCCTTTTGATGCTGAAAATGTATTTTCTACCGTATATACTACCAAAGACCAGACTAAGTACAACTTGATCAACTTTTTGTTGACAGACCCAAGAGAAAGGCCTTTTAACCCTACTTTTGGAGCTGGGCTTAGAGCCAGACTATTTGAACAAATTGATCAGCTTACTTTTGAAGACATAAAAGAATCCATCAGAACTCAGATAGAGGCCAACTTTCCTAATGTGCAAATAGTTACTCTAGATATTATAGGAAACCCAGATTACAATTCAATTAATATAAAATTTAGTTATCGCTTATTAAGATCGAATGAAAACGATTCAGTCACAGTAGCTATACAAAATATGTAACAATGCTTAACCAGGTAGACATAAAATATTTAAATAAAGACTTTACTTCGTTTAGGTCTGACCTAATTGAATACGCTAAGGCATATTATCCTACGGTTTATAACGATTTTACTCAGGCTTCTCCTGGTAGCATGTTCATTGAAATGGCTTCTTATGTAGGAGACGTTTTATCATTCTATCTAGACAATCAGATTCAAGAGACTTACTTACAATATTCAAAGCAAAAAGGAAACCTATATTCTATGGCCTATACACTAGGTTATAGACCAAAAGTTACCTCTGCTGCAACTGTTACTTTAGATGTTTATCAACAAGTACCTTCAATAACTGTAGGTGGAAGCACAAGTCCTGACTTTACTTACGCAATGACTATTGAACAAGGAATGCAAGTAAAATCAAATGTTGATAACTCCGTGTTGTTCTATGTACCTCAAAAAGTAGACTTTTCAACATCTTCATCTTATGATCCAACTACTGTAGAAGTATATACAATCAATGGATCAAATGTTCCTACGTCTTATCTTCTAAAGAAAAGCGTCCAAGCAATATCTGGCCAAGTTAAGACACAAACGTTTTCTTTCGGAGCTGCTCAAAGATTTGCCACAGTTAATTTACAAGACAGTAGTATTATCACTATTCTTGATGCTAAAGATTCTAGTGGTAATACTTGGTATGAGGTACCATATCTTGCTCAAGATTATATATTAAAGCCAGTTCAAAATACAGCAGCTAACTATCCTAGCTTATACCAATATCAGAATCAGGTTCCATACATGATTCAAAAGCTGACTGTTCCTAGAAGGTTTGTTTCTAGATTTAGAGTAAATGGATCATTAGATATTGAATTTGGTTCTGGTATAAACGCTGTTGCTGATACCGCTATTATACCAAATCCTAACGCAGTTAGTGTAGGTTTAACTGGTGGAGGTTTAAGTACACTGTCTAGTTCATTCGATCCAACTAACTTTGTAACTACTCAAACTTATGGTCTTGCTCCAAGAAATACATCTATAACATTCCAATATATTGTAGGCGGTGGCGCTTCTGCAAACGTATTAACAAGTCAACTTACAGATATAGTATCATATACAGTATCAGGAAATACAACATATCAAAATACTATAGTTGTAAATAACCCTGAACCTGCTGCAGGTGGAGGAGACGGTGATTCTGTAGAACAATTAAGATTTAATATTGCGGCTGAATATCCAACACAGCTTCGTGCAGTTACTCAAGAAGACTATCTTGCAAGAGTAATGTCAATGCCTGCTCAGTATGGTGAAGTTGCTAAGGCATATCTTACAAAAGACGATGTTACCTTTAGAAATTACATGAATCAAGATCCAGGCCAAAGAGATCCTTTAGCTATAAGCTTGTATGTTTTAGGTTTAAATGGACAAGGTCAATTAGATGTACCATCACCGGCAATTCTACAGAACATTCAAACTTATTTGAGGGATTATAGAATGTTGACTGATGCTGTTAATATAAAGCCTGGTTATATTATTAATATAGGTTGTAACTTTGATATAGTTATCAGACCAAACTACACTAGCCAAGATGTTGTTGCAAGATGTATATTAGCACTACAAGACTTCTTTAACATAGACAACTGGCAGATCAATGAGCCTATTATTTTAGGAGACATTTATACAATATTAGATCAAGTAGAAGGAGTTCAAACAGTGAAAACTGTAAACATAGTAAATAAGTCTGGAGAGGCTGACGGATATTCTAAATATTCTTATGATATTTCAGCTGGTACTTTAGACGGTGTAATTTATCCATCACTTGATCCATCTATATTTGAAGTTAAATATTTAAACACAGACATACAAGGTAGAGTAGTAACAATATAAAAGTAGAAAAATGGCCGTATATAAAATATTTGCTTCAGCTGATGCTTCATTATACTCTAGTCAACCTGCTAGAAACACAGGACTTGATGAGATATTAGAAGTTAGTGTGAAAAATAGCAATAAACCGTTGAATTTTTTCGTAGATCCTGTACCATCAGAACCACTACTTCAAGATGATCTAAGAAGGTCGCTTGTATTATTTAGTGATAAAGATTTAACTAAAATAAAAACGTACACAACAGGATCATGGAAAGCATTTCTAAGATTATATCTTGCAAATGCAGAAAATTTAACTACACAGTATAATTTACTAGTAGGCCAAGTTTCTCAGTCTTGGGATATGGGAACAGGTAAATTAGCTGACAATCCACAAACTAGAAACGGTGTTTGTTGGTATAATACAGGTTCTTATGTTAGCTCTACTACAAGTTGGATTAATGCTCAATATTATCTAACTCCTGGAGGAGGTTCTTGGACTGGTTCTTTTATAAGTCAATCTTTTGGGTATAGCGATAATAAAGACATAGATTTAAATGTTACTCCTATTGTTAATAATTGGTTTAGTGGATCATTAAATGCAGGTTTTATAATTAAACATCCACAAGCAATAGAAAATAATTCTGGTAGTTACATAGCATTGAGCTTCTTTTCTGTAGATACTCATACTATTTATCCTCCTACAATTGAAATGAAGTGGGATGATAGTTCATATTCTACTGGTAGTTTAAGCGTTATTAATAACTCTAATACTGTTATTACGTTAGCAAATAATACGGATACTTACAAATACGGCACAGACAAATATAAGTTCAGAATTAACGCAAGAGACAAATATCCTGCAAGAGTATTCACAACGTCGTCTTTTTATACAACTAATAAAGCGCTTCCTCAGACTTCTTATTGGGCTTTGCAAGATGTAAAGACCGAAGATATGGTAATAAACTTTGACGATGTTTATACAAAGATCAGTTGTGATCCAACAAGTAGTTATTTTAACATGTATATGAATGGTTTAGAACCAGAAAGATACTATAAGGTACTTATTAAAACAACATTAGCAGACGGAGAAACATTTGAAGTAGATAATAACCTTATTTTTAAAGTAGTTAGATAATGGCAAACGTACAGCTAGTTAAAGAAATATATGGTATAAACACATATACCAAAGCTGTTGATACAGAATTTGAAGAACTACTTCAACCTGTAGTTGTAGAAACAACACCTACAATAACTGTTGATGAGTTCTTTCAATACTATCAAGATCTTTTCTTTGAGATACCCGTATCTGGGTCTATTAACTCTCACACCTATCTTGTTGAACAAAGCCAACAATATATAGGAGGATCAGTTTTAGATGCAGAAAAACAGGCACTCATCGAAGAAATTAACTCTCTTCGTCAACAATTATTAGATTTAAACCAATCGTTTACAGATATCAATAGCTTAATATAATGGAATTAGTTAACATAACATACTCTGGTGAAGGTAGGCAGCCTGTCGAATTAACTCCGTTAGATCAGCAGTTAGTTACATCTAATTTCATTAACTCTAATTTTGGTGCTGATGGGGACTATATAGAGTTATTTATATACGATCAACAGAATACACTAATAGACGTTGATTATGATGCGTTTGATTATTACCCGTTCTTACTAAATAATCCACAAAACAATACATACTCTGCTCTAACTCTAGAGCCAGAAAAAGATCTTCGCAATAGAGGGTACAACAGAGGAAATCTTACCATTCAGTATAACTTTTATAAGAAGCTATTTAACTCTCAGTTTGGCACTCAGTATTGGATCAAAGAAATATCTCAGACAAGAAGAGAAATAAAATTAGCATCTCAAGTATTATCAGACGCAGTTATAAGAGATGGTTTTACACAATACCAATCTTACATTGCAACGAAGAATTACTATCCAATATTCTATTTGAACTTTGGTAATAATATAGTTATAACTGCTAACAATGTTGCATTAACAGAAGACGAAGAAGGATCTTATTTACTTATTAGATTATATGAACCCCTTCCTACAGAGTTTGATCTCAAAACTCAACTGTGGATTGTAGATAAAGTAGCTGAATCTGTTAGCTTTAATGTAGACATTCAAGTACAAGTAGATCCTACCCAAGACGTTAATGCTCTTCGTGGACCTAATTATAATGTAGTTGTTAATACTAAGAATGGGCAAACTACACCTTATTATAACTACGATAATTTAATAACAAGCCCAGTAACATCATCTTTTCAAAAGTTACTAAGCTATTATCAAGATAGATCTATAGATATTAACGTAGACTATAGTAACTTCTCTAACTTTATACACTTTTCTAATGCAGAAGAAAGAGTTAGAAATTTTGTATATAAATTACAACTAATAGAATCAGCTAATACTGATTTAGCTGCTCAAAGGTCTATCGTAGGAGGATCTGGTACGTCTACTATTTTATCATCTAGTATAGATGCAATACAGCAAAGAATAGATAATATAGTTAAGAATTTTGATCTATATGAATACTTCTTATACTTCAACTCATCTAGTTGGGCTTGGCCAAAAAGTAGTAATACTCAACCATATGCTTTATATTCTGTAACATCATCTCAAGCTTCTAACTTTTTAGGAAGTACTACTACTGTACCAACCGCAACAACTCAATCACTATTATTTAGCGCATCTTACTATGACTCTACTAATAAAGATGCACTTCGTAATTTTATTCCTCAATATCTACTAGACGATTCAAGTAACCAGCCATATATCACTTTTGTTGACATGATTGGTCAACACTTTGATAATATTTGGTTGTACTATAAAGATGTTTCTAATAGATACAACAATACAAATAATCCTGATACTGGTATATCATTAGACCTCGTTTCTGACGCATTACGAGGCTTTGGTATGCAATTGTATACAAACAGTAACGTTTCAGATAACCTCTATTATACGTTGTTTGGTATCAATGAGGATGGATCTTTACTTCCTCCAACAGGATCAGAAGTAATTACTAACTATGTTACTTCAAGTTTAACTACACTTCCAGCGGCTACTATACAAGATGAGTACTATAAGAGAATATATCACAACCTACCTTACTTACTTAAAACAAAAGGTACAGAAAGGAGCGTAAAAGCTTTAGTTGCTACTTATGGTATTCCTGAAAGTATATTGACTGTTCGTGAATTTGGAGGAAACCCAATATCTGGAACTATAGGTGTTCTAGACATGCCTACCTCTGATTTTAAAGTATCAATAGCAACAGGATCAGCAGGTATTGTTACAGGAAGTTTAGAACTCTCATCATCATTACTTTCTTCATATACTACATTACAATACTATACAAATAATGATCGATTAAATAGTTCAAATGTAGAGATAGGATTTTCACCTGCTGATGTTATTAATGCAAATATTAGTGCATCTCAAGGTTATTTTGATATCAATCAATTAATAGGAGCTCCGGGATATCAATACTCGTCTTCTTATCAACCTTTAGTTAGTGCTAGCAATGCATACTTTGCAACATATACACAACCTAATAGTATTTGGGAGTATATACGCCTGTTAAAGTTCTATAACAACTCTTTATTTAAGTTTGTAAAAGATTTCGTTCCTGCAAGAGCAAACGTATCTACAGGTATTATAGTTAAGTCTCACTTGTATGAGAGAAACAAATACCCTCGCCATGAACCTAATATAAGTTTCAATGACTATTCACAGTCTATTGATATGGTCTCTATTAGTGGTAGTTACGGTGATGCAATATCTGGATCTACTTACTGGGATGGTTTTGTTACAACCCCTTTAGGTCCTGCATCATATATTAGTTCACAAAATATAGAACTATATAACGGTGAGTTTAGTGGATCAAAAATAGTTGTAACTAGTGGCGAAGCTTTTGATCAAGATGAACCATCAAATTTACCAGGAACAGGTTCAGGTTTTATTCAAGTTAATTTAGGAGCACTTTATCAAAATGTAACTTCATCAGTAAGATCTGTTGATTTGTTTGACCTTGATTATTCTTCTGATCAATTGATACCTGTAAACTACGGTATAGTAACTCAATCTATTAGTGCATCTCAAGTAAACAATTACGCTACATACACTAATCCAAATAGTCCATACGCTCAAGTACAAGACTATAACTATAATTTAGAAAGATCAATTATACCAAGGTATCGTGGTTCTAAAACAATCAGTGCTGAATATAATACAGAAAGCCCAGCAAATCAGTCTTATGGTGATACAGCCGCTATCGATAAAATTAAATATCAATATGCGTATCTTGTAGACATTTATTCTGGTTCTATGTTCTTGCCTAATAGATCAAATGCTCAGATTAAGTATATTATAGATAATGATCAAAATGTTCTTGACTTAACTAAAGCGAATAAAAACATATTCACTGTTCAAAACGTGTTTAAGTCTCAAGAGACTACTAACATATCTTTGTTTGATTATGATGAAGCTAACCCATATACACAACAGTTAGCTAACAATCCAGACCTTGAAATATATGAAGGTGGTTGGAGATATCTTCCTATCTTACACAACTTGAGTGGATCTAATAATCCTCAAGTGTTTACATTAAGAATTCCTGAAAGAACAGAAATTCAACAAGGATCTGGGGTATCTCCGAGTTCTAGTTTCTTAGATCCTAACAACTGGTCACTTTCTTGGTGGGTTGTAGAAACGCAAATAACTCCAGGGGCGGCATGTGCTGGTGATAGTGATTTTGCATTTTATGTTTCTGCTTCTTATACAGGTCCAGGTGGAACTAATCCAGGCGTAGTACTCACTCTTTCATCAAATTTAGATATCGCATTTCAAAATTGTGTAGGAACCACACAAACATTTACTATTCCAGTTACAGCAGGAAATACTACTGGAGTATCTGATCAATATGGACCTACTTTAAGTTCATATTCAAATACCGGAAACGGTTCTGGAAATAGTGGATATTTAGGACCACATTGGCCGACTTTAACTGGTTGTACAGGAGCATATCCAGATTGTTCTATATCAATAGATTCTATTGGCACTATTAGACCTGGCGGTGGTGGAGGCGGTACTGGTGGCGGTTCAACTACATTCACATTTTATCAAACTGAATTTAGTAGTTCTCAAGCATGTTTATATTTTCTTTCTCAATCTAATGAGGTATTGTTTAATTCCACAATGTCTTACTATTACAATAGTAGTAATGGTCCTATTACATTTAAATCAACTTCTGATCCTTTTTGGTCAGGTTCCTCACTTCCACCTGCAATACTTCCATTTACTTTACAAACAGGAGACAAAATTTCTTTCTATAATACTTCTTCTCTTGGTTGGGATGAACTATTTGAATATACAATCAAAAGTGTAAGACAGTCTGGAAGTGTAAATAATATAACTGGATCGGTTTTACTTGTAGAATTAGATAAGCCAGTTAACTTAGCATTATTTAATTCAGGTTCATCTGTTCCTACAGAGTCTATAACGGGAGCGCAATTTAGAACTTGTAGATACATAGTATGGAAACACGTACCAGATGAAACAAATGTAATGTTAAGGTACAACCCTAAAGACTCCACTCTAGTTGAAAATGGTCTACTATTCCCAGAGTACATTGACCCAATAGTTAGAGATAATGCAGGTAATGTAGTCAAAGCCTTGAAACAACAGAACTTGATACAATAAAAAACCAAATTGAATATATTTATTTAAAAGCCACTTTCGTATGTCATATTTAAGTAGTACCTCTGTAGTAGTAGATGCAATCCTTACCAAAAAGGGTCGTGAACTCATGGCCCGTAATGACGGTAGTTTCCAGATCACTCAGTTCAGCCTAGCTGACGATGAGATTGATTATACTCTGTACAATCCAAATCACCCTTCTGGATCTGCTTTCTATGGTGAAGCTATTGAAGCTATGCCAATTCTACAAGCATATCCTAACGATACAGAGATCATGAGATATAAGTTGATCACTCTTCCAAGAGGAACAGCTAAGATCCCAGTTCTAGATCTAGGATATACTTCAATCACTTTGAAGCAAGGCGCTTCTTTGGCAATTACTCCTCAGACGCTCAACTATCTTGGAGCTACTTCAACATTTGAACAATCTGGCTACACTGCTACAATTGGTGATGTTAGAACTATGGCATCTTTCAACGGCGTTGGTATCAATACTCCAGAAGCAACTAGCTTAAATAGTACAACAACTATAGGAACTAATGTAAGTAAGACAGTTATCGGAACAACTATTAACATAACTGCTACTACAGTTAACACTCTATTTGGTAATAACACCGCCTTGTACACAACACTAGTAGTAACAGGCCGTGATTCTGGTGCTAGAATCTCTATTCCTGTAACAATCACAAAAGTAAACTAATTAATATATGTCATTTACTAGATTAGATCCATCAGATTTTGTAGTGTCTTCAGACTCAGTTACAGCTCCGGCATGGAGTAATAATGTAACTACGCTTACATCTTTTTTTACAGCGTCGGCTGCTAGTACAGGAAGTTATTATCTAGATGTGTATAATGCAGCTGTAACTTCAAATACATCTTCTGTACAATTTTCTATAGCTTATGGACATGCACTAGGATCTGGTTCAGCTCCTTTGAATCCACTAGTTCTACAGAATACACCAACTAGGATTAATTTTGGTCAATATAGAAACTTAATCTACGGAGACGCTGAATCTGCTGTAAACTTTGGACCAGGAAATACTGCATCAATCAACTTAATTGCAATACCAGTAGATAGAAACAGATATAAAGAGAGCTTGTTCCCAGGTACATGGAACCTTTCTCTATCTGGATCAGCTGGAATAGTTAAACTAACTGACAATTCTAATGATGTTACTACAGTAAACTATGTAGACGGTGGTCGTGTATATTATATAGTATCAGGATCTAATGGTTCAGCAGCTACTGCTCCTTTGATTACTGGAGCTTCTCAAAGAGGCTTTACTGTATCAGGTAGCTACGGTTTATTCTTACCAGATCTTGGACTATTTGTTTTAAACCCACTAGCTTTGACTATTAATCAAGCTGGTGGTGGTATTGGATTGAACTTATCTTCTAATACTACTAATGCTGCTGCTTCTTTGAATATGACTAATATAGTAACGTCTATAATTCAAGGTGCTAACTTCCAATTAAACTCACAAGAGACTATCTCTTCTGATTATATATTTGTAAGAATTAAAAACCAAGATTATAACTACACAACTAATCCATCATTTATCACAGGTTCAGGAACATTGATCTATTCAAACTTTATCAATAGTCCACAAACTTTCCCAACCACTGTTGGCCTATACAATGATAATAACGAGTTGTTAGCTGTAGCAAAAATGTCTAAGCCTCTTACAAAAGACTTCACTAAAGAAGCGCTAATAAGAGTTAAATTAGACTTCTAATAAATAAAAATGAGTAGGTCATCAAATACACTGAAGACTTCAGATGTAACCTCTGTACCTATACAAGTAAAATATTTTGCTAGTTATAATACAGTGAGCCCAGCTCCTTTATGGTCTAATGTAGGTATTACTTACAAAAGAGGGCTTAATTATACAGGATCTGAATTCTATCAAATACCTGCAGCATCTACGGAGTCATTTTTAAATTATAAGTCTGTAGAACAGTTATATTATTCCAACTATATATCAGGATCAATTCCAACAACTGCTTCTTACGCAGATAATTGGTTACAATCAACAGCAGCATCAGGAACATTTGATAACGACTTTAGATACTTTCCTACTGCATCAAATGCAAGTGTTTGGATTGTAAGTATACCAAGATCAGTATATGGTCAACAAATAGCTAGAAAGAGTTTTTATATGTCTGGTTCTACTGTTGATGGTGTACTATTAAGAAATTGGCAAATTACAGACGATGGAAACGGCAACTTAATAGAAGTTGTAACAGGAAGTGTTGTTAATCAAAAAGTAGGAAATTTATTTTATGCTCAAGGAATGGCAGTGATAACATCACAAGCTCCAGAGTTTGGCGCATTAATGTTTGACAACGCATATAATACTAGACTTGATTTGACTTCAGAACTAACAATGTACCAAAATGAAGTTAGGTGTTTAGTAAATGAAAACGATTTTAATTATACATTGAATCCTAGTGCTATACAATCTGGCACATCAGGATCTTATATCAATGCAATAACAGGATCAGATTTTGATCCATACACTACTACTATAGGTTTATATAATGACATGAATGAACTACTAGTCGTAGGTAAACTATCTAGACCGTATAGAATGCCACCTAACACAGACATGACGTTTATAGTTAGATGGGATTCGTAAAATAAAAACAAATGAGTTACAAAAAGTGGTTATATAAAGATCCAAGTGGATCTACTACGGAGTTTAAGACACTAGAGGATTTTCCACCAGACACTTTTGGGTTCGTATATAAAATAACTAATATATGTGACGGCCGTTTCTATATTGGTAGAAAGGTCTTGTACAATAATGTGACCAAACCATTGACCAAGAAGGAGATCGCGGAATGGGATAAACCTGGGCGCGTCCCAAAGAAGCGTAAGATACAGAAAGAATCGGATTGGGAGACTTATTGGGGGAGTAGCAAATTGATCCGTCAAGACTTGAAAGATCTAGGTGAGGATTGCTTCACTAGAGAGATATTGACACTCTGTAAAACGAAGAAGCAACTAAGTTACTACGAAGTATATTGGCAGATGCACTTGAGAGTTCTTGCCATAGAATCATACAACGATAATATACAAGGAAGGTTCTATAGAAAGGATCTAGAATAAAAAAACCCCAACGATTAAGTTGAGGTTAATTTATGCATGGGATTTAAGGGGTATTTTTACATTTCAACTCCAGAGGAGGAAACAGTTACTTCTTCTTCGAAAGGTTCACCTGCTTGTTGATCTGCTCCATAGGCAGCATTGTCAGCAGCTGTTACATTATCACCATCTTCAGCTATAGTAAAGTCTGTAGCAAAGAAGTCAACAATGTCCATTGGATCAAACCCATCATCAACAAGGTCTTTAACAGCTTGTTTAGTTATTGAGCTAGTAGAAAGCATATTGAAGATAGACTTGTCAGATATCATCATATCTCTAGCTTTATCTACTGCATTCTTAATTTTAGGAAGTTGAGCTTCTAATGTTCTATCAATAAGCCCCATCATACGATCAAACTTCTCTTGTTCAGCACTAAAAGCTTCTTTTATTTGTGGAGTGTTTGTTATAGTTAGTGTAATATAGTCATCTGTACTATCCCACCTATCAATAAAGTCTTTAAGATACTTTTCTTGCTCAGGAGTCTTTTCAATAGAATCGTCATAAAGAAGTTCATCAGCACTCATTTCAGGAAGATTATTTTGCTTCGTCCACTCTTGATACTCTTGTGATAGTTCATCAGTTACAGTATTGTCTACAATATCAATATCAATAGTAGCATTTTTAAGTCTATCATTAATTATGTCAACAATATCTTCAATAGGAGCTAGTCTAAATTCATCGTCTTCCTCTTGTGATTTTACAACATCTTCATCATCAGAAATATTATCAAGAATCCACTCATAAGCGTCTTCACTAGATTCAGGATCAGATAGATCAAATTTCTTCTTAACTTGGCCATCTACAGCTTCTTCTACAGGAGCAACTTGATCATACTCACTACCCATACCATCAAGGTGTGGATCAGGTCCTTTGTAAGGAATTTCAGTATCTAACTGCTCTTCTGATTCTTCTTTTAGAGGATTCAGATCAACATAAGGTTGGAACATACTAAATGGACCTTGATAGTTTTCTTTAAGGTATTTAGCGAGGTTA
>Ga0209972_10000914_pt1 | contig 28034 bp, 26 predicted proteins | sample NOAtaG_7_FD_187302 | JGI IMG/M metagenome (GOLD analysis project Ga0209972, IMG submission 187302) | Freshwater lake microbial communities from Lake Erie, under a cyanobacterial bloom - NOAA_Erie_Diel1S_2200h metaG (SPAdes) (version 2) | ecosystem: Environmental > Aquatic > Freshwater > Lake ...
CGTAACCGGAATCGAATACGCCTATAGGTCCTGCCATACGCATTTAGATTGCAAATGTAAGCTGCTAAAAACAGCAAAGCCATCCGCCTGCGGCGAGATGGCTTTGCATCGGAGGTTTATTGCTATTTAAGGCTTGGCGGTGGTTCTGGCCTTTTTCTCTTCTGCGATCATGCGGGCACGCACCACATCGGTAAGGTCGTCGGTCTTAGGCATCACCACCAAAGTGTTATTGGTGTTGTCGAGCACATAGACATAACCTTTTTCCTTGGCAATGGCTTCGGTCATTTTGTTGACTGCGTCTGAAATGGGCTTCAGCAGGTCGTACTGCAGTTCCTGGAGTTCTTCCTGGCGCTTTTCCTGCAGCTCGCGCATGCGGTCTTCCAGGGCCTGGATTTCTTTCACTTTCAGTTCGAGGCGTGTTTTGGGCGTGTTCGGGTTCTGCGACATTTCCTGGTACTGGGTCATCAGACGCTGGTATTCGGACTGGTTCGACATCAGGGTTTCGTCGTAGAATTCGGCTGCGCGTTGCAGTTTGGCCATGGCTGTATCGTAGGCAGCAAGACTGTCAACCACAGACTGACGGTTGATGTAACCGATTTTCTGGGCCTTGAGTTCAGGTGCCGCGGTGAAGGCAAATCCCGCCAGTGCAATCAGGGAGAGCAAGTGTTTCATATAGTTTGTTGTTGAATTAACGGTTGTTTCCGCCGGGCGTAGTGCCGCCGGGTGTTGTGTTTTCCTGAGGGGCTATGCCGAGGTTTTCGAGCACCTCGTCGCTCTTGTCGAAACGCGGATTGGAATAGAGCATGATCAGATCGCCACCCTTGTCAAAAATGAAGTCGAGGTTTTGCTCCTTAGCCAGTTTCTGTACCGCTTCGTACACTTTGTCCTGTATCGGTTTGATGAGTTCTTCGCGTTTCTTGAAGAGCTCACCGTTGTAACCGAACTTCTGTTCGCGGTAAGCATTTAGCTCGCTTTCGCGCTTCACGATCAACTCTTCGCGTTCCTTGCGCTGCTGCGGGGAAAGGAGAAGTTCTTCGGCTTTGTATTCGCGGAACATCTGGTCGAGCGAACGTTTCATCTTATCCGCTTCATCCTGCCAGGTTTTGGCCATTTCGTCGAGCTGTGTTTGTGCCGAACGGTAAGCTGGCATCTGGCCAAGGATATAATCGGTATCCACATAGCCGAATTTCTGCGCATGTGCGGCGGGGATGCCGGCTATGGCGAGGAGGAGGATGGCGAAGATTCTCATACGCGGTTGTTATGGGTTTTTCAAATACCGTACCAATTCGGTGCGAACTGCGAAAATAGCGATTTTGATTCCCCTGAAAAGGGTTTCAAGGCAGCCTTTGTGTGAAAGGGTGTTTTTAATGGAATAACGGCACCACCGGGCTGCTAACGAAAGCACTTTTGCGCAGGGCACGGTCGCTCAGGCGGCAACGGATCAGAATGCTGTCGGGCGAAAAACCCGAAGGCCGTGCCGGGATTTCCACCTTCAACTCGCCTTCAATCTGCTTATTCGTGCCGCTGGGTGTGAGCACCGGCAGGCGCAAATGGAAAGACAAGGTATCCAGGGTGAGCGGATCGATGCGCGGACGGGCCACGCCATTGTCCCACACAAAATACTGGACGAGAAAATTATAGAAATTGGGACCACCGAAATCGAAAGGCGGCAGTGTATCGCTTTCTGACAAACCGATATCGCCGTCACCATCGGTGTAGCGGAATCGGAAAAAAACCGAAGAATCCCGCCCGTCGGGGGTTTTGCTTTTTTCAAAACCCCGGTATTCTAACCCGGGCGTTTCAGGGAATTTGTTGCCATCGTCGCTGCATGCCGCGAACAGAAAAACCATAAGCAGGATCGGGAGTGTAATTTTGAAGCGCATGCACAGGATGGCCCTGCGCCTTTTCGCAGAACCCGACAAATTTAACGAATTCGCATTGGCACTGTTCCGCGAACAATGGAATCTGTGTGCACCTTTCCGCGATTATGCGCGTTACAGCGGTGTCCAAAGCCCGGAAGCGGTGGAGCATTGGAGCCGGATTCCCTTTCTTCCCGTCGAATTTTTCAAATCGCACGACTTGCGCTGTGGCGAATACAACCCTGAATGCTGGTTCGAAAGCAGTTCAACCACCGGCATCGGCGTCAGCCGCTTCCCCCTTAAGCACATGGATGATTACCTGGGCAATGCGCGTGCTTGCTTTGAACAGGCTTTCGGTGCGTTGAACAACAAGGTCTTTCTCTGTCTGCTGCCTTCTTATCTGGAACGCAGCGGATCTTCGCTGGTTGCCATGCTCAACGATTGGGTAAGTGCTACGGAACCGGCGGGCAGCGGTTTCTTTCTGTACGACCATGCCGCTCTGTATGCGCAACTCCTGAAGCTGACAGCGGAGGGCAAGGATGTGCAGCTATGGGGCGTCACTTTTGCCTTGCTCGATTTTGCTGAATACGTGAAGGAGCGCGGCGCTATTGCAGAAGCGGATGCCTTCACCTTGATAGAAACCGGCGGCATGAAAGGCAGACGGGCGGAAATCACACGGAACGAACTCCACGAGATCCTGCGCTCTGCGTTCAATCTCAGCCGGATTGGCGGCGAATACGGCATGACCGAGCTGAGCTCCCAGGCCTATGCCATTGAACGGGGTATCTACCGCTGCCCGCCGCAAATGCAGGTTTGTGCCATGCGCAGCGACGATCCTTTCACGCCGGCTGAATCCGGGAAAACCGGACGCTTGTGCGTGGCCGACCTGGCTTCAGAACACGCCTGCGCCTTTATCATGACTTCCGACGCCGGGCGCGTATATGAAGACGGTAGTTTTGAAGTACTCGGCCGTCTCGATTACAGCGACCTGCGCGGCTGCAACCTCATGGCGCCCTGAAGCTTAGCTGGTCTTCTTGCGCTTGAGCAACGAGAAATCCGTATCCACTTTGCGGATTATATTCTTCAGGCGGCCCAGGCCTTCGATTTCCATTTCAACCAGATCGCCGTCTTGCAGCCATTGCTCCTGGTAATTGGGATCGTTGAGCTTGCCGGTTCCGTTAAGTTCAAGGAAGCAACCTGTTCCCACAGTGCCGCTTCCGATCACATCGCCCGGGAAAACATCGGCTCCATAGGCGCAGCGCTCGATGATCTCAGCGAATGTCCAGTCCATTTGCCCGACCGAACCTTCACTTACCTGGATGCCGTTCACAAAGCCGCGCATTTTCAGGTTATAGCTAGTGCCGGTATGCCCGTCTTTGGCCGGAACGCGGTAGGCTTCCAGTTCGTCGGGTGTCACGAGCCAGGGCCCGATTACGGTAGTGAAATCCTTGCCTTTGGCGGGGCCGAGGTTGAGCAGCATTTCCTCCATTTGCAGGCGGCGTGCGCTCATGTCGTTCATCACCATATAACCTGCGATATAGGCATCGGCTTCCTCGGCGCGGATATTCCGGCCTTTGCGGCCCAGAACTACAGCCGCTTCCAGTTCAAAATCCAGTTTTTCGAAATGGTCGGGCATGCACCAGATATCACCTGGGCCTTGCACTGCATTGTGGTTGGTGAAATAGAAAATCGGGTACTGGTCGAATTCGGGAATCATCGGCACTCCGCGGTTGCGGCGTGCGGCTTCCACATGCTGGCGGAAGGCGTATCCATCGCGGCAGCTCGTAGGGTGCGGAACTGGCGCCAGCAATTCGTTTTCGTTGTAAGGAATGGCCAGTTCTTCGTATTTACCGGCTTTAGCGGCCTCCTGAATCTGCCGGGCGTGGTCGGCGTTGCGGTCCCAATTTTTCAGGAACAAAGACATATCGGCCGGCAGGCTGCGATCGATTCTGGAAAGCGGATAGATGCGGTTATTGAACAGCAGGCCGGTTTCATGGCCTTCGTGGTTATTGAAGCAAACGATTTTCATATCAGGCTTGGGTAAGGAAGTTCTTCAAACGCATGATGATGCCCACTTCCATATTGTTAACACCTTTGGCGTTGGAAGCGTAAATGCTCAGCCAGTCGGTGATATAGATGAACTCAAACAAGGCCCAGAGATTAAACTGCTGTACGGGAAATTCGAATACGCGGTTCTGCTCGTCTGCCAACACGCCTTTGAGGAAGGTGAAACGCAGGTTGGTGCGTTCATTGAGGCCGCTGTTCAGCAGGATGAAATTGGTATCGCGTTGTTCGTAATAACTTTCGATTACGTTGTGGTTTGCTTCAGGCAGCACGTTAACAAAAGCTTCACCTTTTGCATTTTCCTGAATTTGCTGGCAGAAGCGGATGGCAGTGGCTTCGAAGGCCATATCGCAAACCACCACGAACTTGTGATGAATGGTTTGACGGAAATAATCGAAAAGTGAAGTGGCACGGGCTTTCAAAGCTTCTTTCTCGCCTTTGAGCTTCTGACTGATACCCGCGAGTTCTGCTTTCATGTCCATACCGAACAATTCAGCCAGCAGAAGCAGTTGGAAGCCGAAGCCGTAACCGAGCGCCATGCGGGGTTGGAAGCCTTGCTCAATGGTGTAGAATTTCAATCCGTCGCGGGTAGCGCGGTCGCGCAGTTCTCCGCCGGCTGCGATGCAAATCATGGTGCAACCGCGGGCGCGGGCATCGTCGTACATGGCCAGGGTTTCTTCCGTACTGCCGCTGTAAGAGCAGAGGATGACCAAGGTTTTGTTTCCGGCGTATGCAGGCAATTGGTATTCGCTGAACACTTCAACCGGAATACTGGCACCGGTGAGAAAGCAAAGGCGTGCGAGCCTTCCACCGATACCGGAACCGCCGAGGCCGCCGATTACCACGTTGTTGAACTGCCCGGCTGTATAACCATGACCGGAGTATTGGGCGAGCACATAATCGAGCTGTGCGCTGAAGTTTTCGAGTGATTGTTCGTGCGTAATGGCCATAACGAGAACCGCGAAAATAAGACAGACTGCCATTCAATGTGTTAAACCTGCCTTTCGTCAGTTCGCGCAGGAGTATCCTTATTTATTTCCTAACTTTGGCTTACCTAAACAAACGCCTATGGAAAAAGAAATTACCAAAATCCTTGTTGCCTTCGATCATTCCAGCGCTGCTTCCGTGGCCCTGCACAAAGGGGTAGATGTAGCCCGGCGCTTTCGTGCCGAGTTGCATGTTGTTTTTGTGGAGGGCGAAGAGAAGAAAGCCGATTACGACAGCATCCTAAAGTTTCTGGATGAGGAAAGCGGCCGAAGCGGTTTGAAAATCGAAATGCACCACCGCAGGGGCAAAGCCTTCCGGGAAATCGCCCAATGTGAAAAGGAAATCGGCGCAGACATGCTGCTCGTCGGAACCCATGGAACAGAAGGTTTCGTTCCGTTTTGGCTCGGAAGCACAGCCTTCCGCGTGGCAAGCACCAGCAACTGTCCGGTTATTACTGTACCCGAAGCCAGCCGAGACCAGGTTTGTACACCCATTCTGATGCCGATCGATTCTACCGTCGAAAGCCGTCAGAAACTGGGCCATACGGCCATGATTGCCAAAGCCTTCAACTCCAGCGTACATATCCTTTGCCTGAGCAAAGACCGGGATGCCGAAACCCAACACCACCTGGCCATTTACGAACAGCAGGCCATCGAGTTCTTTGCCAGCCGTCAGGTAAGGCACAGTTCAGAAGTGGTTTTTGGGGTGAATGTGGCCCAGACCATTCTCGAAACAGCTAAAAAGATTCAGGCGGGCCTGATTTCCATGATGACGGAAACCGAACCTGCCGGGTTCTTTATGGGCTCTGTTGCGCAACAACTGATCAACCATGCTCCTGTTCCGGTAATGGCCATCCGGCCTAAACACGTAATGGTTGCAGGAGGAGGCTTGTGAGATTATTCCCTTGTCTGCTGCTGGCCTGTCTGCTTTTTTCCTGTCGGGAAGCTGAATTGCTACCTGCCAGGCGAGAGACAGGCCAGCGCGATATTGGATTGATCAGGGTGCTCACCACAGATTATGAAACCCTGCGCAAGCAATGCGAAGCTGCTTCGCGGTCTGCAATAGCCGGCAGGGGAACCACACGCGTTCAATTAATTGCCTTGGGCAAAGGGGATTGGTGTATCCGGTTTACCGGCGGACTCGATGGCTTTCATCAGCTCGTGCATGCGCTGCGTTTTCCCGATTCAGGCATGAAGCCACAACGCAACTACAAAGCCTGGTGGCTGCCCGAACGCGAACGTATGCTGCTGCCGGGCGACGTGCCGGGCTGTATCCTCATCGCCGAGCAGGAGGGCGAAGTGTTCCGATTCCCGGTCACAGCTAAAAACGCTTCCCAAAAGAACCTTCCACAACTGCAATACCGTGCCCCCGATATCCGGCCAGATACCATTGCGCGGTTCGTTTGCACCACTTTCGACTGAGCCCGGAATTAGCCCGTAGCTTTGCCGATTCAAAGCCCGAGTGCAGGCATGGAAGAAATTGAAGAACAAGAGTTTTACGAGCATTTTCGCTTCGAAGCCGACCCCGGGCAGGAGCTGATGCGCATCGACAAATGGCTCATGCACAAGCTGGCCAACGCCTCGCGCACCCGCGTACAAGCCGCCGCCGACGCCGGTGCCGTGCGCGTGAACGGCCAGCCGGTTAAGCCCAGCTACCGCATCAAGCCGGGCGATCAGGTGAGCATCGTGTTACCCGATCCGCCGCGCGATACCGAACTGAAGCCGGAGAATATTCCGCTCGATATTGTTTATGAAGACGATACCTTGCTCATTGTCAATAAACCCGACGGCATGGTCGTGCATCCTGGTTACAACAATTACCACGGAACACTGGTCAATGCGCTCGTGTATCATTTTGAACATTTGCCGATCAAGGAGAATCACCGCCCGGGTCTCGTACATCGAATCGACAAAGACACCAGCGGTCTGTTGGTAGTCGCCAAAACTGAAACCGCCCTGGGTTTTCTGGCCAAGCAATTCTACGACCACAGCATTCGCCGGCATTATATCGGCCTGGTCTGGGGCGATGTGGCCGAAGAGCAGGGAACCATTACCGGCTTTTTGACCCGCGATACCAAAGACCGCCGCCGCTATGTCAATACCGGCAATGAAGACAATGGCAAATGGGCGATAACCCATTACACTGTATTGGAGCGTTTTGGCTTTGCAACCTTGTTGCGATTGGAACTGGAGACCGGCCGCACGCACCAGATCCGCGCACAGATGACATACCTGAAACATCCTCTTTTCAACGACGCACTTTACGGTGGCGATGCAGTATTGCGCTATTCCCATCTGCCGCGTTTCAGGCAGTTTATCGAAAACTGTATGGAAGGCCTGAATGGTCAGGCCCTCCATGCCAGCAGCCTGGGCTTCAAACATCCGGATGACGGTCGCGAAGTGTATTTCGAAGCGCCTTTGCCCGAACCGTTCAGCGCGGTATTGGAGCGCATGCGGCGTTACACTTCTCAGGGTTCCTGACTCACCCGGCCACTGCCGCTGATATTGATTTTGGTGCGTGGATTGCCCCGGTACAAGATTTTTCCGCTGCCGCTGATGTTGGCTTCCAGTTCATCCCGGGCTCCGATACCTATTTCACCTGAACCACTGATTTCAGCAAAAGCCTTATGGCCCACATGGCGCATGGCTTCGATATCGCCGGAGCCGTTTACGTCGAGGTAGGTTTCCTTGCTATCACCACCGCGCATCTCGATATCGCCGGAACCGTTTACTGAAGCATGCCAGGCGTCGCCGTAAAAAGCCGGGACTTCGATATCGCCCGAGCCGTTCACATCGAGATCGAGGCGCTGACCGCGGATGGCCTGTTGTAAATAGATTTCACCTGAACCATTCACATGCAAAAGCGAAGGATCAGGTCCGGACATGTGAATTTCAATCGGCGCATGGCCGCGCACATGCAGGCGTGGCTTCCAGGATATATGCAGCGTCGTTCCGCGCACTTCCGTTTCCAGATGCGGTTCGATATTGCCCTGGGCGCTGATGCTGAACCGATATTGGCTGTCGATCGTGTAATACAATTTGGCCGGGATGTTCAGCTTCACCTGATCATAACCCTGCAGACTGCGGGTACTGGTGACGCTGGGCCCGTTGCCGCGCAACCAATGGTCGCGGTCGCAGGAAGCGAAGGTGACAATCAGGAAGCAAGCCACGAGGAAACCGGCTGTGGGATGTTGAATAGTTATTCTCATAATTACCCTAAAGACGTATCTAAAAGAACTTACCCCTATTTTCATCGGGCTGAATAAAGATCAGAAGAAGCGCATGCTGAATTTCCAACCCGACCAGAGCGCCAGACGGTAATCGTTTTCGGTGTAGTCGTAGAAGATGCGATTGTCCAGTTTTGGGCCCCAGTAATCGGTCCAGGCCGCATGGCTCAAAGCTGTTCCCAGTGCATTGATAGAAGGGCCGGCAGCCAGATGCACACCGCGGAAGATGCGGATATTCAACATCAGGTCGAGGGCGGCCGCGGTATTGAGTCGCATGCTGTGGCGCCGGTACATGAGCTGGTGCGCGGTAAGCTCTGAAGTGAGGTGAATGCGCCGTGCCGAGCCGAATGCGGTTCCGATGCCGGCAGAATAACCCCATGCGGGAAAGCCGTTTTTGTGGGCTGTATAGCCAGCGCCCAGGGTGGTGAAAAGTCTGCGGGTTCCGCTGCGCCAGGCAATGGAAGCCAGGTAGAGGTCTGAATGGGCAAGTTCTAGCTGATGGTAGCCATTGCCGATGATATTGATCAGACCAATGGTGCCGCCGGTATTGTGGCGTGCGATATTGATCAGGCCAAGTTGCAGTCCGTGCACTGTATCCGCTATATTCAGCACACCACTGGCTTGCAAGCCGTGAATACGGCGTGCCTGGTTCCATACACCTGCCAATTGCATGGCATCGCTCTGGCTGGTATTGATATTGGCTACGCCGGCCATTTGAAAGCCCCTGAACCGGCCGGTATTGATATTGGCTACGCCGGCAGCCTGGAATCCTTGTGCTGGCTTGCGGTTGAAATTGAGTAGTCCTGCCGTTTGTGCACCCTGCATGCCGGCACGGTTGAAGTTGCTGAGCCCGGCCGCCTGAAAACCCCGGACAGGCCCGTTTACAAAGTTGGCCAGCCCGGCCACCTGCGCTCCTTGCATTGAGCCGCTGATGCTGTTGAGTAAGCCGCCGGCTTCAAAACCTTTGACCCCGCCGTTGTGGCCGGCCAGGAGGTTCAGCGAGAAAACATTGCTGATGTGTCCGCTCATGGCGCCATTGCTGCCAAAAGGAGGGAAGATGCTGAGTTGTGCGACGCGTGTCTGGCTGTCGCGCACATTCAGCTCGTGCAGTTGTTGGCTGCCTGTGATAATGGAAGTTTCGAGGCGTTCGCTGATGCTGCGCAGGCCGGCAAGCAAGCGGTTGCTGCTATCGCCGGGTGGAAGGCTGTCAGGAGGATTGATAGCCGGAGCAGCGGTGTCGGCTGCGCGGGCCATCGTATCGCGTGTTGAAACGCTATCGGAAGGAAGAACCGGCGGCACAACGACTTCAGGAATCAGGACCATACCCACGAGGCATACATTCCCTTCGGCTTTGTGGTTGATCCTGATGCTGGTGTCTTTGTAGCCCTGGCGACGGAATTTCAATTCCAGTTCGGTTGAAGGCTGGCTGAGCTTCAGTTGGTATTTCCCGCTTGCATCGCTGAGAACACCAGACTGCAAACGATTGCCCGGATATATGGAGACATCGCGCAAGCCGATACCACTCTGTACATCTTTCACTTCACCCTGGACCCTGAAAATCCGTTGCCCCGGAGTGGCCGGATTGGCGAGCGGTTTTTTGAGGATGAGGTGGTTACCAAGCACTTCATAAGACACCGTGCCTTTGAAGATTTGATCGAGTGCAACGCGCAAGGGCATTGCCTGAAAGTGGACCGTAACTTTCCTGTTTGGGTCAAAGACGCCTTCCCCGAAAGAAACTGTGAAACGACCTTGTTGCGCGAGTTGATCAAGCACTGCGGTAACAGGCTGATTTTCGGCGTGAACGGTGACACTGCGTTGCAGCAAAGCCTCCTGGCCTTGCAGACCAGCGGACAGCACCAGCATGAGCAGGGCTGTCATAAACCAGTTTTTCATGGGCAGCCGGTTCCGTTTAGGTAAATGGTTTTGCCGCGCTTTTCTTGGGTCAGGTTCAGCGTCTTGGCAATTACAGCCAATGCGGTTTCGAAGCTCTCCTTGCTGAATTTGGTGGTAATCCGGCAACGGCCAACCGCACTGTTCGCCACGTGCACGTCCACTCCATAGTATTCGCTCAGATCGTGCACGACTTCGGTAAGGGGTGTGTTGCGGAAATCCAGACAACCTTTCACGAATGAAAGTTCATTGCTTTCGTATTTGTTCCTTTCAACCAGCAAGTGCTTATCTGTGTAATAGCGGCCTTCTTCACCGGCTTCCAGCTCGATTTTACCGGTCAAACCGCTCATCTCCACTTTCCCGCTTTTCACCCAAACGGTAATGAGCGAGTCGGTTTGATGAATCTTGAATGAGGTTCCAAGCACGGCCACGCTTACTTCATTGCCGACCAAGACTTCAAAAGGACGCTTTTCGTCGCGGACCACATTGAAGTAGGCGGTGCCGGTCATTTTTACAACGCGCTCTTCTTTGCTGAATCCGCGTGGGTATTCAAGCCTGCTTCCAGCCTTTAAGACTACTTTGCTGCCATCTTCCAGTTTCAGACTGTCGATCTGATCCTGCGTGGCAACTTGCACCCATTCTACTTCCGGGTTCCGCATGTTATTGAGCACGAACCAGGTTCCGAGAGCAAGCAAGGCCACTGCGGCTGCAGCTTTTGCGGTGGTGGGAAGTAGTTTGCGGAACGAGAATGGCGATATCAGGGTTTGCGACTTGACTTTTTTCCAGGCCGCATCGGTATTGAAGTTGGCATGGTCCTCCGGCACTTCGGTATGCCAAAGCATGCGAAAGTCGTCGAGTTTTTTCTGGTTTTCCGGATTGTGGCGTGCCCATTCCATTATCGCCTGACTTTCGGGTACCGTAGCCTCTCCGGCCAGGTACTTTACCAGCATTTCATCGTTGATTTCGGGTGAGTGTTGCATGGTGGCCGGTTTAGGAGATAAGGAATAAAAGGAAAAGGGGAAGGTATTCAGACAGTTCTTGTCTCAGAATACGCAATGCCTTGCCCATGTGGTTTTCGACGGTTTTAGTGGAAATACCGAGCACTTCGGCTATTTCCTTGTAGCGCAGCGATTCAAGCCGGCTGAGCCTGAACACCAGGGCACATTGTTCCGGTAATTGTTTCATGGCGTCTGAAAAGCGCATGCCGAGTTCGGTGAAGGCCAATGTACTGTCTGCCGCCAACGTTTCAAGCGGTTGTTCTCCTGACTGGCGGTGCTTATGCTGCACCTTGCGGTGTCTTTCCCGATCCAGATGCTGGTGATATACGCTGCGGTAGAGGTAGCTTTTGAGGCTGATGCGGATGTCTATTTTCCGGCGTTGCTCCCAGATACGTACAAACGTTTGCTGCACCAGGTCTTCGGCTTCAGTTTCATCGCCGCAAAGACTTGTTGCATAGCGGCATAAAGGCGCGTACCAGTTTTTAAAGACTGCTTCGAAGACAGCTGTGTTGCCTCTGCTAATGGCTTCGGACTCCGACAGGGGTTCTTCGTAACTGAGCATTCGGGGTGTTAAAGTCAGGGTTTCCAGTTGAGGGTTCCTCCTGCCAATCAGACGACCTCGCAGGCATCTACCCCTATCCGCATTGCACATTTTTTGTGCCGCAGGCCGCAAATATGCCAAATCGTCAGCCGTCACCGCAGCTTCTGACCAAAATCAGCACCAACTGTAACACAGGTCACGCCACACCAAAAACCGACACATGAACTTTGTGTCATCAAAGTCATTTACGCAATCCAAACCAATTATGAAGACAGAACAGATTTACACCGGATGCCTGGCACATGGCGCCTATTACATCGAAAGCAATGGAGAAGTAGCGATTGTGGATCCGTTGCGCGAGGTACAGCCCTATATTGAAAGAGCGGAACGCGAAGGAGCAAGGATTAAATACGTGCTTGAAACCCATTTTCATGCAGATTTTGTGAGCGGACACCTCGACCTGGCTAAGAAAACCGGTGCAACCATAGTCTTCGGTCCGACTGCCAAACCCGGTTTTGAAGCACATGTAGCCACCGATGGTGAAAGGCTCAAACTGGGCAATGTGGAAATCGAAGTAATTCATACCCCAGGCCACACCATGGAAAGTTCTTGTTTTCTTTTGTACGATGAGCAAGGCAATGCACAGAGCATATTCACCGGCGACACCTTGTTCATCGGCGATGTGGGTCGCCCCGATTTGGCCCAGCATGTGATTTCGGATCTCACCCAGGAAAAGTTGGCCGGCCATATGTTCGAGTCGCTCCGCAACAAGATTATGCCTTTGAGCGACGATCTGATTGTGTACCCGGGGCACGGTGCCGGCAGCGCCTGCGGCAAGAACATGAGCAAGGAAACAACCGACACCCTGGGCAACCAGAAAAAGGTGAACTATGCCCTGAACCCTGCGCTGAGCAAGGAAGAATTTGTGAACTCTCTGCTCACCGGCCTCACTCCGCCGCCTGCTTATTTCCCCCAGAATGTACTGATGAACATCAAAGGATATGACAGCGTAGACGAAGTGTTGGAGCGCGGAATGCAAGCCTTGTCGCCTATTGCCTTTGAAGCGGCTGCCAACGAAACCGATGCGCTCATCATCGATACCCGCGAAGCCCAGATTTTCACCAAAGGGTTTATTCCGAACGCGGTAAACATCGGCATCGATGGCAGTTTTGCCACCTGGGTTGGCACCTTGGTGACCGACGTAAAACAACCATTGCTGATAGTAGCTGAAGCCGGCCGCGAAGAGGAAGTCGTTACACGGCTGGCCCGTGTTGGTTACGACCATTGCCTCGGTTACCTCCAGGGCGGGTTCGAAGCCTGGAAAGCAGCAGGCAATGAAGTAGACACCATTGAAAGTATTTCGGCCGCGCAGCTTTCTGAACTGCTGGAAAACGATCCGAATCTGCAGATCATAGACGCACGCAAGAAGAGCGAATACGACAGCGAACACCTGCTGGAAGCCGTGAATGCGCCGCTCGATTATATCAACGACAGCATGGCGAAGATCGACCGCAAGCGCACAGCATACGTGCATTGCGCAGGCGGTTACCGCTCCATGGTGTTCATTTCCATACTCAAAGCCCGCGGATTCGACAACCTGGTCGATGTGCAGGGAGGTTTCAAAGCGCTGAAAGAAAGCGGACGTTTCCGGGTTTCGGAATACGTTTGCCCTTCTACCATGCTCTGATTCAATAATTAAAACCGGCAGCAAACTGACCGTTTCTGATCAGCCCATGTGTAGTGAACTCTGAGGGGGGTTTCTGTTGGGTTGGGCGATCGGAAAGATCAGTTCAGGTACCGAAGCCTGAAAAGCTTTGGTACCTGCCGGTTTTTTCAATTTCACGAACAACTTAACATACTTATGCTCAACATAATCAAACAATTACTCGGACTTGGCCCTAAGGTCGATTACCGCAACCTCGTGCAAAGCGGTGCCGTAATTCTCGATGTGCGCACCCCGGCAGAATTCAAATCAGGCCATATCAAAGGGGCCATCAATATTCCGGTTGACAAACTGCAGGGCAATCTTGCCAAGGTGCAAGCCATGAATAAACCGGTCATCACCTGTTGCCGCAGTGGTGCGCGCAGCGGAATGGCTGTGGGTATTCTGAAGAAGGCCGGAATGGAAGCCTACAACGGCGGACCCTGGAACGTACTTCGTTCAAAAATCTCATGAGCTCTTTCAGGCCTTGAAATGACACAGCGCAGCAGGCTCGGTGATTCCTGTCACCGGGCCTGACTTGCATTTGGGCGGAACTTTGAAACTACAATAAGCTATGGCAACCAAAGAACGATTTCAGGATTTGATACAAGGCGATGAACCCGTTCTCGTCGATTTTTACGCCGAATGGTGTGGTCCTTGTAAAGTGATGGCACCCATGCTCGCACAGTTCAGCCAGAAAATGCAGGGCAAGGTGCGCGTGGTGAAGATTGATGTGGATAGGAATCCGGCTGCAGCCGCTGCCTACAAGATTCAAGGTGTGCCAACACTGATACTTTTTCACAAAGGGAAAATAGAATGGCGGCAAAGCGGCGTGGTACCGGTGCCACAACTTGAAAAAGTGGTTCAACCCTTTATCAATAAACCCTGAGCCATGTGTGCTACCCAAGGAAAGAAACCCGGCGCAACAGTTGCATTCATCGCTGAACGCTGCCCGCGCTGCCGAAAAGGGCCGATGTTCCAATATCCCAAATACCGGCTCGATAAATTGCTCGAGATGCATGAGCACTGCAATGTTTGCGGATTGCGCTTTGAAAGGGAAACAGGCTTCTACTATGGGGCCATGTATGTAAGCTATGCGTTTACCGTGGCCCTGGTGGTAAGTGAGTTTGTTCTCCTGAATGCGGTACTCGGCATCAAAGACGCAAACATTTGGTATGCGGTGATTCTGAGCAGCATGTTCCTGATGCTTCCTTTGTTTTTCCGCTACAGCCGCGTGCTGTACATACGGATGGCAGGAAGGGTGAGTTATGACCCGACAGCTGAACTCCATCCTGAAAAAGCCGTTGCCGATCCTTACCGCAAATCACAAATCCCAACCTGAAGCAACTATGCAACATTTTGATGTACTGATAATCGGTGGAGGCAATGCCGGCCTTTCGGTGGCTTCCCGCATCCGTTCCCAAAAACCACAGCTCAAGGTGGGAATCATCGAGCCTTCCGACAAACATTATTACCAGCCGGCCTGGACTTTGGTGGGCGGCGGTGATTTCAATATTGCCGATACCATAAAAGCGGAGAGAGATTTTATTCCAGACGGTGCTGTCTGGATCAAAGACGAGGCGCTGCAAATTGATCCGGAACAGCAAACCGTCAAGACAGAGAAATCCGGACTGCTAAAGTACGATTGGCTGGTGGCTGCGCCGGGCATTCAACTGGACTGGCATAAGGTAGAGGGCCTCGCTGAAACCTTGGGCCATAACGGTGTTACTTCTAATTATTTGCCAGATTATGCACCTTACACCTGGAAGCTGTTGCAGGGCATGCGCAGCGGAAAGGCCATTTTCACCAGTCCGGGCACACCAATAAAATGTGGCGGTGCACCGCAGAAGATTATGTATTTGGCGGGCGATTATTTCCGCAGGCAGGGTTTGAAAGACAATGTAAATATTGAATTCTGCACAGCAGGTGGGGTGATATTCGGTATCAAAAAATACGCTGACACCTTGATGAAAGCAGTACGACGTTATGGTATAGACCTGAACTTCAAGCACGAGTTGATCCGTGTGGATGGCCCTGCCCGCAAGGCCTGGTTCAGGGTGACGGATGCGGACGGTAAAGCTTCAGTGGTAGAAAAAGCATTCGACATGTTGCATGTGGTTCCGCCACAAAGCGCTCCCGATTTCATCAAACAAAGTCCATTGGCTGTACAAGATAATCCGTTGGGTTGGATTGAAGTAGACAAGCACACCTTGCGCCATGTGCGTTTTCCGCGGGTATTCGCCCTGGGAGATGCCACCAATACGCCCAACGCCAAAACCGGGGCAGCGGTGCGCAAACAGGCTCCTGTGCTCGTTGCCAACCTTCTGGCAGCAATGGAGGGAAGAGGTTTAACCGCTGCATACGATGGTTATGGCAGCTGTCCTTTGATAACCGGATACGGGAAACTGGTGCTGGCAGAGTTCAATTACGACAACGAACCAACTGAAACTTTTCCATTCGACCAAAGCAAGGAGCGCTGGAGCATGTATCAGTTGAAAAAACGCGTGCTCCCCTGGCTGTATTGGAACCGGATTTTGCAGGGCAAGATGTAATGGTCTGAAGGAAGGTTAATAAACTACGCACTTCGGGAATAAACCGGAATCAGCACCTCAAATACATTCAGATTGTCATTTTCGGCAATGTACTGAATGCTTGCACCGTGATATTGCAGGATGCGCTGGGTAATGCGCAGTCCCAGCCCGGAGCCCTGTTTGCGTCTGGCATTGTCACCCCGCATAAAAGCATCAAAAATCCTGCTGGCTTCGACATCGTTTAATGTAGCGCCATTATTCGATATCCGAAGGCTGAGCAAGTTGTCCTCGGTTTGTTTGAGCCGCACATCTACTTGGTGGTCATCTGAATAAAGATCGGCATTGCGCAGCAGGTTGATCAGGGCCTGGATCAGCAGGGCTTCATTGCATTGCACATCCAGATTGGGCTCCTTATCGGTTCCTTCTTCGAGTTCAATTTCGAAATGAATCTGGAGATTGGGAGCGAACATTTTAGTTTGTTCGAAAGCATCGAACAGCAGTTCGTCGAGGCGTCGCACTCCGGTGAAGTGCTGGTCGTTGGCCGATTGTGCCAGCAGCAAGAGGGAATGGATCAGATTGGCCATCTGATGTGCGTCGTTGCGCAGATTGTACAAGTATTCCCTGGTGCGTTCGGAATGGGTTTCGCCGGCTTCAAGGTTCTCCAGCTGGGAAATGATACGGGCCAATGGGGTTCGCAGTTCGTGTGAGGCCTGGGCGCTGAATTCCTGTTGCCGGAGGTAGCTCGATTCAATGCGCTCCATCATCAGGTTGAATGCTTTACCCAATTGGTCAATTTCATCATTGCGATCACTCAGTGCCAGGCGGGTAGTGAGATTTCGATCTCCAATACTGGTGATTTCTGTGATGAACCGGTCCAATGGTTTAAGCAGGCCGCGCATAGCGGCGAAGGTGAGCAACCATACAATTGGTGTACTTAGGGCAAATGCGGAAATCAGCAATACGCCAAGATAGCGGAGTTTCCGGTAGCCGTATTTGTCTTCCGCAATTACAAGTGCGTAATAATCTTTCTTTTGCGCATGATAGTGGAAGCCATATACGTCAAACTCTCCAAAAGTCTCAAACAACTCTTCATTGGGTGGAAGCCTGAAGAGTCTTGATTTATCCCATGTGGTGCCTGTATCTTTGCTTGTTGAATAAACAGAGTGTCCGGTGGAGTTGTATATGACTGTTTTTTCTTTGTATAATCTGTTCAGTGTGCTTCTTTCAATGGTTCTCAGCAGCTGATCATTGATTTCGTCAACCTCCACCAAAAGGCGGAGGTTGGTAAGTGCTTTTTCTTCCAGTCGGATTTTAAATTCGTCTTCCCGGTAGGAAGCAAAGAGCAGCCAGATGGTAATGGAGGTAACACCAAAGATAAGGGAATAGGTGAGGCTGATGGAGACAGCCGCGCGCTTCTTCAGCGTGAGCTTCATTCCGCTTTCAGGAAGTAGCCGAAGCCGGGGCGCGTTTGGATCAGACGGGTGGCGTGGCCTTTGTCAATTTTCCTCCGCAGGAAATTGATGTACACCTCAATGGTATTGTGGCTGGTATCCACCGACTTTTCCCAGAGCTTTTCGGCAATGGCACTTTTAGATACCACCTTGCCGTCGGCCTGGGCAAGAATGGTTAGTAGTTTAAATTCCTTCGGAGAGAGGAGGATAATCTGGCCGGAACGCTCTACGGTGGCTTCCGGTATATTGACTACCATATCGTGAACACGCAGGATATCTCCTTGTTGCAGCGGCTTGTTCTTTCTTCTTAGCAATGCCTGGATACGCGCCAGGAGTTCATCGAAGTGAAAGGGTTTTACCAGATAATCGTCGGCACCGGCGTTAAACGCATTGACCTTGTCTTTTACGTCGCTGTAAGCGGTGAGCATCAGGACCGGAGCTTCGCGGTCTGCCTGACGGATACGCTCGCAAATCTGTATGCCGTTCATTCCAGGTATATTGATATCAAGGATATACAAATCATATTTTTTATCCTGTGCCAGGGTTTTAAAGTCAGTACTGTCATGCCCGACATCGCAGCTAAATCCATGGTTGATGGCAAACTGCCGGATCTCCCTGGAAAGGGTCAGGTCGTCTTCCAAAAGGTAGATGTACGGTACTTTTTCTTCGCTTTGCATGGTGCCTTGCATCGGGTTCAGTCCGCAAGTTAACACGGAGAATTCCGGATTTGAAAGATTACAGGGCTTAAAAATAAGTAAGGTGCACGCCTTTTATTTTGCTTAAATTCTTTTTTTGATTTACTCATCCCCCAACTTCATGCAATTCATGGCAACCCTCAGAAGCTTGCTTTAGGCTTCTGGCTTACCTTTGGCCCATGCCACTGAAACGCATCCTTGTGCTCTGGATCAGCAGCGCTGCTCCAGGTCTTTTTGGTCAATACAGCATGGCCGAGTACCACCGGCTCGACCGCAGCAATGATACCGCCGGTATCCGTTTGATGATGGAACGTTGGTCTGCAACGCAAAAAGGGGAAGCAGACTATTTTATCGCCTGCTTTAACTACAGTGCGCAACGAGCCAGGCAGGAAGTGGTGGTGCTGACACAAGAAGAGCCTGATGGACAACACTTTGCTGTTCGCGATTCGGTGAATGGAACTGTATCATACCTGAGCAGCGTAACACAATACGATTCTGCCAGACTGAAAGCGGGTTTTGATTGCATAGACGACGGTATGCGCAAGCACCCGCGCCGCTTGGATATGCGTTTCGGTAAGATTTATGTTTTCGGTATAACAGAAAATTATACGGCCTATACCGACCTGCTGATTCAAACCCTGCGTGATGGAGCAGCGCACGGCCAGCGTTGGCTTTGGGCAGATGGGAAAAAATTGAAGAAGGGCAATGATTTTATGGAGGAAAATGCGCACCAATACATTGTCAAATTGTTCAATGTGGAGGCCGACCTTTCAGTCAATATCCGCGCCATTGCCCAAACCATGACAACGCTGTGGCCACGGAGCGTGGTTGCCCATGCAGACCTTGGCCTTTCGTATATGTTGAACGGTGCTTTTCAGGAAGCGCTCCCACACCTGCTACATGCGCATAAACTCGCTTCCCGCGATCAGGTGGTTTTATCCAATATCGGATACTGCTACAAGAAGTTGGGCGAAACACAAAAAGCCATCACCTATTACCGCTTGCTGAAGAAAAACGGCAGCAAGTCTTATAAAGAACTGGCCGACACGCAATTGGCAGAGTTAGGGGCGGCTCAATAGGCCAGGAGGTTCTCCAGCGCGCGTCGCGTTCCTTCAGCGCCTGGGAGAATTACTTTTTCCAGACCCATATTGAGTGGTATTGCCGGAACATCCAATGAACCCAGTGTTTCTACCGGTGCATCCAGTTCGCTGAAACAATGGCGTGCGATGCGGCCCGCAATGGCTTCAGCAAATGAATTGTGCAATGTTTCTTCCGTCAGCACCAATACTTTTCCATGGCGGCGTACGGCAGCATAAATGGCTTCATCGTCGCAGGGATTCAGCGTGCGGAGGTCTACAATTTCCAATTGGCCGGGCAAGTGTTTTTCGGCTGCCAGGGCCCAATAAACGCCCATTCCGTAAGTGATGACGGCAGCAGTTTCACCCATTTCCAGTTTTTCCGGATCAGCCTCCAGCACCGTTCGGGCCTTTCCTAATGGAACGATGTAGTCTTCATCCGGTTCCGGGCATTTGGCAGCTTCTGTTCCAGGCACTTTGCTCCAATAGAGGCCTTTGTGTTCGAACATCACTACCGGGTTCGGATCGTAGAAAGCAGCCTTCATCAAACCCTTCATGTCTGCGGCATTGCTGGGATAAACCACCTTGATGCCCTTGATGGGAAGGATACTGCTTTCAACTGTACCGCTGTGGTAAGGCCCGCCTCCGCCGTATGCGCCTGTCGGGATGCGTATCAATGCGCTTACAGGATACTTGCCCATGGTCAGGTAACAGCTTTTGCTCAGCTCGGTAACGAGTTGATTGACGCCGGGCCAGATATAATCGGCGAACTGAATTTCGACAATCGGTTTGAGCCCTACAGCGCTCATGCCTTGGGTAGAACCTACGATATAAGCTTCCTGAATGGGGGTATTAAAAACGCGTTCGTCTCCGTATTTCTTGGCGAGGGTTGCGGCTTCGCGGAATACACCGCCCAATCGCTTGCCAACATCTTGTCCGTAAAGCAGGGCTTCCGGATGTTGCCGGAGGATTTCGTCCATGGCAAACAACGCGGCATCCACCATGATAACCGGTTCTTTTCCGGCCGGAGCTCTTTCTCCTTTTTCTTCGGTAACAGGGGTCGGAGCAAACTCATGCAGGGTGGCTGTTTCCGGCGCGGGGTCTGCCGCATTCACCGCCCGTTCGAAGGCAGCGGCAATATCGGTTTCAGCTTCGGCGGCTATGGCATCGAGTACAGTGCTTTCAAAGCCGTTATCCAGCATCAATTGGCGCAGCACCGGTAAAGGGTCCATGGCTTCATGAGCTTCCCAATCGTCGCGGTACCATTCGCTGCGCACACCGCTGGTATGATGGCCGAGCAGCGGCACTTTGGCGTGCAGGAGCATGGGTTCGCGCTGTTCCCGCACGTAGTTGAGGGCGGTTTGTACGTCTTCCCAACTGCGGGCAAAATCACTGCCATTGGTGCGGTGACGACGCATCCCTTTGAAGCCCAGGGCGTATTCGAAGGCATCCATGGCGCGCATTTCGTCGCCGCTGGCACTGATGCCCCAGTCGTTGTCCTGGATGAGGAAGAGGATGGGCAGTTTGTGCAATACGGCCATCTGGAAGGCTTCAGCTACTTCACCTTCGGTAACCGAACCATCGCCGAGCGAACATACTACAACTGGTTGGGTTCCGGGTTCAAGCAAGCCTTGCTTTTCCTTGTATTTCAAGCCATGCGCGCAACCGGCCGCCGGAATGGCCTGCATACCTGTGGCGCTGCTCTGGTGCGGTATTTTGGGCATGTCGGGCCGGTTGAGTGAAGGATGGCTGTAGTAGCTTCTGCCGCCGCTGAAAGGATCATCGGCTTTGGCCAGCAATTGCAGCATCAACTCATAAGGTTCCATGCCGATACCGAGGAGGATGGATTCGTCGCGGTAATAGGGGTAGATATAATCTTCCGGCTTCAGCTGGAATGCCAGGGCGAGCTGGATGGCTTCATGCCCGCGGCTGGTGCTGTGCACATATTTGGTTATCTGGCGGTTGTCGTCATACGTCTTCGCCATCGCCCTGGCTCGACAAATCAACCGCCAGGCCTTTTCTAACATCGCTTGCTCCATCTGGAACCGCAATTTTACGCCAAAAGGCCGGGACTAAGGCTGTGGTTAAGCGGTGAAAATGAAGGGAAGCGCAGATTGGAGAATTTGCAATTAACTGTAAATCAAACGTTTAAATATCTACGTGTATTTTGTGTCAGGATTTTTATACCCGTATATTTGAAATCGGACTTCATCCGGGCAACGCAAAGTGTCAGAAAACAGTCCGCATTATACCCACAATATGAAAAGAACCATTACCGCGATCCTGTTCATACTGGTATTTTCGGCTCCGCGCCTGCGCGCCGACCATATCATCGGGTCCGATATCAGCTACCGGTGCATCCGCGACAGCGTGTTTGAAGTGATTTACAACTTCTACCGCGATTGCAATGGCTGCTTTGTACTCGGCCAAAGTCCCAAATGTGGGACGAGCGAGAACTGCAACAGTTCGCAAACGGCACCGACTTCGCTTTCCGTCATCGGCACCGGAACCAGTTGCAGCCGCACGCTCACACTGAGCATGACGCGCACGAGCATCATCGATATCACCAAAACCTGTGCATCTGAAAAGAGCCGCTGTGCACAACCGTGCAACGGTTCCTATCCCTATGGAATCGAAAAGCATACCTTCAAGGGAACCTTGGATCTCCGCCAGGCCATGCGTGCCGGTTGTTGCGATTTCACCATTTCCATCATGCTCTATGTGCGCAGCGTCGGCATCACAACAGGGCAGTCGGGCAACACTTTCTATACCTGGTGCGATATCAACGCCTGCCGCGCCCCTTGTAACAATTCACCGGTACTTACCAACGATCCGGTAGCGATTATCTGCTGCAACCAGCCGTATCAGTTCAACAACGGTGCGGTTGATTCAACAGACCGCGATTCACTTTCCTTCCACATGGCGGGCTCATACCGCTCGCAAGGCACCCTGGCGAATTACAAGTCACCTCTTACTCCGGCCGATCCGGTTCCGGTATGGAAAGGTGCTTCCGGCCGAGCCGCCACCAATCCGAACGCCAAGCCTCCGATCGGCATGTACTGCGACAGCATCACCGGCGATTTGATCTTTACCCCGGCCGGCGATTGCCCATGGGTAGGGATTATCGTCATGGAGATAAAGGAATGGCGAAAAGATAAGAATGGGCGACCGCAGATTATAGGGATAACGCGAAGGGACATGCAGTTCATTGCGACGAATTGCGGGCCCAATAACCCGCCGGAGGTCCAGGGACCGTATTCCTATGAAGTCTGCGAGGAGGAAGAATTGTGCTTCAATATTGCCACGAAGGACGTTCAATTCACACCACATCAAAAGGTGGCAGATACCGTTCAATTATCCTGGAACCGCGGTATTCCCGGGGCTACCTTTACCATTACCAATCCCAACGCAAGGGAGAAAACAGGTAAATTTTGCTGGAAACCCAAGACAGGCCAGGCCAGCGATATCCTGTACACTTTCACAGCAATCGCGCGCGACAACAATTGCCCAACTCCAGGTACGACCATCCGAAGCTTCCGTATCCGCGTAAAACCGCGGAGTGAGGCAACACGCAAATACACCTTGTTGGATTGCGGACGGCTGGTGATGGCGTCTACCCCGGGGTCGAAGATGAGAGGGAATCCACTCTACACCTGGGAAATTCGGGATAGCCTGAATTCCAAGCTCGTTTACCGCCGTATTAACAAAGCCAGGGATACGTTTCAGTTCAAAGCAGGCGGGAAATACCTGGTGAACCACCTCATCAACAGCTCCATCACCAACTGCATCACGGCCTATATCGATACCGTGATCATTCCGCCAGTCCTGATGGCCGATTTGGGTAAAGACACTTTCGCTTGTTATGGAACTACCTGGCAGTTTTCGCCGGTGATAACCAACGGAACACCCGGTTACCGTTATCGTTGGTCAACCCCGCGCGATCATAATCCATCCGATACGGATGCGCTGTTTACCATGCGCATTACAACCGACACGGCTGTGGCGGTGTTGGTTACCGACAGCAAAGGCTGCTTTGACGACGATACACTCAAATTTCTCGTCAAACCCCTGCCCTGGGTAAGTGCGGGCCCCGACGAGCGCATTTGCACCTACGAACGGACTACTTTCAAGGCCGATCATACGGATACCCTGACCATGAAGTATTTGTGGACGCCAGGCCAGGATACCGCAGGGCAGATCACAGTGCATAAGGCCGGGAAGTATATCCTGCGCATTCAGGAACCCGAATGGGGTTGTTACGGGCTTGATACCGTTGAACTCTTCGTTAACGATACAGTCATCGCCATTGCCGGTCCGGATCTGAGCATCTGCAACCGCGATACGGTCACATTGAACGCCACGCACAAACCAGCTTTCCAAACACCCAATTACACATGGACGGATTTGAAGGCACCGCGGGTACTCGGAACCAACAAACAATATAAAATCGTGCCGCCGGTCGATATCTGCCACGAGCTGTTCGTGCGTGTTACTGAAGCCGGTCATACCTGCGAACACAGGGATACAATGTGTATCAAAGTGAAACCATTGCCCGATCTTCGGGTAAGTGTTCCGATGCGCTGTTATGATTACGGCGACCTGAACCTTGGTCTTGAATCGGGATTATTTGCCAAGTACGGTAACGATGTGGTTTACAAATGCCGCACCACACCCTCGCTCGTGGAACAGGTTGGCAACAGTTATTTCTACCGCACTTCCAAGATCAACAACAACGATCTGCAGGGCGGAAGGAACAAAGTTGATCGGATCATTGCCGAATACACAGACCCCAAGACCGGATGTTTCAATAAAGACAGCTTCAATGTCACCATCCAGGGCAACCCGATAGTGCAACTGAATAACCGTATTTATTGTCAGGATAAAGGATGTGCCTTGCTTGACTCTTCGATTATCCGTCCGAAAGTGAAGACCGGTTCGGTTTACAATTGGAATGTGGTGAAGGCGCCTTCAGGAATCGATCGCAGCTCGCTGATCAATGACCTGAATTTCGGCACAGGTCTGCCGGCCAATTGGGAGTTCTGTTTCGGCGACGTAACCGAAGACCATTATTCCGGAGAGTACACATTGGCTTTCTTCATTCAGGATGCCATCAGCGGTTGCTTCACCCGTGATACTACCATTATCAATATTGTACCCGAGCCCAAGGCTGAGATAACCTCATTGCCTACGGTTTGTATCAACGATACGGCTATCAACCTCAACCAGTTTGTAGAGTTGAATGGCAAGCCCGGACCAACAGACGGACGTTGGTTTGCCGTGAGCCTGAATGGCGATCGTTTCGATAGCAAGCTGGCCGGAGCGGTTAAAAATGGCAATATGTTCGACCCTTCGCAGGGCGACGGTGCCTGGGAATTCCGCTTCCAGCACACTGCAACCGGCTGTTATACAGCAGACAGTGGCGTGTTGATTGTAAAACAGCTTCCCAGGGTAGGTATGCCGGCCGATATGCGGGTTTGCAGCACAGATCCGCCGATCAACCTCGCACCGACACTCATTAGTCCTCCCGGAGGAAACGGAGTCTGGAGCGGCAAGCGCCTCAGCGGAACGGGTAACAGCATCTTTACCCCCGGAAGCGACGAAACAGCTACCGTGGAAGGGCCTTACAACCTCGTTTACAGTTACACCGATCCATTCGGATGTAAAACGAAAGACAGCTTCGAAATTCTCGTACAGAGCGCGCCTTCAATCGATATTACCACACCAGGCCCGGGCAATATCTGCGACGACAAAACCCTGGCACTTGACGCTACCCTGAAATGGTCGCCCGGTGTGCAGTGGATTACACGAGGAGATGGCAGTTTCAGCGCCCAGGCCTTGAGCACCGTCTATACTCCCGGCAGCACAGATAAAACCTCCGGCAGTGTCTGGCTGCGCATTGGCAACCAGCTTCCTCCCAACAACGTGTGCCCTGCGGTGGCAGACAGTATCCAGCTCTTTATACATCCCTATCCACAACCCGATTTCAGCGGCGATAAGTTGCAAGACTGCGAACCGATGACCGTTAATTTTACCCGCAGCGAAGCCAGCAGCATACCCATGAGCAGCCTGAGCTTTGATTGGGATTTCGGCAACGGGCAAACATCCACAGATGCGAATCCGGCGGCCGTGAAATATGCGAACTGGGGAAGCTTCAATGTCAGGCTGGTGGTGAACAATACGGCAGGCAACTGTTCCACTGCAGTGAACAAACCGGCTTATATTGAAGTTTGGCCTGTTCCGGTTGCCGGTTTCCGCTCCGACCCGACCTTCTACACGACCATCGCCTTGCCCAAGTTCCAGTTCTTTAACCAGAGCACAATTGCAGATCAGTCTGTATTGCGCTACGAATGGAATTTTGGCACAGGCAATCCGAACGACACCAGCCGCCGCCGCGATCCTGCTTTCTCATACGGCAAAGACACGGCAACCTACGATGTTCGGTTGATAGCCATTTCAGACAAAGGTTGCCGCGATACCATCGTGCGACAGGTGAAAATCGGTCCGGATATCATTGTGTTCGTGCCCAATGCCTTCACACCCGATGCCAGCGGCCCTACCGGCAACGACCGTTTTACAGCGTATGTACAGAATTTCAAAACCTTCCGCATGACCGTTTACAACCGCTGGGGTGAGAAACTGTACGAAACCACGGATGCCAGTGCCGGTTGGGATGGAAAAGCGAACGGTGTGCTTTGCCAGCAGGAAGTGTACAGTTACCTGATTGAGGTAACCAGCTACGAAGACAAGTTGTACAAGTTCACGGGTACCCTTACTTTGCTGCGCTGATTGCGCACATGGAATACCGGATCAAGTTCAACGGAGTAACTACATTATCAGAAGCACGTTATGCCGCAGCCGCCGGCGCCACCTGGATCGGTTTTCCGATGGATGGTGCCCTGGCTGCGGCTAAAATTCAGGAGATAGCCGGTTGGTTGCAAGGCCCGGAGCTGGTTGGAGAATATGCGGTTTGGCCTGAAACCGACACCCGCCTTGACCATTTTCAAATCCTTGGGCTAGATAGGATAGAAGGGGAAGCGAAGGGTTTTGAAAGCTATGGTTTCACCCAAGGCGAAATTGTTCGGGTTGATGTAGCCAGCGATCTCAGCGCGATTCCGGAATCCGTCATCCTTCATGCAGAAAACCCCGAAACATGGCTTCAGCGCAAGTCGGAGAAAGGTGCGCATCAATGGATGGTGAACCTGAGCAGTTCTGTTCCCGATAACCTGGAGTGGCTAAGTAAAGAGAAGCCTTATGCATTCAGCCTGGATGCCATAGGCGAAGACCAGACCGGGCTCCGCGATTTCAGCACCTGGGACGATTGGCTCGACGCGCTCGAGAACCTGTAAGTTATACCAACCTGAAGCGCAGGTATTGAATGGTGCGGCCTTCCTTTAACCACATGTTTTCGTACCAGGTGCGGATGGATAGCACCGGTCCCGGATCGCCATTGGCATAGACATCGCGGATTACCTCATCGGGCGTAATCTTTTCCGCTTCCAGGGTTTCGAGGGTGAAATCGAAGAGCAGCTCGCTGTCGGTTTTCAAATGTACGGTTCCACTGGGCTTCATCACCCTGCGGTAGCGGTTCAGGAACAGGGGATGGGTGAGGCGTTTGCGCGCTTTTCCTGCTTGCGGGTCGGCGAAAGTGATCCAGATTTCATCTACTTCCCCCACTTCAAAATGCCCTTCGATATGGTCGATCGGAATGCGCAGGAATGCTGCGTTCTTCAAGCCATCTTCCAGGCAGGTTTTGGCTCCGCGCCACATGCGTGAACCTTTGATATCGACCCCGATAAAGTTCTTTTCGGGGAAGAGCCGCGCAAGGCCCACCGTATAATCAGCCTTGCCACAGGCCAGTTCCAGCACGATCGGATTACCATTGCCGAAATGCGCTGCCCATTTGCCCTTCATCTGCGATTGGGCGTCGAAGGTGTTGGTGAAGGCATCGTATTCGGCGAACTTCTGCAGCTTGGCTTTGCTCATGGAGGTGCAAAAAAAGCAGAACCGAACGAATGAAGGGCTGCTGTTGGTGCAATTAAATTTGCCGCGCTGCCGGTATGAATGCCCTCGACCCGAATATTGTCTTGTATGCCTACACACAAGGTGTGTTTCCAATGGCGCATCCGGAGGAAGACAATGCCATCTATTGGCATGAACCGCATATGCGCGGTATTATTCCCCTTGACGCTTTCCGGGTGAGCAAGAATCTGGCGCGGGAATTCCGCTCCGGGAAATACGAATACTGCATAGACCGAGATTTTACAGCCGTGTTGCAGGCCTGCGCCGAACGCGATGAAACATGGATCTCAGATGAAATCATTGAAGTGTACCAGGCTTTGCACGAAATGGGATACGCCCATTCTTTTGAAGTTTGGAAAGATGAGCAGCTGGTGGGCGGTTTATACGGCGTAGCCATGGGCCGGGCTTTTTTCGGTGAGAGCATGTTCCACCGCGTTACGAATGCATCCAAACTGGCGCTGGTGTTTTTGGTTGAATACCTGCGGAAGCAGGGCTTCGTGTTGCTGGATACGCAGTTCCAGACAGAACATCTGGCGCAGTTCGGTACGGTAGAGATTCCGCAGGCGGAATATCTGAAGCTGCTGGCAGAGGCGCTGGCGTGATGGAGCAGCTTGCGCTGTTCTGAGAGAGATTCCGCGCGGCGGAATCTTTACGGGCGGGATGGGAGATTCCGCTGGGCGGATGGGAGATACCGCTGGGCGGGAGATTCCGCTGGGCGGAATCTATACCGGCGGGTGTGCCTATTCGCGGCTTATTGCGTTCCTTTGCATACGTTTACTTCAATACCATGAGCAATACCCACAAACCCGTTCCGATTACCGTAGCCTATGGCGATGGCATCGGTCCAGAAATCATGGATGCGACCCTGCGCATCATCGAAGCTGCCGGTGCAGCCCTTGAAAAAGAAGTCATTGAAATCGGTGAGAAAGTGTATCTCAGCGGCAATACTGCGGGCATTGCGCCTTCGGCATGGGATAGTCTGCGCCGTACCAAAG
>Ga0209972_10000915_pt1 | contig 28022 bp, 24 predicted proteins | sample NOAtaG_7_FD_187302 | JGI IMG/M metagenome (GOLD analysis project Ga0209972, IMG submission 187302) | Freshwater lake microbial communities from Lake Erie, under a cyanobacterial bloom - NOAA_Erie_Diel1S_2200h metaG (SPAdes) (version 2) | ecosystem: Environmental > Aquatic > Freshwater > Lake ...
GGCCCGCGCGTTCGGCGCTCCGCTCGTGCTCTATCAGCTCCGCGGCCTGCGCCTCGCGACGCTGCGCGGTGCGCGCCGCGCATTGTTCTCTGCGGTCGAGCGCACGAGCCTGAACCTCGCGCACGGTGTGATCGCCAACTCGCACTCGCTGCGCCGCGAGGTGCTCGACCTCGGCCTCGTGTCTGCCGAGCGCATCACGGTGCTCGGCGCAGGCAGCGGAAACGGTGTCGAGGCCCGCGGGCGCTTCGATCCGACCCGGGTGCCGCCGGAGCGTCGGGGCGAGCTGCGCGCGTCCCTCGGCGTGCCCGACGACGCGGTGCTCTTTCTCTTCGCGGGCCGGCTCGTGAACGACAAGGGCATCCGCGAGCTCGCGTCGGCCTGGCGTGGGGTCTGCGAGGCGCATCCGCAGGCGCACTTGGTCCTCATCGGCTGGCCGGACGACACCGATCCCGTCGAGGAGCAGGTACTCGGTTCGTTCACGCCGGCCCGGCGGGCCCACCGGATCCCTGCGACGAAGGACATGGCGAGCTGGTACCTCGCGAGCGACGTGGTCGTGCTGCCGACCTACCGCGAGGGAATGCCCAACGTGCTCCTCGAGGGATCGGCGATGGGGCGTCCGGTCGTTTCCACACACGCGGCGGGCTGCGTGGATTGCGTGCGGGACGGTGAGACGGGCCTTCTCGTGCCCGTCGCCGACGCGGGGGCGCTCGAGGCGGCGATGGGACGGCTCGCGGGGGACGGGGCGCTCCGCGTGCAGCTCGGGGCGAGCGGACGAGCGCACATGCTCACCTCCTTCGATCCCGAGGCCCTCTGGACCCGCCTCGCGCAGCGCTACGCGGAGGGCCTGGGACCCCTCCGTATCGGGCGCTGAACGCTCGGCCCGCGGCGGCAACCGAAGCGGTGCCGTGGTATGCGGCCACCCAAGGATCCCATGAACGTTCTCGGCATCTGTCACGACGTCTTGATCTGCTCGGCCGCGCTGGTGCGCGATGGCGAGGTGGTCGCCGCCATCGCCGAGGAGCGCCTCGACCGGGTCAAGCAGAGCCGGGTGTTCCCTTCGCTGGCCATCCAGAAGGTCCTCGCGATGGGCGGGCTGAAGCTCTCCGACGTCGACGAGATCGCGGTGGGCTGGAACCCGGGGATCGACCTCGAGACCATCCCCGGCGGCTACCTCAGCGCGCGGCGCTGGCGGACCGAGCACCTCACCCAGGTGCCCGCCCGCTTCATGCAGCTCCTCGGCACCGGCGCGACCGACGAGATCACGGTGCTCGGCGCGGCGCGCGGCTGCCCGCGCATCACCTACGTCAACCACTACGACGCGCACGTCGGCAACACCTTCTTCGCGAGCCCCTTCGAGGAGGCGGCGATCCTCGTCCTCGACGGCCGCGCCGAGAAGCAGACCTGCCTGCTCGCGCGCGGTCGCGGCACCACCGTGGAGAAACTCGGCGAGGTCTCCTTCCCCCACTCGCTCGGCCTCTTCTACGGCACGATCACGCAGATGCTCGGCTTCAAGCCGGACGGGGACGAGTGGAAGGTGATGGCGCTCGCTTCCTATGCGAGCGGCGACAACGAGTTCTATCCCATCCTCGATTCGCTCGTGCGTGTGAACGACGACGGCACCTTCGAGATGGCCCTCGATCACTTCGAGTACCACAACTTCTTCGATCGCCGGATGTACGCGACGAAGCTCGCCGAGAAGCTCGGCCCGCCCCGCGCCAAGAACGAGCCGCTCAGCGCGCGGCACGAGCGCCTCGCGGCCGCGATGCAGCGCGTCTTCGAGGAGTCGGTCGCGAAGATCCTCCACCGCCTGCACGCGCGCACCGGGCTGAAGCAGCTCGTCGTCTCGGGCGGCTGCTTCATGAACAGCGTCTACAACGGCCGCATCGAGGCCACGACGCCGTTCACCGACGTGTACATCGGCGGCGCGCCCGACGACTCGGGCACGGCCGTCGGCGCTGCGCTGTGGCTCGACGCCCAGCGCACCAAGCGCCGCGCCCCGGCGGCGATCCGCCACAACTACTGGGGCCCGGAGTTCTCGGACGCCGAGTGCCTGGAGGTCGCGCGCAAGTTCAAGCTCCCCGCCCAGGTCGTCGCCGACCCCTCCGCGCAGGCCGCGCAGGACCTCGTCGACGGCAAGATCCTCGGCTGGTTCCAGGGCCGAATGGAATTCGGTCAGCGCGCCCTCGGCAGCCGCTCGATCCTCCTCGACCCGCGCCGTGCCGACGGCAAGGACGTCGTGAACGCCGCGATCAAGTTCCGCGAGGCCTTTCGCCCCTTCGCGCCGGCCATCCTCGCGGGCAAGGTCCACGAGTGGTTCGAGTGCGCGCCCGGGGCGAAGGTGCCGTTCATGGAGCGCGTCTTCCCGTTCCGCCCGGAGAAGCGCGACCTCGTGCCCGCGGTCGTGCACGTCGACGGCTCGGGGCGCCTACAGACCGTCGAGCGCGACCTCGCGCCCCGCTACCACGACCTGATCGCCGCCTTCGAGAAGCTCACCGGCGTGCCGATCGTGCTGAACACCAGCTTCAACCTGAACGGCGAGCCCATCGTCTGCGCGCCCGAGGACGCGATCCGCACCTTCTACACCTGCGCCCTCGAGGTGCTCTACCTCGGGAACGTGAGGATCGCGAAGTCGTGACCGGGCCCCTCACCGCCGCCGATCGCGAGGTCGCGCGGCTCTACGAGGACTATCCGTACCCCGCGCACGGCATCGTGAGCTCGGTCGTGGCCCGCATGGCCGCACCCACCGTGAAGGCGCTGCAAGCGGGGAGGGCAGGGCGCCTCGCGATCCTCGACGCCGGCTGCGGCACCGGCGAGCAGGCGCTCGGACTCGCCCGCGCCACGCCTCATGCCGAGGTCACCGGGCTCGACTACAGCGAGGCCTCGCTCCGCTTCGCTCGCGACCTCGCCGCCCGGCACCGACTCGCGGTTCGTTTCGTGCGCGGAGATCTCTCGCAGCCGCTCGACGAACGTGGGCCCTTCGACCTCGTCGTCTGCGTCGGGACGCTCCATCACCTCGCCGATCCGGAGACGGGACTTCGGCACCTGAGGGCGGTGCTCGCGCCGCACGGGCGCCTGCTCGGCATGGTGTACGGCGCGTTCGGCAAGGCTGCGCTCTTCCGCGCCCGCGACGCGCTCGACGCGCTCGCGGGGCCAGGAGCGAGCCGCGAGGAGAAGCTGTCCTTGCTCTCGGTGGCCCGCCTCGCGAACAACGCCGGGCCGCTCGAGTACGCCAAGGCCCTGATTCACCGCCGTCGCTTCGGTCCCGACATCGACTGGCGTGAGGCTGCAGGACGGGTGCTCGCGGGGCGCAGCGCGGCCTACCAGGCCGACGCCTACACCCACCCGCGCGAGGCCAGCTACAGGTGGGCCGAGGTGGCGACCATGCTCGAGCGAACCGGCTACCGGTGGCTCGGCTGGCCCGCGCGCTCGGGCATGCCCGACGAGGCGCGCGCGCTCTTCCGCGGCGCCGCGCTCGAGCGCATCGAGCAGGCCGACCTCGGCACCAAGGCCTCGGTGTACGAGCGCATCGTCTGCCCGCCGAGCCTCTACTTCCTCGCGGAGGCCGCATGACCGCGATCACCGTCGTCGACTACGGCATGGGCAACCTTCACTCGGTGCGGCGCAAGCTCGCGCAGGTAGGGGCCACGGCGGAGGTGAGCGGGGATCCCGCGGTCGTCGCCCGCGCCGAGAAGCTCGTCCTTCCCGGCGTCGGACACTTCGCGCAGGCGATGCAGAACCTCGGCGCGAGCGGTCTCGGCGAGGCGCTCCGCGAGGCCGTTCGTGCGCGTGGCGTGCCCATCCTCGGCATCTGCCTCGGCATGCAGCTCTTCGCGCAGCGCAGCGAGGAGGGTGACGTGGCGGGGCTCGGCTGGGTCGACGCCGACGTGGTGCGCTTCCGCGTGACGGACACGCTCCGACACAAGGTTCCGCACATGGGGTGGAACCAGGTCGCGCCGGCCGCGCCTTCGCCGCTCTTCGCCGGGATGGAGCCCGGCGCGGAGTTCTACTTCGTGCACTCGTACCACTTCGAGTGCCGGGACCCTTCGCTCGCGATCGGCCGCACCGAGTACGCCTACCCGTTCGTCTCGGCCATCCAGAAGGACAACGTCTTCGGCGTGCAATTCCACCCAGAGAAGAGCCACGCAGCGGGCGAGCAGCTGCTGCGCCGGTTCGTGGAGCGCTGAGATGTTTCGCCCCCGGGTCATCCCCGTTCTCCTCCTCCGGAACGAAGGCCTCGTGAAGACGATCGGCTTCGCGAAGCCGAAGTACATCGGTGATCCGATCAACGCCGTTCGGATCTTCAACGACCTCGCCGCCGACGAACTCGTCTTCCTCGACATCGACGCGACGCGCGAGCGCCGGCGAATCTCCGCCGACTTCGTGCGGCGGGTCGGGGAAGAGGCGAACATGCCCTTCGCCGTCGGCGGCGGCCTCCGCAGCATCGCCGACATCCGCGAAGTCCTCGCGGCCGGCGCCGAGAAGGTCGTGATCGGCAGCCACGCGGTCGAGGACCCCAGCTTCGTCGCCGAGGCCGCGCGGACGTTCGGCTCCTCCACCATCGTCGTGTGCATCGACGTGAAGAGCTCGTTCTTCGGCGGGCCTCGCGTCGCGACGGTGAACGCGACGAAGTCGAGCGGGCTGAGCCCCGATGAGTTTGCGCGCTCGATGGAGCAGCGCGGCGCGGGAGAGCTGATCGTCCAGTCGGTCGACCGCGACGGCGCGATGAGCGGCTACGACCTCGAGCTCGTTCGGAAGGTCGCCTCGGCCGTCACCGTCCCGGTCGTCGCGCTCGGGGGCGCAGGCAAGCTCGACGATCTGCGTCGCGCCCACGTCGAGGCCCACGCCACCGGCCTCGCCGCCGGCAGCCTCTTCGTGTACCAAGGTCCCAAGCGCGGCGTCTTGATCAACTATCCCGAGCGGTCGGAGCTGCCCTTCTGATCTCCCCGAGCCACGAACGATGACGAGCCCGAACTACAGGATCTGCGTCCGCTGCGTGATGGACACGTCGGACCCGGCGATCACCTTCGATGCCGAGGGGAACTGCTGCTACTGCACCGACTTCTTCGCGCGCAAGGCGCAGAACATCCGCCGCGGGCCGGAGGCCGAGCGGGAGCTGCAGGCGATGGTCCGCACCATCCAGTCCTCGACGAAGTCGAGCGACTACGACTGCGTGCTCGGCATCAGCGGCGGCACCGACAGCTGCTACGCGGCCTACGTCGCCAAGTCGGTCGGCCTGCGCCCGCTCGCGGTGCACCTCGACAACGGCTGGAATTCCGACATCGCGGTGAAGAACATCCGCCGCGTCACGAGCAAGCTCGGCATCGACTACCAGAGCTACGTGCTCGACTGGGAGGAGTTCAAGGACCTGCAGCTGGCCTTTCTCCGTGCCTCGGTGACGGAGATCGAGACCCCCACCGACATCGCGATCCCTGCGGCTCTGCACCGCGTCGCGGCCGAGCACGGGGTCAAGTACATCCTCAGCGGCGGCAACACCGCGACCGAGGGCATCCTCCCCAAGGCCTTCCACTACAACGCGAAGGACACCCGCTACCTGCGCGCGATCCACCGGCGCTTCGGGACGCGGTCCATCAAGACCTTCCCGACCTTCGGGTTCCTCACCGAGGCCTACTACAAGCTGGTGAAGGGCATTCGCTTCTTTTACCTGCTCGACTGCGTTCCGTACGACAAGAAGGAGGCGAACGCGCTCCTTCGCGAGAAATTCGGCTGGCAGGACTACGGGGGCAAGCACTTCGAGTCGAAGATTACCGGCTTCGTGCAGTCGTACGTGTTCCCGACGAAGTTCGGACTCGACTACCGCCGGCCCACGCTCTCCACGCAGATCTGCGTGGGCTCGGTGCAGCGCGAGGAGGCGCTCGAGGAGCTGAAGAAGCTGCCCTACGACGCGGCGAAGCTGCCGGCCGACAAGGAGTACATCGCCAAGAAGTTCGGCATCACGCTCGCCGAGCTCGAGGCCATCCTCGCCGAGCCGGCCAAGACGTACCGCGACTATCCCAACGACGAGCGGCTCTTGAACGCTCTCTACGGCGTCTACCGCCGCGCGAGCCCGCTCCTGCGCCGCGTGCGCTGATCGGCACGGGACCATGGCGCCCGTCTACCTGATCCTCTCGATGCACGAGATCGGCGGGGCCGAGAAGCGCTTCGCCGGGCTCTGGCAGCACCTCCGTGCTCGCGGCGAGATCGACGTGCGGCTGGTCGTGCCCGCGGCCCTGATGAAGGTGCTCTCCGCGATGAGCGAGTTCCGGGAGGGACTGCGCCTTCACGCGAACGCGGTGTCGGTCTTCGAGGACCGAGGCCGCTGGTCGCTCGCCCGCCACCTCCGCGCGCTCCACGCGCGGGACCCCGGCGCGGTGTTCCACTTCGTCATGGACTCGCCCGCCATCGCGCAGTGGTTCGTCAGCCGCCGCACCCTCTTCTCGCTGCCTCAGTCGTCCCTCGCGCAGCTGAACCGGGTCGGCCGCGCGGTCACCTATGCGGGGGTCCTCCGCGCCCGCCGCATCGACGTGCTCGATCCCGGCGTTCACCGCGACCTCGCGCGGCGCTTCGTCCACAAGCGGGGCGCCTTCTCGCTCACGCCGAACAGCTTCGTCGATCTCGACGCCTACCAGCCCGGCCCCAAGTCGAACCTCCTCGCCTTCTGCGGGATCTTCACCGAGGAAAAGCAAGCCTTCCGGCTGCTCGAGGTGCTCCCCGAGGTCGACGCGCACCTCGCACGCCAGGGGATCAGGGAGCGCTCCTGGGTCTTCATGGGCTATGACGTGCCGCCCGGCGACCTCGTCGCGCGGGCCGAGGCGCTGCGCGGCCGGCTCGATGTGCGCGCGTACTACGAGCCGAACCCGCAAGAGGTCCTCGCCCGTGCGAAGGTCTTCTTCTCGCTCCAGCGCGCGAACAACTATCCGTCCAAGAGCCTCCTCGAGGCGATGGCGTGTGGATGTCTGCCGATCGTCACCGATGTCGGCGAGACGCGCCGCATCGCGCCGGAGTCCATCGCCGCCTACGTCCCGCGGGACTTCACCGCTGACGACATCACCCGCTCCGCGCTGGCGATCCTGTCGATGGACGAGACCTCGCGCGCCACGAAGGTCGACGCGGCCCGAGCGATGCTCGCGGAGCGCTTCTCCATCGACTCGATGGCCCGCTATTTCGTGGGGCTCTACGAGGAGCTCGCGCGGCTATGACGCGCGCTGCGGCGCGCCGCCGGAGAAGACGTAGGCGCGTCCAGCGTAGAGCGCGTACTTCACCACGTAGGTCGCCGAGTAGAGGGCCACGGCGGCGCTCGCGCTCTCGAGACCATACACGCCTGCCCCGAGCGCGGCCGCGGTCAGGCCGGCGAAGATCGCGTGCAGGACGAGGTTCTCCCGCTGGCGCTCCACGATGTAGTACGAGTAGCTGAGCGGGTTCGCGACGAACTTCGCGAGGAACATGAGCGCGAGGATCGAGGCGTACTCGCCGCCGAGGCGCCACTCTTCTCCGAAGACGAACGCGAAGAGCGCGGGCCCGGCGAAGAAGAGGAGGGCCGCCCCAGGCAGACCGAGCAGGAAGAGCGCGCCGCCGAGCTTCGTGAGGATCTCGCGGAAGCGGCCCGTCTCGCGGTAGTCGCGGCTCGCGCGGTCCTTGAACGAGTCGAGCACCGCGCCCGAGACGACGGTCAGCGGCGCGTTCACGACGTTCTGCACGAACGCGAAGAGGCCGGCCGAGGTCGCGTCGAGGAAGAGCACCGGCAGCTGCATGGCGCCCGTGCTGACGAGCTCCGCGGGCAGGGCGTAGAGGGGGAAGTGACGGTGCCGGTGGGCCAGCTCGCGCATGCCCGCGCGCTCGATCCCGCCGAGGATCGCGCGGTCCTCCCGCACCACCTGCCACGCCAGCGCGCCCGTCGCGACGAGCTGGCCGAGCAGGCTGCTCACGATGAGGCCGCCCGGCACGGAGGCGTATCCGAAGAGCAGGTTCGCGCCGGCCATCATCACCGCACGCAGCACCCGGCTCGTGGAGAGCAGGGCGAAGCGCTGCTTGCGGAGGATCCAGTAATTCAGCGTCTCGAAGCCGCTCTGCAGCAGAACCATCGGAGGCAGCAGCCACACCCAGTCTCCGATGCGCAGGCCCGCGACGAGGTCGGGCGGGGCGAACGAGACGCCGAGCGCGAAGAGGAGGCAGAGCGCGCTGACACCCGCGGTCGTACCGAGGCAGACGCCGAGCACGTTCGCGGCTCCCTGCTCTTCTTCGGGCAGCATGATCGCGTACTGGTAGTTGCCCGACGCGAATGCGGCGACGGTCGCCGCGACGAACATGAAGGTCGCGTAGATGCCCCACTCGGCCGGTGCATAGAGCCGCGTGAGGACCGGAGAGATGAGGATCGGGATCGCCTGCGCGGCAAGCGTCCCGGTGATCATCGTCCGGACGTTCCGGAGGAAGGATCGTGTGTCGGGGGAGGTCATCGCGATGGGGGCGCGTGGCGGCGACCGCCATGCTCGGGCGCGCCCTGGCGCGTCAGAGGCTCCCGACGTCGGTGCAATCGCACACGAGCGGATCGAGGGCGGTCGAGCACGAGGTCGCGGTGCCGGCCGACACGCCGCCGCATCGCATCCCGGATACCCCGTACGCGGCGAGGCAGGTGGAGCCCGGGACGAACCCGCAGAGGTCCTCGCAGGTCCTCGGGTCCGCCGGGTTCAGGTAGAAGCGGCAGATCCCCGGCGTGGTCACCGGACAGGCTTCGTGACCGGTGAACGCGGCGTAGCGGCTGCACGCGGAGGGAGCGTCGTCGGGGGGCGTGTCCCGAAGGATCGGAGCGTCGCGGACCGGTGTGTCGAAGCTCGGCGCGTCGGGAATCGCGGGAACGTCGGGCCGGGGCGCGTCGAGGATCACGGGTGCATCCAGCACCGCCGCATCGACCATCGCCGGGACGTCGGGCGTCGGTGCATCGACCACCGTCGGGACGTCGGACGTGGGGGCGTCGATGGGCTCGGGAACGTCCGTCTGCTCGGGGACGTCGAGCGCGGGCGTGTCGAGCGCGGGCGTGTCGAGCGCGGGCGTGTCGAACGTCGGCGCATCGAGCGCGGGCGTGTCCATCGTCGGCGCGTCGCGCAGACCCGCATCGAAGCGCGGGGCGATCGGCGCGCGGTTCAACGAGCAGCCGCCGGACAGCACGGCGATCGCGAGGGAGACGGCCAGCACGAAGGAGCTTTGCTGGCTCATCCCGCGCGGCCGCTGCGTGCGTTGTTGGCGCCGATGGTCCCCATCGGGACGGCGGGCGTGACCGGCGTCCGGCCCTCGATCATCGCCTGCAGTTCGGTCAGATCGGAGGACGTCGCGAGCGCGTCGTCGAGCGAGATCACCCTCCGCTGCAAGAGCGCGTAGAGGGCCTGGTTCATCGTCTGCATCCCGCTCTTGCCCTGGCCGACCTGCATCTGCGAGTAGATCTGGTGGACCTTGTCCTCGCGGATGAGGTTCCGAATCGCTGCGTTCGGGACCATCACCTCGACCGCCGCGACGCGTCCTGGCCCGTCCGCCCGCGGCAAGAGGAGCTGGGTGACGACACCCTGCAGGACGAAGGAGAGCTTCGAGCGCACCTGCGCCTGCTGGTGCGAGGGGAACACGTCGATGATCCGGTTGATCGAGCTCACCGCGCCGTTCGTGTGCAGCGTGCCGAACACGAGGTGGCCGGTCTCCGAGATGGTGAGGGCCGCTTCGACCGTCTCGAGGTCGCGCATCTCGCCGACGAGCACGACGTCGGGGTCCTGACGCAGCACGTACTTCAAGGCGTCCTTGAAGCCCTTCGTGTCGGCGCCCACCTCCCGCTGGTTCACCACGCAGTTCTTGCCCTGGTGCTCGAACTCGATCGGGTCCTCGATGGTGATGATGTGCTGACGCGTCTCGCGGTTGATCTTGTCGATCATCGACGCGAGCGTCGTGCTCTTGCCCGAGCCGGTCGGCCCGGTGACCAGCACGAGGCCGCGCGGCAGGTTCGCGAGCTCGGCCACGATCGGGGGCAGACCGAGCTGATCGAAGTCCAGGATCTTGTGGGGGATCGCGCGGTAGACGGCCGAGACCGAACCCCGCTGCAGAAAGCAGTTGCCGCGGAAGCGCGAGAGCCCGCGGACGCTGATGGAGAAGTCGAGCTCCTGCGTCTTCTCGAAGCGAACCTTCTGCTCCTCGTTCAGCGACGAGTAGGCGAGCTGCTTAGTGTCCTCGGGCCGGAGCGGCGGCATCTTCAGCGGCACGAGGCTCCCGTCGATCCGGAACTGGGGCGGGCTCCCCTTCGTCAGGTGCAGGTCCGATGCGCCGCGCTCGACCATAGCGCGGAGCAGCTGCATCAGCGTCACTTGAAGCGGGCCCTGGGGATCGACCGCGTCGCTCATGGCGGGAAGAATAGCGGCAGCGGCCCATCGCCGGCCAGCGCTCCCCGCAGGTTTCGGCTAAGCCCTCCGGATGCCCGGTCACTTCGCTCGCCGGACGGTCTGTCCCGGCTGCGGATCGCCCGACGCCGCGCCCCTTCTCGATCTCCCGTACGACGAGGGGCCCGTTCGCCGCTTCGTCGCGGGGTACTACGCGCGCGCCGAGGGCCTCGACCGCTGGCTCGCCGGCGGCCGCTTCCGCGTCGAGCGCTGCGCTGCGTGCGGCCTCGTCTTTCAGCGCGAGGTGCCCGACGCGGCGCTCCTCGAGGCGCTCTACGACCGCTGGCTCTCCGACGGCGGGCCGCCGGAGCACGACCCGTTGCTCGCCGCGCAGCTCGCCGCCCCCGCGCGCAGCCGCGACGGCCACGAACTGATGGCAGCCGCGGCCGTGCTCGGCCGGCCGCCCTCGCAGCTCCGCGTGCTCGACTACGGCATGGGCTGGGGGCTCTGGGCCATCGTCGCCTCCCGCCTCGGCGCACACTCCTTCGGCTACGACCTCGCCGAGAGCCGCCGTGAGCACGCCGCCCGGCACGGCGTCGCGCCGGTTCCGTTCGACGCGATCCCGTCGCTCGGCGTCGACTTCGTGAACGCGGAGCAGGTCTTCGAGCACCTCGCCGAGCCCCGCGAGGTCCTGCGCGCGCTCGCACGTTCGCTCACTCCGGGCGGGATCCTCAAGATCTCGGTGCCGCTCGCGCGGGGGATCGACGCCCGCCTCGCGCGCTTCGACTGGGACCCACGCCGCAGCGCGACGATCATGCCGATCCATCCGCTCGAGCACCTCAACGCGTTCGACCCAGCGTCGCTCGCCGCCTTCGCCGCGACGGAAGGCCTCGTGCCGATGCGGATCCCTCGACGTGCCTACCTCGCGTTCCTGCGCGCACCAGGCGCGGTGCCGAGCCGGCCCGCGGCCCTGGCCAAGGCGCTCGCGCGCCCGCTCTACCACCGCTTCAGCCGGACGAACCTGTACGTCTGGCTGCGCCGCGCCTGAGCGTCACGGCTCGCTGCGCCAGGCTTCCTGCAGCGCCACGGACGCGCGGTAGCGCGCCTTCTCTTCCTCGGTGCGCGCCGCGCTCCAGCCGAGCCGCGCGGCCATGCGGTCCGCGAGGGCGTCGAGCCCGGGCAGACCGTGCGCGCCGTCCCGCAGCGAGATCTGCGTGCGCCGATCGAGCACGTCCGCGATGGTCGCCGCGAGCTCCTCGTCGATGGCGAAGTCCACTTGCGCCAGCACGTCCGGCCGGCCCGCGGTGATCGGAGCACCCGCCGCCGGGTCGCCCGCGGTCCGCGCCGCGACCTCGCGCGCGCGGGCTCCATAGGTCGCCACGAGGTGCGCCGCGACGTCGCGCCCGAGCGTGCCGAGCCCGACGATCTCGGCCGCGAGCCGCGCGCGGCCTTCTTCGGTCGCATCGAAGCCGAGCGCTCCCGGCAGCGGCGCCTCCTCGGTCTCGGCCTTCCGCAGCGTCCGCGTGAGCAGCCCGTGCGCGGTGAGCTCGGCGACCGCGACGTCGACGATCTCCGCGGCCATCTTGCGGTACGTCGTGAGCTTGCCGCCTGCGACGGTGATCATCCCGCCCTCGCCCACGAAGATCTTGTGCTCGCGCGAGACGTCCGACTCGCTCGATCCGCCCTCGCCGTCGGAGACGAGCGGGCGGAGGCCGGCCCAGGTCGCGAGCACGTGCTCCTCGCGCACCTCACGGCCCGGAAAATACCGCTCGATCGCGCGCATCAGGTAGCGCACGTCGTCGTGGCTCGCGCGCACTTGACCCGGCTCGACCTGCTCATCGGTGTCGGTCGTGCCGACGTAGGTGCGGTCGCCCCAGGGGATCACGAAGAGCACGCGCCCGTCGTCCGGGTGACGGCACACCACCGCGTGCGGCACTGGCAGGCGCGCGGCGTCGAGCACGACGTGGATGCCCTTCGTCGGTCGCAGCAGCGGTCGCGTCGCGCTGCCGGCGAGCCCGAGCAGCGCGTCGCTCCATGGCCCCGTCGCGTTGACCACTGCCCGCGTCGCGACCTCGTAGCGCCGCCCATCGAGCGCGTCTTCGAGCTGCACGCGGCGGATGCGCGAGCCGCTCGGCGCGAGGCCGACCACCTTCGTCCAGGTCGCGACGAGCGCGCCGCTCCGCGCCGCGTCGATCGCGGTCTCGAGCGTCAGCCGCGCGTCGTCCGTCGCCGCGTCGAAATAGAGCGGCGCGCCCGCGAGGCCCTCGGTGCGGAGCTCGGGCACGAGGCGGGCGAGCTCCGCGGGGTCGAGCGTGCGGTGCGGCTCGGGCGAGCGGAACAGCGAGAGCGCGTCGTAGACCCACATGCCCGTCCGCACGAGCCAGAGCGGGTTCTTGTCGCCCTGGTAGACCGGGAAGAGAAAGCCGAGCGGCTGCACGAGGTGCGGCGCGAGGCGGAGCAGGCGCGAGCGCTCGCTGACCGACTCGAAGACCAGGTGCACGTGGTACTGCTCGAGGTAGCGCAGGCCGCCGTGGATGAGCTTGCTCGAGCGCGAGCTCGTGCCGAACGCGAGATCGTTCTGTTCGACCAAGAGGACCCGAAGGCCGCGTCGCGCCGCGTCGCGCGCGACGCCCGCGCCGTTGATGCCGCCCCCGATCACCACGAGATCCAGCTCGTCGCCCCGTGCCGTCGAGGCGTCGAGGTCGCGGAGCACGAGGTCGCGTCGGGTCGGAGCGGCGGGCATCGAGGGGCGGCACGATAGCAGGGCGGGGCGCCCTCGGCGTGCATCCCGCTTGAGCCTTTGACACCGAAAGAGGCCGCTGCTAGCCCTCCGCTCCCCCTATCCCAGGGGGGCTTCAGACCCGTGTCCCCGGGGTACCCCCCGAGGATGTCCAGCACCGAGATTCCCGGTGACGGGTCCGTTCGTGGGCACAGCAGCAATCGGCTCCCAACCCAACCCCTCGCGAATCAGAAAGGCTCTTCCATCGAGATGACCATCCCCGAGACCCAGACCCGTGCCAAAGGTGACTCGTTCGCCGCATTGTTCGAGGCGTCGGTCGCCAAAGCAGACTCGCTCCGCGAGGGAGACATCGTCTCCGGCACGGTGATCGCGCTCGGCAAGGACAACGTGATCGTCGACATCGGCTACAAGTCCGAGGGCGTCATCGCGCTCTCGGAGTTCGTGGGCGCCGATGGAACGGCCCAGGTGAAGCCCGGCGACACCGTGGATGTCCTCGTGGAGACGAAGGAGAACGAGGACGGCCTCGTGCTCCTCAGCAAGGAGAAGGCGGACCGCCTCAAGGTCTGGGACGAGATCTCGGTCGCCTGCGAGAAGGACGAGATCATCCAGGGAACCATCACCGCGCGCGTGAAGGGCGGCCTCAGCGTCACGATCCGCGGCGGCGTGAAGGCATTCCTGCCCGGCAGCCAGGTCGACCTCCGCCCGGTGCGGAACCTCGACAAGCTCATCGCGCAGACCTTCGACTTCAAGGTCATCAAGTTCAACAAGAAGCGCGGCAACATCGTCCTGTCGCGCCGCGTGCTCCTCGAGAAGGAGCGCGACGCCCTCAAGGCCCGCACCCTGCAGAACCTCGAAGAGGGCATGGTGGTCACGGGCGTCATCAAGAACATCACGGAGTACGGCGCCTTCGTCGACCTCGGCGGCATCGACGGCCTGCTCCACATCACCGACATGAGCTGGGGCCGCGTCGCGCACCCGAGCGAGGTCTTCAACGTCGGCGACGAGGTCACCGTCAAGGTCCTCAAGTACAACGCCGAGACCGAGCGCGTCAGCCTCGGCCTCAAGCAGACCATCGAAGACCCGTGGAACAGCGCCAAGGAGCGCTACCCGCAGGGCACGAAGATCAGCGGCAAGGTCGTCTCGCTCGCGGACTACGGCGCCTTCGTCGAGCTCGAGCCGGGCATCGAGGGCCTCATCCACGTCAGCGAGATGTCGTGGAAGAAGCCCAAGCACCCGAGCAAGCTCCTGGAGATCGGCCAGGAGGTCGAGTGCGTGATCCTCGACGTCGATGCGGCGAACAAGCGCATCTCGCTCGGCCTCAAGCAGCTCGAGCCGGATCCGTGGACGCTCTTCACCCAGAAGTACAACCCGGGTGACATCATCCGCGGCAAGGTCCGCAGCGTCACCGACTACGGTGTGTTCGTCGGCATCGAGGACGGCGTGGACGGCATGGTCCACAAGTCCGACCTGAGCTGGACGCAGCGCATCAACAACCCGGCGGACATCTACCGCAAGGGCGACGAGGTCGAGGCCATCATCCTCTCGGTCAACCACGAGGACAAGAAGGTCTCGCTCGGCATCAAGCAGCTCTACGAAGACCCGTGGACCCGCATCCCGTCGGACTACCCGCCGGGCACCATGCTCGAGGTGCGCGTCATCTCGATCACCGACTTCGGTGTGTTCGTCGAGCTCGAGCGCGGCGTCGAGGGCCTCGTCCCGATGAGCGAGCTCAGCTACGACCGCATCGACGACGCCAAGAAGGTCGTGACCGAGGGCCAGATCGTGAAGGCCGAGGTCATCGACGTCTCCCCCGCGGAGCGCCGCATCACCCTCTCGCTCAAGAAGATGGAGCTCGAGGGCGTCGAGGCGCTGAAGTACAGCGAGGAGCGCGGGCAGGAGGCCCCGAGCGAGCGGAAGATCGGGCCGAGCAAGCCGGCCGGTGCGAAGCTCGGCGACGTGCTGAAGGAGAAGCTGGGCGACAAGCTCGGCGGCTGATCCTTCGAGGGTTCCGCCGCTCGGGCCGCAGTCCGAGCGGGCGGCGCTCCCCAACGAGGCGCTCCGGGACATCCGTTCCGGGGCGCCTTGTGCGTTATGGGCGTTTCGTCGTATAGGCGCCCCGTGATGCAGCGGAGAGCGACCGATCTCCTCCCGGCGAGCGGGCCGGGCTCGCGCAGCCGGCGCATCGCGTTCTTCGCGGTCGTCAGCGCGCTGCTCGTGGCGCTCCTCGTCGCGTTCCGCGAGGTGCTGGCCCCGTTCATGGTCGCGCTCGTGGTCGCGTACGTCTTCGCGCCGGTCGTGGCGTTCCTCGAGAAGCAGCGCTGGGGACATCGCCGCATGCCCCGATGGGTCGCGGTCCTCACGATCTACGTGGCGCTCCTCGCCTCCCTCGCCGGCTCCATCGCCCTCGGGGTGCCGCTCCTCGTCCGGGAGATCCAACGTCTGAGCGCCGATGCCCCGCACATGCTCGAGACGGCCCGCGACGAGTGGCTGCCCGAGCTCGATCGCCGCCTCCGATCGATGACCGGAGCGTTCGATGCGGCCCCCCCGGACGACGTGACGGCCTCCGTGCCTGCGGACGAGCCCATCGAGATCCTGCCGCGCGCTGCGGGCGGCTACGAGGTGTGGCTGCCCGAGGACGGCGTGCTCGTCGAGCCCACCGAGGAGGGCGGCTGGGTGATCCGCCCGCGGCGCGAGGAGGCGAGCGCGCCGGACCTCTCGGCCCAGCTCGGCGAGGTGCTGAGGCGGCAGCTGCAGGAGGGGGCGAGCAGCGCCGTGACGGCTCTGCGGACCGTGCAGGGTTTCCTCAGCGCGGTGGTGGGCGGGATCTTCCGCTTCTTCATCATGCTGATGATCTCGGCCTACATCCTCATCAGCAGCGACACGATCCACGCGTTCTTCCGCGCGCTCGTGCTCCCGGAGCGGCGCGCGCTCTACGACGCGCTCCTTCGCCGGATGGACCGGGGCCTCAGCGGCGTCGTGCGCGGACAGCTCGTCATCTGCCTCGTGAACGGCGTGCTCTCGGGCATCGGTTTCTATCTGCTCGGCCTGCCGTACTGGCCGCTCCTGACCCTGATCGCGACGGTGCTCTCGATCATCCCGATCTTCGGTGCGATCCTCAGCTCGATCCCGGCCGTCGTCGTCGGCCTGCAAGCGGGGCTCGACATCGCGCTCCTCACCCTCGCGTGGATCATCGGCATCCACCAGATCGAGGCGAACCTCCTCAACCCGAAGATCATGGGCGACGCCGCGAAGGTGCACCCGGTGCTCGTGGTCTTCGCGCTGATCGCGGGCGAGCACTTCTTCGGCATCCTCGGCGCGCTGCTCGCCGTGCCGGTGCTCAGCATCGCGCAGAGCCTGTTCCTGCACTTCCGGGAGGTCGCCCTCGGACTGCCCGCGAGCCTCTCGAGCCCGGGCTTCGATCTCCCCGCAGCGCTTCGCGGCGCATCGCCGCCGGAAGTCAGCGGCGCCTCGGGCGAGCCGCCCCCCGCGTCGGGCTGAGCGCTCGGCGCGCGCCTGGGCGTGCGGATCGATGCGTGGGGAAGCGAGTCGACGTGCCCTCCGCGGCCCAGGGTTGCATGCGCCTTCACGTCGAATCCTTGAACCACGCCTGCGTGCTGCTCTCGGTGAGCGGCGTGCGCCTCCTCTTCGACCCGTGGCTCTCCGGCACGGCCTTCTCGGGCGGTTGGGGCCTGCGGTACGAGAACCCGCGGGCGATCGAGCGGGCTGCGGACGCGACGCACCTCTGGATCTCGCTCTGGCACAGCGATCACATGCACGAGCCGACGCTCCGCGAACTGGCCCGTCGTCGGCCCGACATCGAGGTGCTCGCCAACGTCTCCCACAACTTCTCGATGGTCGAGCGCCTCCGCGCGATGGGGTTCGCGAAGGTGGACGCGCTCGGCGAGCGTACGCCGCTGTCGATCGGTTCGGGCGTGATGGTCACGCGCTATCCGACGGCCGGGATCGACAACATGCTGCATGTCGCTGCGCCCGGCGCTTCGATCCTCAACTACAACGACTGCAACCTCCCCGAGCGGGCGCTGCGGCGGCTGAAGGCGCGCATCGGGCAGGTCGATCTCTTGCTCGCGAATTACAACCACGCGGGCAAGCTCTTCGAGCGCGCCAGCGACGAGGCGATCCAGCGCACGTTCTTCGGCTCGATGGCCCGCGCGGTCGAGGTGATGCGGCCGCGTCACGTGGTGCCCTTCGCGTCGAGCCACGTGTACCGCTCGCGCTATTCGACGGCGCAGAACCAGTCGCTGCTCGACTTCGATCAGCTCGCCGCGTGGACCGCCCACGACCCGCGCGCACTTCGACCTCGCCGGGGAGTCGGTGACGGCGATCCGCGCGTGGGCCCTCGTGACCCTCCTCGCCGCGAGCGAACCCGATCCGCGCAGCATCGTACGCGGCGTCCGAACCCGCTCGGGCCTCGCGTTCTGGTGGAACCGGCGCGAGGAGATCCTGGGCACCCTCGCGACCGGCAAGCTGAAGGCCGGCGAGCTCCGAGGGTGAGGGCCGAAGCGCTCAGTTCAGGTCGGTGCCGGGCGCGACGTACACCGAGGGAGCGCGGATGAGGTCGGAGTTCCGAGCGCCCGACAAGAGCTCATATGTGCTCGATGGAGCCACGCCGTCCAGGTTCCCGTTGGCGAAGAAGACGTAGGCGTTTTCATCGTTGTTGACGCCGCAGAGGGCGCCGGCGGAGTTCAGTCCATAGGCGAAGTAGACGGGGTCGCCGAGGGTGAAGTTGATCCCGCGGAGGGAGGGACTCGCGGATACCGCCGTCGAGATGTCCATCTTCTGGTCGGTCGGCGTGCCGATGGCGGCGACGGGTGCGACGAGGCAGTGGGTGTTGCCGGCGGTCGCTGCGCCCGTGGCGACGAGGCCACGGGGGCCTCGCTCGGCGTGATAGTACGCCACCGCCCCGGTGAACATGTTCCGCAGGTTCGGACCCACCTCGGCCGTCTTGGTGCGGCGGAAGTAGTTGAGGAACTGAGGCAGCGCGAGCGCGACGAGCACGCCGATGATCGCAACGACGATCATCAACTCGATGAGCGTGAAGCCGCCTTTGTTTCGCCTACGCATTCGCCTGCTGTCGAGCATGAAATCTCCGTTCGAGCGACTCACCGAAGCAACGAGCGTACCTGCTTCGGAAGCAGGTTTGCGCGATGAATCGCATCACGGAGTGAGGAAAAAAGCCACCGCCGTGACAAAGAGTGACGCTGGGCCGGCGAGGTTCAACGAACGTCGGCGGCGCTCCCGGGTCACAGCGGCCCCGGGCGGTCGGAGTTCGGTCGGTACTCGGGGAAGCGTTCCATCAGCTCGGCGCGGTGGCGCGACGAGGCGGCCTCGTCGCCCCGCAGGAACTCGAGGAACGCAAGGTTGTACAGGGCGCGCGCGTCATCCGGGTAGCGGGCCACGAGATCGACGAAGAGCGCTTGGGCCTCGTCGAGCCGCCCCTGCTCGCGAAGGAGGCGGCCGAGATTGTTCCCTGCCCGCAAGCCCCGCTGCGTCCGAAATCCGTCGCGCCGGATGGCCTCGCGGTAGGCCCCTTCGGCCTCCGCGGTCCGGTGCTCGCGGACGAGCGCCTCGGCCAGCATGAACGGAGCGACGGCGTTTCTCGGCGCCCGCTCGGTCCCCTCGTCGAAGAGCGCGATCGGGTCCGCGAAGATCAGGCCTCGGAGCAGCGCGAGGAGCCCGACGAGGCTCCCCAGACCTCCGAGGAGCAGCGGCGCGAGGGACGCGCGGAGGCGCCCGAGGAGCGCATCGACGCCGAAGCCGAGCGTGATCATCGGCCCGAGCACCGCGACGAGCAGGTAGCGGTCCGCCATGCGGTTCTGTAGGGGCGCCACGATCTGCAGCACCGGCAGCAGACCGATCAGGAACAGGACGAGCGAGAGCGCGGGCCAGCGAATGCCGCGACGCCAGCCGAGGGCGGCGATCGCTGCGCACACGGCGAGAAGCGCGAGTGCACCGAGCGAGGAGGCGTCGGGCGTGTTCGTCGCAGGCACGTCGTAGAACACGCTCGAGGGCAGAACGAAGAACGAGAGCCCCAGGTAGCGCGCCAGGATCGTGGCGACCGTGAGCACGCGACCGAGCCAGCCGTCGGCGAGGGGCTCGGCGTACATGGCCACGAGGCTTCCGACCCAGAGATGCACGCCGGCTGCGAGCACGGCGACCAGGGCACTCGCGCCCAGCGTGCGAAAGTCGGTTCGTCGGTCACCGAGGCGATCAAAGACCCAAAGCACGCCGGGCCCAATCACCACGGCGGCCTTCGCGAAGCAGGCGAGACCGACGAGAAGCGGCACGCCGAGCAGCGCGAACCGGTGGCGCGTGCCGTACAGCGCGAGCGCCGCGAAGAGGAACAAGAGCGCGAGGACATCCTTGAATCCCGCCAACCAGGCCACGGACTCGGCGTGCACCGGATGAAGGGCAAAGAGCCAAACCGCGAGTTGCACGGCGCGCGGGAGCCGGAGCGCGCTGAACTGAAGGAGGAGCACCGCGCCCACGTACGCTCCGAGGAGCGCGATCCGGAGGGGCGTCACGTCGAGGCCGAGCACACCCCGGAGCAGCCACGTGACGAGGTCCCGGACCGGGAGGTACTCGGCACCCAGCATGAGCCGTCTGTCGAGCTCGAAGTCGAACAGGATGCGGGGCAGGACGTCGAGGTCGCCGCGCGTGAGCAGCTCGTTCTGCTCGAGCAGCCAGTCGTCGTCGTAGCGGAGCCAGCCGCCCCACAGGCTCGGCAGGTACACGAGCACCACCGCCGCGGCGAGGACGAGTGGGTGTCGCAGCCAGCGGGCGGAAGCGCCCTCCGCCGGAGCCTCGGTCACGGAGTGTCCGCCCACGCTTCGAGGACGTCGTCGAACGCATGTGCGCCGTGACCGTCGCGCAGCGCGGCCGCAGTGTCCACGGGGGGCCTCGGGCCGAGCAGGAAGTACAAGTTGGGCTCGACGTAGGGGAACTCCCCGAGGCGGGCCTCTTCGAGCTGCTCGGCCTCATGCACGAAGGCTTCGGCATGCGCTTCGCCGCGAATCGCCGCGATGCGCGCCTGAATCTCCGCGCGGGTCTCGGGGGAATCGACGGTGGCGTACATCTCCTCGAGGTGCTCGACCGCCCGCTCGCTCGCCCCGACGCGCAGGAGCATCGAGCTGTTGGCGAGCACCATCCAGAGGGGCGCGGCGCCGAGGCGGGTGGCGGTCATGAGGTGCTCGACGCCGCGGAGCCGCCAGTCTTCGCGCTCGGCATCGTCCAGTGCGAGGTCGCTGCTCTCGAACGCGAGGGTCGCGCCGAGGTCCCAGTGGAGCTGACCACTGTCGGGCATGCGTTCTACCCCGCGCTCCAAGATGGCGAGGGTCCGAAGCAGATCCTCTCGTGTCACCTCCGAGGTCTGGTAGAGGCCGGCGCTGGCGATCCAGTGGTACAGGGTCTCGAAGTCGGGCTCGAGCGAGAGCATCGCCTCGGTGTAGTCGAACACGTGGCGCATCTCGCCGCGGTGACCGAACTCCTCTCCGACGTAGACGAGGGCGCGGATCCACAAGAGGTCGACGAGCGCCGAGTCGTGGCCGAGCGACATCACCGGGAGCCACGCGGGAGGCGGCAAGTAGTAGATGTCTTCGTAGGTCTCGCTCGCGGTCGCGTGGTCGCGCACCGCGGCGCGTAGACCCACGCCGAGGACGATGCCGAGGAGCAGCAGGCTGAGCGGGATGGGGCGCATGAACAAACGACGACGGCGGCCAGCTTACGCCGACCGCCGTCGCGAGACATCAAGTGTCTGCGGTCAGCTCAGTTCAGGTCCGTGCCCGGGGCGACGTACACCGAGGGCGCGCGCATGAGGTCGGAGTTGCGGACGCCCGAGAGGAGCTCGTAGGTGCTCGAGGGCGCGACGCCGTCCAGGTTGCCGTTGGCGAAGAAGACGTACGCGTTGTCGTTGTTGATGACGCCGCAGGACGACCCGGGGGAGGTCAGACCGTAGGCGAAGTACACCGGGTCTCCGAGAGAGAAGTTGAGCGCCTGCAGCGACGGATCGGCCGCCACCGCGACGGAGATGTCCATCTTCTGGTCGGTGGGAACCCCGATCGCTGCGACCGGCGCGACGAGGCAGTGGGTGTTGTTCGCGCTCGCGGCGCCGGTCGCCACCAGGCCGCGCGGACCACGCTCGGCGTGGTAGTAGGACGCCGCGCCCGTGAACATGTTGCGCAGGTTCGGGCCGACCTCGGCCGTCTTCGTGCGGCGGAAGTAGTTGAGGAACTGGGGCAGGGCGAGGGCGACGAGGACGCCGATGATCGCGACGACGATCATGAGCTCGATGAGGGTGAAGCCTGCGCGCTTCTGCTTGCGAATCTGCTTGCTGTTGAGCATCGGTTCTCCTTGAGGGGCGCGAAGCGCGCCAGGTTGGTCGGGGAACGCTAGAGCACGGGACATGCCATGCAAAGAAACGCGGCATTTCGGTCAGGTCGACGGTCGGCGGTGAGCAAAAAAACTACCGCCGTCGCGAGGAACGCTACTCCCAGAGCGTCGTGAGGGCGCCGCCCGCGCACGTGGCGCCCCGGCCGAGGTAGAGTTGGCGCTGGAACGAGTAGGCCTCGACGCACATCAGGTCGCTGTCGCCATCGAGGTTGCCCACGGCCCGGGCCGCGAACGCGTAGTTCGTGCCGGTCAGGCCCGGGATGCCACTCGCGCCGGGGGTGCCGGGCGAGGCGACCTCCACCGAGTACGAGAACCGCACCGGGCCGTCCGGCGCGGCCCCCAGCATCGCCCAGTTCCCTGCGCTGGGATTGAAGCCCACCGGCTCGACCGACGGCGAGGTCGGGTTCGCGGCGAGCGGGCAGTATTGGTAGAACTCCGCGCGGTAGGACTCCTCCCGCTGGCGGATCTCGCCGAGGAAGACCGGGGCCTCGGCGACCCGCGCCCGCATGCGGTAGCCATAGAAGGCGGGCAGGGCGAGGGCGGAGAGGACGCCGACGATCGCGACGACGATCATCAGCTCGATGAGGGTGAAACCGGCACGGACGGGCTTGAGCATGGGGACTCCGAGCGCAGGGGCGCCGAGGGGACGAAGCAACAACCGCGCTCAGGCTATCACGCCCCGGGCTCGTCCTCGTCGGACTCCGCGTCCGAGAGGAGCCGGTGCTTCTTGAGCCGGTAGCGGAGCGAATGGAAGGTCATCTCGAGGAGCCGAGCCGCCTGCTTCTGCGCACCGCCGGTCTTCTCGAGCGCGCGGACGAGCACCGAGCGCTCGAGGCCGCCGAGCCAGGCGTCGAGGTCGAAGGGCTCGTCGAGGCTGGGCAGCACCGGGCCGGAGGTCAGCGGCGAGGAGGCCGAGAGGACGTCGGGAAGGTCCTCGAGGCCGATCACCGGGCCGCGCGCGAGCACGGCCGCGCGCTCGACCACGTTCTCGAGCTCGCGGATGTTCCCCGGGTAGCGCTGCGCGAGCAGCCAGCGCAGGGCCTCGGGCGCAAAGGAGAGCTTCTTGCCGTGCATGCCCGCGTGCTTGGCGAGGAAATGCTCGGCGAGCAGCGGGATGTCCTCGGTGCGCTCGCGGAGCGGGGGCATCGGGATGCGGATGACGTTCAGGCGGTAGAAGAGGTCCTGCCGAAAGCGCCCGGCCTCGACCTCTTTCTCGAGCTCGCGGTTGGTCGCCGCGACGACCCGCACGTTCACCTCGGTCTCCTTGCTCGCGCCGATCGGGCGGATCACCCGCTCCTGCAGCGCCCGGAGCAGCTTCACCTGCAGCGCGAGGGCGAGCTCGCCGATCTCGTCGAGAAAGAGCGTGCCGCCCGTGGCGGCCTCGAAGAGCCCGCGCTTCTTCGAGGTCGCGCTCGTGAAGGCGCCCTTCTCGTGTCCGAAGAGCTCGCTCTCGAGCAGGTTCTCGGGGATGGCGCCGCAGTTCACCACGACGAACGCGGCGTCCTTGCGGTCGCTCTCGTCGTGCAGCGCGCGCGCGACGAGCTCCTTGCCGGTGCCGCTCTCTCCGGTGATCAGCACGCTCGTGCGGCTCGAGGCGACCCTTCGCACGAGATCGAGGACCCGCTCGATGGCGGCCGAGCGGCCCACGATCGGCGTGCGCCGCTCGCGCTCGGCGACCTTCGCCCGGAGGACCCGGTTCTCGCCGACGATGTGCCGCTTCTCGAGCGCCTTCTCGAGCAGGGCGAGCAGCTCGTGGTTGCGGAACGGCTTGCTGATGAAGTCGTAGGCGCCGAGCCGCATCGCCGCGACGGCGTTCTCGGTCGAGCCGTAGGCGGTGAGCACGACGACCTGGGTCGCCTCGTCGGCCTGCCGGGCGGCGGCGAGGACGTCCAGGCCCGAGCCGTCCCCGAGGGCGAGATCGGTGAACACCGCGTCGAACGACTCCGCGCGGACGCGTGCGACGCCGGCGGCTGCGCTCGCCTCGGCGCTCACGCGGTAGCCCGCGCGACGCAACAGGACGCTCAGGATCTCGCGCAGCCCCGGCTCGTCGTCGACGACGAGGACGCGCGCGCCGCTCACGTCAGAACCCGGTCTTGTTGCCCGCGACGGGATCGCGCGGGGGGCGGACGGCCACGACCTGGAGCAATTCGAGCGGGAACAGATGGACCGTCCGATCGCGGGTCTCGACCCGCAGGTGCGAGGCCCGCGGCACGATGCGCGCGACCTCGGTGACCTGGGTGCTGACGCTCTCGGAGCCGAGGTACAGCGTCGCCCGGTGCTCGGCCTCGATCGTCCAGCCCGGGTCGGACTTGTCGCCCTTGGCCGCCGTGCCGCGGCTGACGCCGGGCGCATCCTCGAGGATCTTGCTCAGGGTCTCGTGGGTCATCCGGCGCATCGTCGGCGCGGGGGGCGAGGCCGTCAAGCGCTGGTTGTGCGGTCGGCTGCCGCTCACTCGCCGAGCAGCCCGCGGATCCGCTCTGCGCGCACCTCGGCGGGGTCCGGCGCTGGCGCATTCTCGAGCGCGAGCACGTGCACGCTCACCCGCTCCCAGCGCGCGGTGGCCGCCTCCCGGAGCCGGTGCAGCGCGGCGGCGTGCGCGGCGAGATCCTCGCCGAGGCGCGTGGCCTCATCGTGCTCGGCGGACGCGACCGCCTCCCGGTGTCCCAGCGTGAGCGCACCGCCCCGCCGTGCTTCGGCCTCGAGGGCTCCGAGCGCCTCGTCGAGCCGGCCGATCGCGGCGCCGAGGTCGCGCCGTCGGTGCTCGTCGTCGAGCGCGGGCATGCCGGCGAGGAGCGCCGCAGCGCTGGCCTGCGCGGACGGGAGATCCGTCGCAGTCGCGATCGGCTCGCCGAGGTGCGCGTCGACGAGGACGGCGTGCCCAGCGGTGAGCTCGAGCTCGCGGAGACGGCCGCGGCCGTCGAACTCTCCGCTCGCGACCGTCGAGCGTCCCGAGAGCGCCACCGTCGCGCTCGCCCCCGCCTCGCTTTCGACGACGAGGAACTCGCCCTCGCTCGGGATCACGATGCTCGCCTCGCGGGTCGCGAGGCGCACGACGGGCTGAGGCCCCTCGCGCGGTGGGCGGGTGAGGTGCAGGGGACCCGCGATGAGCAGCACGTGCGCGGGGCCGATGTCGCCAAGCCGCAGGTCCGTGCCGGCTTCGAGGCCCAGCCGGACTCCCTCGCGAAGCTCCACCTCGGCCCGGCTGCCCGGGCCGACCCGCAGGCGCTCGCCACGCTCGAGCGCCAGGCCGGCATGCGGCACGCCTCGCCCGAGCTGCACATCTCCTTCCGCGAAGAGCAGCACGGCGAGTGGCGCCGCGGCGTCCTCGGCGGCCGCGAGCTCGACCCCTCCGTGGCGCGGGATGCTCGGAGGGGGCAGCGGCGCGCGTCGATCGTCCTCGCCGCCGCACGCGATCGCCGCGCCGAGCGCCAGCGCCGCGGCGTAGCGGGGCCCCATCAGCGGTTCCGTTCGAGCCCCGGGTCGGTCAGAAGACCGTCGTCCCCTTCGAGGATGTTCAAGAGGCCACCCTTGCTCTCGCGCGCCTCGCCGAGCTCGCGGTTGGTCTTTCGCAGCCGCTCGGTGAGCACCCCGCAGAAGCTCCAGAGCAGCTTCACCGCGATCGCATGATCTCGGCGCACCACGTCGAAGAAGTCGCGGCGCCGGATCCCGAGCAGGGAACTGGGCTCGAGCGCGCGCACGTCGGCGCTGCGCGCGGCTCGGTCGACGAGCGCCATCTCGCCGAAGTGCTGGCCCGGCCCGAGCTCGACGAGCGAGACGCCGGCGGACTCGACCGTCACCCGCCCGGTCAGGACGATGAACAACTCGTCGCCTTCGTCGCCCTCGGCGACGACCTCGGCCCCGGCCTCGAAGCTCTGGACCCGGGTGATGTTCAGGACGCGCACCAGTTCGAGGTGCGTCAGGAACCGGAAGAGCGGCATCCGGTGGAGCACCTCGAGCTTGAGGTTTACCTCGCGCGCGAGCCGGTCGACGCCGCTCTCGTCGTCGGGGACCTTGACGACGATCGAGGTGATGTTGTCCTTGCCGCCGCGCTCGTTGGAGAGGTCGACGAGCTTCTGCGAGAGCTGGTCTTCCGGCGTCTCCTGGAAGAGCGAGGCCAGCTCTGCTTGCTCGAAGTAGCCGTGCAGTCCGTCCGAGCAGAGCAGGAAGCGGTCGCCGCGCAGCACATCGAAGTCGATCGTGTCGACCTCGACGCTCTCGTAGACGCCGACGGCGCGGGTGACCGCGTTCTTGTGCTGGAGCTGCTCGATCTGCTCGCGCGAGAGCTTGCCCCGCCGGAGCAGCTCGTTGATGAGCGAGTGGTCCTCGGTGAGCTGGTGCACCGATCCCTGCCGGAAGAGGTAGATGCGGGAGTCGCCCACGTGGCCGATGAAGCCCCGCGCGCCGATCACCAGGAGCGCGACGAGGGTCGTGCCCATGCCGCGCTTGGTCTCGTCCCGCTGCCCCTCGCCATAGACGGCGGCGCACGCTTGCTGCACGGCCGACTCCATGAGGCGCAGCACGTCGGCCCGGCCGGTGCCGCCGTGTCCCTGCTCGAAGGCCGTGATCGTGTCGCGCTGCGCGAGCAACACCTCGCGGACGGTGCGGGCCGCGATGTTCGAGGCGACCTCGCCGGCGGCGTGCCCGCCCATGCCGTCGCACACGACGAAGAGCTGGAGCTTCTTGTCGACGAGGAAGGCGTCTTCGTTGTGGTTGCGCACGCGACCGACGTCGCTGACCGGCCAGAACGCGAGGCTATCCGCGGCAGACATGGGCCCCACACGTAGCGGAACTCCCCGGGGGAGGTCAATCCGCGGGGCGATCCGGGCGCCTCAGCGCGAGGGCCGCGAGGGCGGCCCAGCCGGCCATGAGCAGGACGCCGCCGACCGGGGTGATGGCCCCGAGCCAGCGCGGACCGCCGAGCGCCATCGCGTAGAGGCTGCCGGAGAAGATCGTCGTGCCGGCGGTGAAGAGCGCCGGCGGCATCCACCGGCCTAGCGGGGCCGCGATGCCCACGGCGAGGGCGTGCGCGAGCTGGTAGTGCGCCCCGGTGCGCCACCACTCGAGGCGCCGCGCGGCGTCGTCCGCGTCGCGGGTCATCGCCTCGAGCCCGTGGGCCCCGAACGCTCCGAGGGCCACGGCCGTCAGGCCGAGCAGCGCGGAGAGCGCGAGCACGCGCCGGGAGCGGTCGGGCATCGGCCGCAGGGTAGCCGACCGCGAGGCGCCCGGGGGGGGGCGGTTGATCCCCCGCGAGCGAAGTGAGACAAGGCCGGCGATGCGCGCGCTCTTCGCCTGCCTGTGCCTCGCCGCGTGCGGCGTGCGGCCGAGCCCTCCCCCGGAGTACTCGGCCTCCGAGGTGGCCCCGTCCGAGCCGGTCGCGCGTCCGGAGGAGAGCGTGGTCCAGGCGCTGAATCGCCGCGCGCGCGAAGCTGGCGCGGTCGTCGAGACGCTCCATGGCGTCGAGGTCTCCGATCCCTTCCGAGCCCTCGAAAACGAGGGGGCGCTCACCTCGGAGTGGATCGAAGTGCAGACGGCACGCACCGCTGGGCGGATCGCCGAGTGGTCGGGCCGGCGCATGGCCGACCGGCTCGATGCGCTCCTGCGCATCGGGGGCCTCGGCGCTGGCGACGTGGCCGGCGATTGGATCTTCCTTTCCCGACGTGACGGGGAGCGGGAGCAGCCAGCGATCTACGTGCGCCCCGTCGCGGGCGGCGCCGAGCGCCTCCTCATCGATCCGCTCGTCGAGGGGGAGCGGGTGGCCCTCGATTGGTACTTCGTGTCCCCGCGCGGCCGCTACGTGGCCTTCGGGCTCAGCCGCAACGGCGACGAGCGCAGCACGCTGCACGTCGTCGAGACGGCGACCGGCGCGCGGCTCGCGGACGTCATCGAGCACACCAAGTGGTCGGAGGTGGCCTGGCTCCACGACGAAACCGGCTTCTACTACCGGCGCTATCCCCGCGAGGGGGAGCCCGACTGGAACGCCGAGGAGCCCGACAGCTACCACCCGCGGCTGTTCTTCCACGCGCTCGGGACGGAACCGGCGGGCGATCCGCTGGTCTTCGCTCCGAGCGAGGGCACCCACTTCCCCTCCGCGCACGTCTCGCCGGACGATCGCCACGTCGTCATCAACACGTTTCGGGGCTGGTCTGCCTCGGATGTGCACCTCTTCGACCGAGGCAGCCGCGCCCGCGACCGGGTCGCTGCGCCCGACGCCGCGCATCCCCTCGTGGCCGTCGCGACCGGCGTGGAACAACTCCACGAGGGCAGGGTCGAGGACGGCCGCCTCTGGCTTCTCACCAACGACGGTGCGCCCCGCTACCGGATCGATGCGGTCCCCGTCGCGGCCGCGGCGGACGCTGCGGCGCGCCGGGTCGTGGTGCCCGAGGCGGACTTCCCCATCGAGGGCTGGCAGTTCGTCGGGGGCCGGCTCGTCTTGCACGTGCTCGACGACGTCCGCTCGCGCCTCCTCGTCTACCGGGTCGACGGCACCGCCGACGGAGAGATCGAACTGCCGGGGCGCGGGGAGGTGAGCG
>Ga0209972_10000922_pt1 | contig 27889 bp, 19 predicted proteins | sample NOAtaG_7_FD_187302 | JGI IMG/M metagenome (GOLD analysis project Ga0209972, IMG submission 187302) | Freshwater lake microbial communities from Lake Erie, under a cyanobacterial bloom - NOAA_Erie_Diel1S_2200h metaG (SPAdes) (version 2) | ecosystem: Environmental > Aquatic > Freshwater > Lake ...
GCGCGTGTGCGGCAGACCCAGAGGTGTCAGACCCATAGGTGTCAGACCCATAGGTGTCAGACCCATAGGTGTCAGACCCATGTGCATTAGACCCATGTGCATGAAACCCATGGGCATCAGCCCAAGGCGCCGCCGCCGAAGCGAGCAGCAGGCTGCAAAGGGCGAATCCACCGAGCCGACGCGCGAGTCGCGCAACCTTCATGAAGACCTCCACCGGGACATGTGCTGTTCCTGAACTGGCATCCGTGTTCGAGACCCGTCGAGCCTCCGCCCTTCTGAACCCGGGAGGCGGCAATCTACCTTTCCCAAGCCCCCGCGCGGCGACCGACGATCGGGCATAATCGACGCCCTGCGGCCCATCCGTGTTCCGTCCTTCGGGGTCGCCCGCAGGCGAATCGCGCGGCGGGAACCGCAACGACAGGAGCCAATCGCCCGCCATGCACGCCGTCCGCCTCCTCCTCGACTCGGTCCTCGACTACGCCGGGCTCTTTCCGCCCGCGAAACTCGACATGGCGCCCACGGTCGCGAACTTCGCCCGCTACCGCCGCTCGCCCGAGCGCTGGATGCTCTCCCGCCTCATCGTGCCGGTGACGCGCTTCCCCGAGTTCGTCTCCGCCGCCGACCCGCTCCTCCCGAAGACCGCGGACGCCGAGGGCGACGAGCCTTGGCCGCTCTCGGTCCTGGTCGCTCCGGCCTCCGACCGCCAGATCGTCGCCGACCTCGAGCGGATCGAGCGGTTCAACGCCCGCATGGAGGACCGCGAGTTCAGCCGCGCCCACGGCCGCGCCGCCATCGACACCATCGAGACGCGCGCCACCACGCCGCACGAGATCGACCGTGCGCTCGAGTATGTGCCCGACGACATCTTCGCCTACTTCGAGGTCGCGGTCGACGGCGACCCGCGCGGCCTCATCGCCACGATGGCCTCGCTCGACGCCGGCGCGAAGATCCGGACGGGCGGCCTGACGCCCGACTCCCATCCGACTCCCGAGCAGGTCGCCCGCTTCCTGAAGATCTGCCGCGCAGCGGAGGTGCCGTTCAAGGCCACCGCAGGCCTGCACCACCCGTGCCGCCACCTCGCGACCGATGTCGGCTGCATGCAGTTCGGCTTCCTGAATGTGTTCCTCGCGGGCTGCATGCTGTGGAGCGACGACCGCATGACCGAGAAGGAGATCGAGCAGATCCTCGTCGAGGAGCGCGCGTCGGCGTTCGAGTTCGGCCCGAGCGGAGTCTCGTGGCGCAACCGGTCGCTCCGCTTCGATGAGATCGCGGAGGCGCGCGAGCGCTTCGCGCACAGCTTCGGTTCGTGTTCGTTCGAGGAGCCGCTCGCGGATCTCCGCGCGCTTGGCCTGCTGCCTGCGGCAGAGGAGGTGCACCCATGACCCGTCCCAACGCAATCGATCCGGTCGATCCGGCGCTCCGCTCGTGGGTGCCGGGCGCGAACGATCCACAGGGGGACTTCCCCATCCAGAACCTGCCGTTCGGCATCGTCGAGGGCGGCGCGTCGGTTCGCATCGGCAATTCGGTGCTCATCCTCAACGAGGCGCTCGCAGCAGGACTCTTCTCCGAGGAACTCGCGTCGCTCGAGTCCTTCGAGGAGTCGCTCGAGCTGCCGTTCCTGAACCTGCTTGCCGAGCTCTCTCCCGACGAGATGCTCCGGCTCCGGTCCGAACTCGCCGGGTTCTTCGCGGAAGGCTCCGCGGCGCGTCCGCGCGTCGAGAAGCTGCTGCGCGACGCGACGCGGGTCACGCCCGAGGTTCCGTTCTCGATCGGCGACTACACCGACTTCTATGCGTCGCTCCATCACGCGACGAATGTCGGCTCGATGTTCCGGCCCACGAATCCGCTGCTTCCGAACTGGAAGCATGTGCCGATCGGCTACCACGGGCGCGCGAGCTCGGTCGTCGCCTCGGGCACTCCCGTCGTCCGACCCTGCGGCCAGACGGTTGCCAACGACGAGGGCCCGCCGGCCTTCGGTCCGTCGCGCCTTCTCGACTACGAGCTCGAGGTCGGCTTCTTCGTCGGCCGCGGCAACGAACTCGGTTCCCGCATCGACATCGCGAAGGCGTGGAGCCACATCTTCGGATTCTGCCTCGTGAACGACTGGTCGGCGCGCGATGTCCAGAAGTGGGAGTACCAGCCGCTCGGGCCGTTCCTCGCCAAGAACTTCCTGACCTCGGTGTCGCCGTGGGTGGTGACGACCGCTGCGATCGCGCCGTTCCTCGTGCCGGGTCCGGTGCGTGGCTCGGACGACCCGCTGCCGCTTCCCTATCTCTCGGATCCCGATGGCCGCAATGTCGACATCACGCTCGAAGTCCTGATCGCGAGCGAGAAGATGCGCGCCAACGGCCAGGCGCCGACCCTCGTCTCGCGCGGCTCGTTCAAGGACATGTTCTGGACGCCCGCGCAGATGCTCGCGCATCACGCGTCGAACGGCTGCAACATGCAGGTGGGCGACCTCCTCGCATCGGGCACGGTGTCCGGGCCCGAGAAGGAGTCGCGCGGATGCCTCCTCGAGCGAACCTGGCGGGGCACCGAGCCGATCACGCTGGCCGATGGCTCGGAGCGGAAGTTCCTCCAGGATGGCGACGAAGTCGCCATCCGTGGCCACTGCGTGCGCGCCGGGCGGCCCCGGATCGGCTTCGGCGAATGCCGCGGCATCGTGCTGGCCGCGCGATAAGGTCGGCCTGCCAGCGTCCTCACGCACTCTTCACCGCCCGATCCCTTGGGGATGGCAGGTCGGTTCGGTAGGATCTCGCCCATGGGCGAGGGCGCGCCGTCAGCCTCCGAAGGTCAAGTCGGTCCCCCGACGCTGGTGGAGCAGCTCTACGACGAGCTGCGTTCGCTGGCAGCCCACTACCTCCGTGGCCAGGCGTCGTCTCACACGCTGCAGCCGACGGCGCTCGTCAACGAGACCTTCCTCAAGCTCGCGCGGGCGAAGGCGGACAGCATCAAGGACCGCGCGCACTTCCTCGCGATCGCAGCGACCGCGATGCGGCAGGTCCTCGTCAACCACGCCGAGGCCCGCCGCGCCAAGAAGCGCGGTGCCGGGGCGGCGGCTCTTCCGATCGATGCGTCGATCGCGGCGCCCGACCTCGGCCTCAGCGAAGTGGATGTCCTCGCGATCGAGCAGGGATTGAAGCGCCTCGAGGCCCTCGACGAGCGGAAGGCGCGGGTGGTCGAGGCGAAGATCTACGGCGGGTTGTCGCACTCCGAGATCGCGACCGTCCTCGGGGTCTCGCTGTCGACCGTGGAGGCCGACTGGCGCATGGCCAAGGCCTGGCTCGCCCGCGAACTGTCCGCAGGCGAGCCTGTCGGCGGCGATCCATCAAGGGTCGGGGGCCGAACTCCTGTGGATAGAGGTGAGGACTCCGTTTCCTGACCCCGTCGGTTGGGCGGGTTGGCCCGATGCTCGGCCGACTCTGGCGCTGCGGGGCCCTGGCGTGATGATCGAGGACCGATGGACGATCGTGAGCGGTTCCGGCTTCTCTCAGCGCACTTCGACGCCGCCCGGGACCTCGCGCCCGAGCAGGCGGAGGAGTACCTCGGCCGGATCGAGGATGCAGCGCTGCGGCGCGAGGTCGGCGAGATGCTCGAACTCGACCGAGAGGGCACCCCGACCGTCACGACCTTGATCGATCTGAGCGAGGTGACGACCGTGCAGCCCGCGCGCCGGCGCGCGTGGGCCGCCGGAGGGCTGCCGGTGCCGGCCGGAACGGCAGCGGAGGCGGGCGAGCGCGAGGCGCCCATCGATCTTCCGGCGGAGATCGGCGGACACGCGGTGCTGGGCGTCGTCGGCTTCGGCGCAAGCGGGGTGGTGCTGAAGGCGCGCCAGCCGTCGACCGACCGCATCGTCGCGGTGAAGGTGCTCGGAAGCGGGGCGTGGAATCCGAACGCGATCCAGCGCTTCCGACGCGAGATCCGCCTGCTCGGTCGCCTCGAGCACAGCGGCATCGCGCGTGTCTACGACGCGGGCACCGACACATCGACCGTTCCCGCGCGGCCCTACTTCGTGATGGAGTTCGTCGACGGCGTGCCGCTCAACCGCTGGGCGCGCGCGCATGGCGGCGCACGCGATCCGCGCGAGATCGCGCGCGTGTTCATCGAGATCGTCGAGGCGATCCAGTACGCGCACGCGAACGGCGTCATCCATCGCGATCTGAAGCCGGGCAATGTGCTCGTGACCGCCGAGGGGAAGCCGAAGGTCCTCGACTTTGGCGTCTCGGGCGTGGTCGAGGGAGGGGGAAGTTCGGGCGGGCGCGCGACTGGTCTGTTTCCGACGCTTGTCGTCCCGACCGCCGGCGACGCGCTCGTCGGCACCGTTCCCTACATGAGTCCCGAGCAGTTCGATGGAACGCGTGGCGTCGACGCCCGAAGCGATCTCTACTCGATCGGCGTCATGCTCTTCGAGTGTCTCGCCGGGCGACTCCCGTACCCGGTCGAGCGGCGATCGCTCCCGGAGGCCGCTGCGATCATCCGCGACGAGATTCCCTCGACGCTCGGCCGGGTGCATCGCGGTCTGCGCGGCGATCTCGAGACGGTCGTCGCCCGCCTTCTCGAGAAGGACCCCGCGCTGCGATACCAGTCGGCCGCCGATCTCGCGACGGACCTGCGGCTCTTCCTCGAAGGGAAGCCGACTCGCACGCGGCCGGTGTCGCGCGTCGCGCGGATGCAGCGCTTCGGACGGCGCTACCGCGGGTTGATCGCGGCGACGGTCCTCGCGTTCGCGACCTTGCTTGGGTTCCTCGGCTATGTCCTCCATCTGCTCCAGGACGCCGAGCAGCGGGGCACGGAACTCGCCCGCGCGCTCGAGACCAGCGAGCAGCTCGAGTACCGCCGCGCGATCCGCGACGCGGAGGCGTCGCTCCGCGCCAACGCCGCGCGTGACGCGCGCCGCGCGCTCGAGCGCGCCGCCCCCGAGCGCCGAGGGTGGGAGTGGATGTACCTCGCGTCGCGCGCAGGCGCGGAGACCACGGTCGTCGAGATGCCGGTCATGCCGATCTCGCTCGCGCTCGGAGCCGACTGCGTGATCGTGGGCGGACTCGAGGGTTCGCTCTACCGGCTCCCGCGCGGCCTCGGCACGCCGAAGTTGCTTGGCAGGCGGGGGGCCTCGATCTCGGAGGTCGCCGCATCGCCCGACGGCCTCGAGTTCATCGCGGTCGACACGAGCAAGCGCGAGCTTCCCGTGCACTCGACGCGCGACGGATCGGTGGTCCGGACGCTCGATCCGCGGATCGGCCCGGCCTCGGGCGTCGCCTGGTCGCCCGATGGCCGCTGGATCGCGATCGGTGCGAACGGCGGCGCGCTCGCGATCCTCGACGCCAGGACCGGCGAACTCGTGCGGCGGGTTGGTGCGATCTCGAGTTCGCCGCGTGGCGGAGAGGGCATCGTGCGCTTCCTGCCCGATTCGAAGGGCGTGGTGTTTGCCTGCAGAGGCACCTCGCGCGCCATGCTGCTCGCCTCGTTCGAGGCGCCCCCGATTCCGCTCGATATCGGCGACCGCGTCGTGGAGCGTGTCGGCGCCTGCGTCGGACGCGAAGGGCCGCGCGCGCTCGTCGGGCTCTACTCGGGCGAGATCCAGGTGTTCGATGCGGCGTACGGCGAGCCACTTCGCATGATCGCGGCCGGATCCGGCGCCCTTCGCGCGCTCGCCGCCGGGCCCGGCCCCGCGCAGTTCGCAAGCGGCGCAACCGATGGCGTGATCCGAGTCTGGGATGTGGATACCGGAGCGCCGATCGGATCGGCCGTCGGCGCCGAACAGCAGGTGCGTGGACTCGCCTTCGATCTCGAGCGCGGAGAACTCCTCTCCGTCGGCGAAGACCTGTGCGCGCGGAGCTGGAACATCGACCGCGAGGTGATCGAGCCTGTGCTGCGCGAGTCGCGCGCGTGGATCTACTCGGTCGCGTTCCTGAAGGACGGCACGCTGGTCTCGGGGGCCGGCGAGGCCCCCGCACCCGATGGGCGCGTGATGTTCTGGCCGCGCGGATCGCGGAAGCCCGATGCCGCCATCAACCCGCTGGGCGCCGGCACATCGACCATCGTCTGGTCGGTCGTACCCGATCCGCTCGGGGGAGTGGTTGCGGCGTCCGGGCGCGCCTTCCACTTCGTCGCTCGGGATGGCTCGGCGGTCACGCACGGGGTCGAGCGCCACCCGTTTGCCCTCGAGTCGGTCGGAAACGGCCGCTGGGTCGCGGTCTCGTCGTTCGAGTCGTCCGACCTGCGCTTCTACGACCGTCAGGGCGCACTCGCCGGATCGTTTGCGCTTGGGACGAAGGAACTCGCCTTGCTCGCCACACGCGATGCTGGCCGCGATCTGTTCGTGGGGATCGGCGGTCGCATCCTGCACCTCGAGGTCACGGAGCGGGATGGCGCGCTCGAGATCGTGCAGCGTCGGACGCTTCAAGTCGAGGGCCGCGTCTCGGACATCGACGCGGCGGACGGCTCGGACCTTCTCGCGGTCGGGTTCGTCGGCGGCGAAGTGGGGCTTCTCGATCTCTCGCGGCGCAACGCCGGCGCTGGTGGAAGCGATTGGTTCGTCTGGCGCGTGCCGGCGAACGCGGCGGACATGACGCGCGTCGCGCTCTCCCCGGATGCAACCCGGGTGGTGTCCTGCGGCAAGGCGCCCGTTCTCGTGGTGCTCGATGCGGCCGACGGCAATCAGGTGCTCGCGCTCGACGGCCACGGCGACCAGGTCATCGCACTCGACTTCTCACCCGACGGTTCCACGCTCGCCTCAGGCGGGATCGACGGGACGATCCGGCTCTGGTGGGCCGGGCCGGCTCCGGCGCAGCGCGTGGGCGCGATGCGCGATGCCGACGCCGGGCACGGGGATTGATCCGCCATCACTCTGCGCGGGCATCGAGCGACTTCCAGTCGATCGCGATCCGCTGCCCGAGCTTCGGCTGGAGCCTCGCGATCGTCCCAGACGGGAACTCGAGCACATACTTCGCGCGCCTGTTCGACAGGTAGCGGCGGAGGCGGTCCTCGTAGTCCTGCAGCGACTCGCCCTTGGTGCGAAGCCGCTCGCGCACGGCTTCATGCAGCGCGCAGATCACGCCCTTGTCATCGACCATGACCATGTCCATGTCGATGAGGCAGTCCTTCATCCAGTAGTTGAGGAGCATCGGCGTGGGATGGACGAAGATCATCGCCGTCCCCTCGGGGAACTCGGTTCGGGCTCCCATGCCTGCGTTGCGGCTTGCGGGCGTGAGGCAGAGCTCGCAGTCGAACTCTTCGCCGAAGAAGGTGAACTTCTCGCGCGGGAGGCCGGTCTGCGGCGCGACATGCAGCACATCGTTCGCAGTCACCACGGTCGGTGGCTTCGGCGCCGGCTTCGCGGGTTCAGCTGGCGGAGCGGCGGGCTTCGGCGACTCCTGCTTGGGGGCTTCCTGCTTTGGGGCCGCGGGCACCGGCGTCGCTGGCGGCGACTGGGCAAGGAACATCGAAGCGATCACGACGATGGCGAGCATGAGAGTCCTCCTGCGCGATCAGAACCCGGCCGAGGCCTCACGGCGCGTTCTGCCCACTCGCGAGCGATCAGTTCCAGGTGTCGACCGAGCCACTGCCTCGCGCCTTGGCCGAGGCGCCGCGCGCGGGCGTTCTCGCCGAGGCCGTCTTCACCGCAGCGGCCTTCGCCTTGGCAGGCTTCTTCCCCGCGTTCTTGCCCGCCTTCTTCGTCGGCTTGCCCGCGCTTCCGTTCGCAGAGGCGACATGACCGTTCGCGTGGCTGTTCGCATGTCCGTTTTTGGCGGCAGCCGCTGCAAGCGCCTCGCGCTCGGCCGGCGTCCAGCCCGACTCCCAGCTCTTCGGGTAGTTCATGTCGTCGAGCGCAAGCGCGGCCTTCGTCGGATAGAGCGGCGCGAAGGTGTCGCACATCACCGCGAGTTCGTTGGTGTGCGTCGCGCCGATCGATGCCTCGACCGTGCCCGGGTGCGGGCCGTGCGGGATGCCTTGCGGATGGAGCGAGAGCGAGCCCTGCTCGATGCCGCGCCGCGCCTTGTAGTTGCCCTCGACATAGTAGAGGACCTCGTCCGAATCGAGGTTCGAGTGGTTGTAGGGCACCACGATCGCCTGCGGATGGAAGTCGAGCGGACGCGGGCAGAACGAGCAGATCACGAAGTTGTGCGCTTCGAAGGTCTGGTGCGTCGGCGGCGGCATGTGGTGCTTGCCGACGATCGGGCTGAAGTCGTCGATGTTGAAGCAGTACGGGTAGTAGCAGCCGTCCCAGCCGACCACATCGAGCGGGTGGTAGCTGTAGATGTACGAGTGGACCTTGTCGCGGCTCTTGATGCGCACCTCGAACTTGCCCTTCTCGTCGAAGGTCATCGGCATCTCGGGCAGGCGCAGGTCGCGCTCGCAGTACGGCGCGTGCTCGAGGAACTGCGCGGTCTTCTTCGACATGTAGCGCGGCGGCGGCAGGATGTGCGATCCGTTCACGCTCTCCATCAGGAGGAAGCGCGGCGCAGGCTCGCCCGCGGCGGGCTTGTCGAACTCCATGCGGTAGATCGTGCCCTTCGGGATCACGATGTAGTCCTTCGGTCCGAACTTCAGCGCGCCGAACATCGTGTAGACGACGCCCGAGCCGAAGTGGATGAAGAAGCACTCGTCCGCCATCGCGTTCTTGAAGTGGTACTTCATCGGCTCGGCCGGAACGCAGACGCCGATCTCGACATCGTTGTTGCCGAACAGCACCGTGCGGCCGGTCACCGCATCGCCCTTCGCCTTCATGGGCATGCTCTTCACATGGCGCATGCGCATGGTGTCGCGCTCGACATAGTCGACCTTCGTCGAGTAGAGCGGCTTCCACCCGATCACCTGGGTCGGGGGATTGATGTGGTAGAGGGTCGAGGTCGGACCGACGAAACCTTCGGTTCCGAACACCTCTTCCGCGTACAGACCGCCATCGGGACGGCGGAACTGGATGTGGCGCTTGGAGGGGAGTTTGCCGAGCTTGGTGTAGTAGGGCATGTGGAAAATCCCTGAGGTCTGAGAGTGTACCCCCGTGACCCGACGGCCCGCAGCCCCGAGCGCGCGCGGTCGCGAAAGAACGCGCCGCGCGAGGGGGGCCAGAGCGAACGGACCCGTAGGGAGTCAGCCCGAAAGAAAGCAGCCCCGGCGGATGCCGGGGCTGCGGGAACTTGTGGGACGCGCGGAGTCCGCTGCGATTGATCAGGCCTGCGGGGCGTCGGTCGTCGGCTCCTCGGTGAGGATGCCGCCGTCCTGGCCCGCCGCCATGGTCTGCAGGCGGTCGCGCACGGTCGTGGCGCCTTCGCCACGGCGCTCGGCTCCGAGAGCCTCTGCTTCCTCGGCAGCGGCCTCGTACATCGCGGCAGCGGCCTCGTCGTCGTAGGCAGACTCCTCGACCAGCCGCTTGACCTTCGCCTTCGAGTAGGCCTCGAAGCCGGTGCCTGCGGGGATGAGGTGACCGAGGAGGACATTCTCCTTGAGGCCAAGGAGCTCGTCCGACTTGCCGCCGAGCGCGGCCTCGGTGAGGACCTTGGTGGTCTCCTGGAAGCTGGCGCCCGAGAGGAAGCTCTCGGCCTGGAGCGATGCCTTGGTGATGCCGAGGAGCAGCGTCTTCGCCGTGGCGGCACGCGGCTTCTTGGTCTTGCACGCAGGGTTGCCTTCGGCCTCCGCCAGGGCGTTCGCCTCGCGGATCTCGTCCTTGTCGACGAGCGAGCCGACCGGCAGCGTCGTGCCGCCCGCGTCCTCGATGCGAAGCTTGCGCGCAAGCGCGTCGTTCACATCGCGGAACACGAACTTGTCGACGACATCGTTCGGGAGGAGCTCGGTGTCGCCCTGGTTCGAGACGCGGACCTTCGACAGCATCTGACGGAGGATGACCTCGATGTGCTTGTCGGAGATCGGCACGCCCTGGGCGCGGTACACATTCTGCACCTCGTCGAGCATGTAGACATACAGCGCGTCCTCACCCTTGATGCGGAGGATGTCGGCCGGGATGAGCGGTCCCTCGGTGAGGGCGTCGCCCGCCTCGATGCGGTCGCCGGTGTGGACGAGCAGCGCCTTGCCCTGGGGGACATGGTGGTCGTGCTCGAGACCGGCGTCGCTGACGACGCGGATCGTCATCTTGCCCTTGCGCTTGTCGCTGTAGAGCTCGACGCGGCCCGAGATCTCCGCCATGACGGCCGGATCCTTCGGAATGCGCGCCTCGAAGATCTCGGTGACGCGGGGGAGACCACCGACGATGTCCGCCGAACGGGCGGCTTCCTTCGGCTGACGCGCAAGCATCTGGCCCTGCGCGATGTGCTGGCCGTCCTTCACCTCGATGCGCGCCTTCGCGGGCAGGTGGTGGTAGTCGAGGATGTTGCCGCTCTCGTCCTCGACGTTGATCATCGGGTGCTTCTCACCCGTGTGCTCGATGACGATCATCTCGCCGCCTTCCTCCGAGCCCTTCTTGGCATCGATGCGGAAGGTGACATCCTCGACGAGATCCTTGAAGCGGACGATGCCCGACTTCTCGGCAAGGATCGGGGTCGCGTGCGGCTGCCATTCGCAGAGCACGGTTCCCTTCTTGACCGGGTCGCCGTTGCGCACGAAGAGCTGGGCGCCGTAGGGGACCTTGAAGCGCTCGACCTCGCGGCCGTGCGCGTCCATGATCGCCAGTTCGCCGTTCTTCTTGAGCGCGACGACCGACTTCGAGCCGTCGGGCTTGGTGACCTCGACATCCATGCAGCCGCGGAGTTCGACCGTACCGGCGGCCGCGCTCTTGTAGCTGTTCTCGAGCAGCGCGCGGGTCGCGGCGCCACCGGTGTGGAAGGTACGCATCGTCAGCTGCGTGCCGGGCTCGCCGATCGACTGCGCGGCGATGATGCCGACCGCCATGCCGATCTCGACCGGCTTGCCGGTCGACATGTCCTGGCCGTAGCAGCGGGCGCAGACGCCACGGGCGGTCTGGCAGGTGAGCGGCGAGCGCACCTGGATGCTCGTGACGCCGAGGTCCTCGATCCGGCGGGCGATCGATTCGGTGATGACCTCGTTGCGCTTGACGATCGTCTCGTCCGTGATCGGATTGATGATCGTCTCGACGCTCGTGCGGCCGCGGATGATGTCGCGGAGCGGGACATCGACCTCGTCGCCCTTGTAGATCGCCTTCTTCGGGATGCCCGACGGCACGCCGCAGTCGTCCTCGAGGACGACGACGGACTGCGCCACATCGCACAGCTTGCGCGTGAGGTAGCCCGAGTCGGCCGTCTTGAGCGCGGTGTCCGCGAGACCCTTGCGGGCGCCGTGGGTCGAGCTGAAGTACTCGAGCATCGACAGACCCTCGCGGAAGTTCGCGCGGATCGGCGTCTCGATGATCTCGCCGCTCGGCTTGGCCATGAGGCCGCGCATGCCGGCGAGCTGCTGCATCTGGCTGACATTGCCGCGTGCGCCCGAGTCGGAGAAGAGGTACACGGGGTTGAGGTACTTCGAGCCCTTGCCTTCCTCGATCGAGACTTCCGCGCCGTTGTCGTCGCGGCGGTCCTTCTTGAGGGCGTCGACGAGCTTCGCCGTGACTTCGGCGCGGCACTGCGTCCAGAGGTCGAGGAGACGGTTGTGCTTCTCACGCTCGGTGAGCGCGCCCATCTCGTAGTCGCGTTCGACCTTGAGCACCTTCTTCTGCGTCTCGTCGAGAAGCGCGCGCTTCTCGGCCGGGATGCGGAGGTCGGTGATGGCGAACGAGAGGCCCGAGACGGTCGAGTAGCGGAAGCCGGTCGACTTCATCGCGTCGAGCAGGTCGATCGTCGCGGCCTTGCCCTTGCGGGCGAAGGTGTCGTCGATGACGCGCGCGGCGCCCTTCTTGCCGAGGGCGCAGTTGTAGAACGGCATGCCGTCGGGAAGGATCTCGCTGAAGAGGAGGCGTCCGAGCGTGGTGACGATGCGGCGGTTCGCGGGCATCGGCTCGGCGGCCTTCTTCTGGTCGCTGACGACCTCGCTGAAGCGCGCGAGGCGGACCTCGATCGGATCATGGAACGAGATGCGGCGCTTGTCGCCGTGCGGCAGCTGCGCGCAGAGGAGCGCCTCCTCCATGTCCTTGAACCGACGGACGGCCTTGGTGTTGTCGCCGTGGCCGGTCGTGAGGAAGTACACGCCCATGACGATGTCCTGCGACGGGCTGACGATCGGGTTGCCGTTCGCGGGGCTGAAGATGTTGTGCGTCGACATCATCAGCACATGGGTCTCGGCCTGCGCCTCGACCGACAGGGGCAGGTGGACCGCCATCTGGTCGCCGTCGAAGTCGGCGTTGTAGCCGGTGCAGACGAGCGGGTGGATCTTGATCGCGTTGCCCTCGACGAGCACCGGCTCGAACGCCTGGATACCCATGCGGTGCAGGGTCGGCGCGCGGTTCAGCATGACCGGGTGATTCTGGATCACCTGCTCGAGGATGTCCCACACCTCGGGATCGCGGCGCTCAAGCATGCGCTTGGCGCTCTTGATCGTGTCGGCGAGGCCGTGCTCCTTGAGCTTGCGGATGATGAACGGCTGGTAGAGCTCGAGCGCGATCTTCTTCGGAAGGCCGCACTGCCAGAGCTTGAGCTCCGGACCGACGACGATGACCGAACGCGCCGAGTAGTCGACGCGCTTGCCGAGCAGGTTCTCGCGGAAGCGGCCCTGCTTGCCCTTGATCATGTCGGTGATCGACTTGAGCGGACGGCTCGAGGAGCCGACGACGGGGCGGCGGCAGCGGCCGTTGTCGAACAGCGCGTCGACCGCCTGCTGCAGCATGCGCTTCTCGTTGCGCACGATGACCTCGGGCGCATTGAGGTCCATCAGCTTCTTGAGGCGGTTGTTGCGGTTGATGATGCGGCGGTAGAGATCGTTGAGATCGCTGGTCGCGAAGTTGCCGCTCTCGAGGAGGACGAGCGGACGCAGGTCCGGCGGGATCACCGGGATCACATCGAGCACCATCCACTTCGGCTCGTTGTTCGAGCCGCGGATCGCCTCGACGATCTTGAGGCGCTTCGACAGGATGGTCTGCTTCTGCTTCGACTTGGTGGTCGCGAGGTCCTCGCGGATCTCCTTCGACAGGCTGTCGAGGTCGAGCTGCTGGAGAAGCTCGCGGATCGCGTCGGCGCCCATCATGGCGTCGAACTTGCCGGTGCCGTACTTGTCGACGGCCTGGCGGTACTCGTCCTCGGTCAGCACCTTCTTGTAGTCAAGGTCGGTGCTGCCCGGGTTGGTGACAACGTAATCCTGGAAGTAGATGATCTTCTCGAGGTCCGAGGTCTTCATCTGCAGCAGGCTGCCGAGGCGCGACGGGGTCGCCTTGAAGAACCAGATGTGGACGATCGGCGCGGCCAGGTTGATGTGGCCCATGCGCTTGCGGCGCACGCGGCTGTGCGTGACCTTGACGCCGCAGCGGTCGCAGATGATGCCCTTGTACTTCGTACCCTTGTACTTGCCGCAGCCGCACTCGTAGTCCTTCTCAGGACCGAAGATGCGCTCGCAGAACAGACCGTCCTTCTCGGGACGGTAGGTGCGGTAGTTGATGGTCTCCGGCTTCTTGACCTCGCCGAAGCTCCAGCTTCGGATGTCGTTCGGGCTCGCAAGAGTGATCTTGACGGAGCCGTAGTCGTTCACGCGGTCGTAGACGCTCTCGGACATCGCAGTTGCCTTCCAGAAAGACCCGCGTCAGCGGGGGGTGGTTCTATCTCAATCAGCCGAAACGGTGCAGGGGGGATTCGTTCCGCGCCGGGACTCGGCGCGGCACGCTGTCACAACAGCACGTTCGCGTCGGTGGTCTGCTTCTCGAGCTGGATGTTCATGCCGAGACCCTTGATCTCGTGGCAGAGGACATCGAACACGACCGGCATGCCTGCCTGGAGGGTGTTCGTGCCCTTGACCATCGAGTCGTAGATCTTCGTACGGCCCTCGACATCGTCGCTCTTGACGGTGAGGAGTTCCTGCAGCACATACGCCGCGCCGTAGGCCTCGAGCGCCCACACTTCCATCTCGCCGAAGCGCTGGCCGCCGGTGCGTGCCTTGCCGCCGAGAGGCTGCTGGGTGATGAGGCTGTACGGACCGGTCGAACGAGCGTGGATCTTGTCGTCGACGAGGTGGTGGAGCTTCAGGATGTACATGAAGCCCACGGTCGTGCGCTGATGGAACGGCTCGCCCGTGCGGCCGTCGTACAGCTGGATCTTGCAGTTCGCCGGCATCCTGGAGAGCAGCTCGCGCGGCGCGCCGGGGTTCTTGCCGGTGTTCTTGAACTCGCTGATCCGCTTCTCCACATGCTCGTTGGCCTGTGCGATCGCCTCGAAGATCTCGCTTTCGTGCGCGCCGTCGAACACAGGCGTGACCGCCTGGAATCCGAGCACCTGCGCAGCCCAGCCGAGATGGACCTCGAGGATCTGGCCGACATTCATGCGGCTCGGCACGCCGAGCGGGTTGAGCAGCACGTCGACCGAGTTGCCGTCCTCCATGAACGGCATGTCCTCTTCAGGCACGATGCGGGCGATGACGCCCTTGTTGCCGTGGCGGCCTGCCATCTTGTCGCCCACCGAGAGGGTGCGCTTGGTGGCGAGGTACACCTTCACCATCTCGAGCACGCCGGAGGCGAGTTCGTCGCCGCGCTTCATGTGGTCGAGGCGGCGGTTCTTCTCCGATTCGGTCAAGATGATGCGCGGCCAGAACTGGCTGTAGATGACCTTGGCCTGCTCGCGCGCCTCGGCGGAGCCCTTCATCCACTTCTCGTTGAAGTTGGCGATCTGCTCCACGATGACGCCCGGGATGTCGCTGGAGCCGACCTTCTGACGGGTGGCGGGGTCGACCATCTCGGTCCCGAGGATGCGGTTGATCTCGCCGACCATCTTCTTGAAGAGGGCGATGCGCTTGGCATCCATCATGGCCTCGAAGTCGGCCATGTCCTTCTTGAGCTGCTTCTTCTGCTCGTCGCTGAGGTGCATGCGGCGGCTGAAGCGCTTCGCTCCGATGACGACGCCCTCGGTGCCCGCGGGCACTTCGAGCGAATCGTTCTTCACATCCTCGCCCGCGCGACCGAAGATCGCGTGGAGGAGCTTCTCTTCCGGCGTGAGCTCGCTCTTCGACTTGGGCGAGACCTTGCCGACGAGGATGTCGCCGGGGCCGACGCGCGAGCCGATCGCGATGACGCCGTTCTCATCGAGGTTGCGGAGGGCGCGCTCGCTGACATTCGGGATGTCGCGGGTGAACTCCTCGCGTCCGAGCTTCGTCTCGCGGATCTCGACCTCGAAGCTCTCGATGTGGATCGAGGTGAAGACATCGTCCTTCAGCAGGCGCTGGTTGATGACGATGGCGTCCTCGAAGTTGTAGCCGTCGAAGGTGTTGAACGCGACGAGCACGTTCTTGCCGATCGACAGCTCGCCCATGTTGGTGCTGGCGCCGTCGGCGATGATCTGGCCGTCCTTCACCTTCTGGCCGAGGCGGACCACCGGCTTCTGGTTCTGGCAGGTGCGCTCGTTGAGGCCGACGAACTTGCGGAGCTCGTACTCATCGGCGTTGTCGATGATGATGCGCTCGCTGTCGACAAAGGTGACCGTTCCGCCGCGGGCGGCGGTGACGATCATGCCCGAGTACATGCCGACCGACTTCTCCATGCCCGTGGCGACGCACGGCGGATCGGTCTTGACGAGCGGCACGGCCTGGCGCTGCATGTTCGAACCCATGAGCGCGCGGTTGGCGTCGTCGTGCTCGAGGAACGGAATGAGCGACGCGGACACGCCGACGATCTGCTTGGGGCTCACGTCGACATACTCGACTTCCGCCGAGCGGACCTCGGCGAGATCGCCGTCGATGCGCGCAAGCACGGTTCCTTCGAGGGTCTTCGAATCGCCCTTGAGGACGTCGGAGGTCGCCAGGACGCGCTTGAGCTCCTCGTCGGCGCGCAGGCGCTCGATGTCCGCGAGCACCTTGCCGCCCTTGACCTTGCGGTAGGGGGTGAGCAGGAAGCCGTAGTCGTCGATCTCGGAGTAGATGCCGAGCGAGGCGATGAGGCCGATGTTCGTGCCTTCAGGCGTCTCGATCGGGCAGATGCGTCCGTAGTGCGAGATGTGCACGTCGCGGACCTCGAAGCCCGCGCGCTTGCGGTTGAGGCCGCCCGGGCCGAGCGCCGAGAGACGGCGCTCGTGGACGAGCATCGAGAGCGGGTTGGTCTGGTCGACGACCTGCGACAGCTCGCTGCGGCCGAAGAAGAACTCCACCGCGCTCGAGATCGACTTCGAGTTCACGAGGTCGGCGATCTTCGCGAGGTCGCCCGGCTCGCGGGTCGACATGCGCTCCTGCACCGTGCGGCGGAGCTTGAGGAAGCCCTTGCGCATCTCTTCCGTCGCGAGCTCGTCGAGCGTGCGGAGACGGCGGTTGCCGAGGTGGTCGATGTCGTCGACATGCGCCTTGTTGCGCTTGCCGCGCAGGTCGAGCATGTAGCGGATGACCGCGAGGAAGTCCTGTGCGCGGATCTTCTGCACCGTCTCGGCCGGGAGCTGCCCGAGCTTGCCGCCCTCGCAGTACTCCTTGTCGTGCTCGAACTTGCGGTTGATGCGGAAGCGGCCGACGCGGCCGAGGCGGTAGCGGTTCTCGTCGAAGAACTTCTCCTGGAAGAGCGCCTTCGCCTTGTCGATCTGCGGCGGGTTGCCCGGACGCAGGCGTCCGTAGATCTTGAGGAGCGCCGCCTCGTGCTCGGTCACGCCCGCGAGGAAGTCGAGCTTCTCTTCGGCGAGGGTGTTGAGGATGAGCGGATCGCTCGCGTTCGTGATGACGCGGATGGTCGGCAGGGTCGAAGCCTGGATGGTCGAGACCATGTCGCCGATCTGGCTGCCGACGCGGCAGAGTTCCTCGCCGGTGTCGGAGTCGATGACGAGCTCGGCCGCGTAGTGCTCGGGCTTGAGCTTCGCGACCTTGATCTCCTCGACCTCGTAGAAGAGCTCGAGCAGGCGGTCGGTCGACGAATACTGCTCGTCGAGCGCGCGGAGGAAGGTGGTCGCCGCGAGCTTCGTCGACTGGTCGATGCGCATCGCCAGGACGTCCTTCTTGGTCACCTCGAGCTCGATCCACGAGCCGCGCTCGGGGATGATGCGCGCCTGGTGGAGCGGACGGTCGCCGAACGAGCTGACGATCGAGAAGTCGACGCCGGGCGAGCGGTGGAGCTGGCTGACGATGCAGCGCTCCGCGCCGTTGACGATGAACTCGCCGCCGCCGAGCATGATCGGGATGTCGCCGAGGAAGATCTCCTCTTCGGCGATCTCGCTGGTTCCTTCGCGCACGAGACGCACGCCGATCCGGAACGGACGGCCGTAGGTCAGGCGGAGCTCACGGCACTCGTCCGCGGTGTAGCGGGGCTCGTCCAGCTTGTAGTACAGGTACTCAAGCCGCATCGAGTTGTCGTAGCTCGCGATCGGGAACACCTCGCGCAGGAGGGCCTCGAGACCGAGCATCGGGTTGCGCGCGTCGTGGGCCTTGTCAAGCTGGAGGAAGCGGCGGTACGCGTCGGCCTGGACCCGAGTAAGGACCGGGACTGGGAGCGCATCGCCACGCTTCGAGAAATTCCGAATCGTCTTGGACGACATCAGAGAGACCCCTGCAAAGGAGAAAACACCCGACCGGAGAAGTCCGGCCTGGTGGGAGGATTCAGAGTGTGATCTGGCAATGGTTCAGCAAGCGAGCGCCGCGTTCCAACTGAAGACCACGGGGAAGTCCATAAGTGTAGACGGGATCCACACAGCCGACAAGTCTCGCCGAGCGCCCATCCCGCTCGGCGTTCCTTTGGCCTGCCGCCTGGCAGGCCGCCCCTCTGCGTCCCGTCCGACCGTCTCGAAGGGGTTGAGGGCGCCCGGATCTGGCCAAAGCCAGTGCTTCCGGGCGCCCCAACCGCACGATTTCAGTCCGAAGGGGGCCGCAAGGGCTCCCGACAGGATTACTCGGCGACGGCGTCCGCGCCGGCCGCCTTGAGGGCGTCCACCAGCTTGGTCGCGTCTTCCTTGCCGAGGTTCTCCTTGACGGTCTTCGGGGCGCCGTCGACGAGGGCCTTCGCCTCGGCGAGACCGAGGCCGGTGGCCTCGCGGACAGCCTTGATGACATTGATCTTGTTCGCGCCGGCGGCCTTGAGGACGACGTTGAACTCGGTCTTCTCGGCGGGCTTGGCAGCGCCAGCGCCGGCATCGCCAGCGACGACGACCGCGCCAGCGGCCGGCTCGATGCCGTAGGTCACCTTCATGTAGTCGGTGAGCTCGACGGCCTCCTTGATGGTGAGGCTGGCGATCGAGTCGCCGAGGGTGCTGATCTTCGCGTCAAAGGTCTTGGTGTCGGACATGTCTTCATTCCTTGTGGCTTTCGCCACTGTCGTGCCACCGAGAGGTGCCGCAACGCGCGGCATTTCATCCCTGAGAGTGTGCTCCCTGAGACTTGCGTCTCAAGCGGGACCAGTCGGTGGCGGACTGGACTCGGGAAACAATGGACTGTGTTGCTTACGCGATCTTGGCGATCGCCTCGCCCTTCTCGAGCTTCTCCTGGAGCGTCTTGACGACGCCCATGATGTTGCGCGCAGGGGAGAGGACGAGCGTGACGACCTTGGCCTGGGCCTCTTCCTTCGTGGGGAAGCTGCCGAGCTTCTTGACGCCGGCTTCGCCGTCGTAGTACTCGCCGTCGAAGATCGCGCCCTTGAGCACGACCTTCTTCTCCTTCTCGGCGACCTTCACGATCTCGCGAGCGACGATGACCGCGCTCTCGCCACCGGTGAGGAGCGCCGAGGGACCCTTGAGGGCCTTCTCGAGCGACGCGAGCGGACCGCCCTTGAGCGAGCGGCGCACAAGCGCGTTCTTGACGACGGTGACCTTGATGCCCTTGGCGCGGAGGCTTCCGCGCACATCGGTCGTGGACTTGCCATCGAGACCGCGGATCTCGACGACCACGGCACCGGTGACGCCCTCAAAGCGGCGCTCGTACTCCGATGCAATCATGTTCTTGACTGGCTTGCTCATGATGTTCCTTTCGGAGTTGCGTTAGAGGGAGATCTGGATGCCAGGGCTCATGCAGGCGGCGACGACGCACTTCTTCACATAGGTGCCCTTCGCTGCGGCCGGCTTGATCTTCTGGATGTTGGCGATGAACGCCTCGAGGTTCTCGACGAGCTTCTGGTCGGCGAAGCTGAGCTTGCCGATGACGCCGTGGACATTGCCGCCGTCGTCATTGCGGTACTCCTGCTTGCCTGCCGAATACTCCTTGACCGCGCCGATGACATCGGGGGCGACGGTGCCGGCCTTCGGCGAGGGCATGAGGCCCTTCGGGCCGAGCACCTTGCCGAGCTTCGACACGACGCGCATCATGTCGGGGCTCGCGACCGCGACATCGAAGTCCATCCAGCCGCCTTCGATCTTGGCGACGAGATCCTCGGCGCCCGCCTCGACGGCGCCGGCGGCCTTCGCCGCGGCAACCTTGTCCGACTGGCAGAAGCAGACGACGCGAGCCGACTTGCCGATGCCGTGGGGGAGCGAGATCGAGCCACGGATGATCTGGTCGGCCTGCTTCGGATCGATGCCGAGGTGCATGACGACATTGACCGTCTGGTCGAACTTCGGGGTCTTGAACTTGCGGAGCGACGCGATGGCCTCGGCGGCCGACATCGTCTGCTTGGTGGAGGCGGCGAGGTTCGCCTTACGACGCTTGGAGATCACTGGCATGGTTTAGCCCTCCACCGTCACGCCCATCGAGCGTGCAGTACCGGCGACGACGCGCATCGCGGCTTCGATGTTGGTGGTGTTGAGATCCTTGAGCTTCTCTTCGGCGATGGCCTTGACCTGCGCCTTGGAGAGCTTGCCGATCTTCTCGGTGTTCGGACGGCCCGAACCCTTCTCGACCTTCAGCGCCGCAGCGATGAGGACCGAGGTGGGCGAGCTCTTGATCTCGAAGTCGAACGAACGGTCGCTGTAGACCGTGATGACGCAACCGACGACGCGGCCGTTGAGCGCGCGCGTGGCGTCATTGAACTTCGTGATGAATTGTCCGGGGTTGACGCCGTTTGCGCCCAGGACGGGGCCGATCGGCGGGGCGGGAGTGGCCTTGCCACCCGGCGCCATGATCTTGAACTGCTTTGTGACTTTCTTTGCTGCCATGGTTCCGATGACCTCCCACCGAACTCAAGACTTCTGGCGAACGCCGCCTTCTGTCCTGCGGACCCTGAAGCGAGTTGGCGCGCCACAGGGGTTCGGTAGTTCGAACGGTTTGAAATGTCGAGCCGCGCAATGTAGCGTTCCGCGGCCGTTGCCGCAAGGGCACTTGCGCCGGTTGCCGGAGCCGGCCCGAATGGTTATCGGGCGACCGTCCCGCGTTCAGCCGCGGTCCGCGAGCGCCAGCATCACCATCGCCTCGATCCCGTGGGGGATCGCCGCGTCGTTGAAGTCGTAGGTCGGCTGGTGGAGGTGCGCCGAGGGCCACTTTCCGTCATCCATGCCGAGGATGTAGAAGCAGGCCGGGATCCTCTCGGCGTAGAAGGCGAAGTCTTCGCCTCCCATCACCGGGACATCCATGTGCTCGAGCCGCTGCGACGCGATCTCCTCGCGCACGATGCGCTCGAACTCCGCGACGCTCGCGTCGTCGTTCCTGGTGACGGGGTAGCCGCGGATGTAGCGCGCCACGGCCTCGCAGCGGTGGGCGCGGGCGACCTCGCGCGCGATCTCGCCGATGCGGCGCTCGATGTGCGTGCGCGTTTCCTCGCGCAGCGCGCGCGCGGTGCCCTGAAGGCGCGCCGACGCGGGAATCTGGTTCATCGCCGTGCCCGATTCGAAGATCGTGACGCTGACCACGCCCGCGTCGAGCGGGTCGAGCTCGCGCGACACGATCGTCTGCAGCGCGGTCACGATCGCGCTGCCCGCGACGATCGGATCGTGGCCGTGGTGCGGCCATGCGGCGTGCGCAGCCTGGCCGCGGATCTCGATCTCGAAGCGGTCGCTCGATGCGAACAGCGCGCCGCGGCGCGTCTGCAGGACGCCGAGCGCGACGCCGGGGAAGTTGTGAAGGCCGTAGATCCGGCGCACCGCGGGGCCTTCGGGACGCGCGTCGAGCGCGCCGTCCTCGACCATGCGTCGCCCGCCCGCGCCGCCTTCTTCCGCGGGTTGGAAGAGAAACCGCACGGCGTTCGGCAGCGGGGATTCCTCGGAGAGTCGCTTCAGGACGCGCGCCGCGCCCACGAGGATTGCGGTGTGGCCGTCGTGGCCGCACGCGTGCATGCGACCCGCGGTGCGCGACTTCCACTCGGGTTCGCCTTCCTCGACAATCGGCAGTCCGTCGATGTCGGTGCGGAGTGCGACCGCCGTCGTGCTGGCGCCGGCGAGGAACGCAATCGTCCCCGTGCCGCCCGCGAGGCCGTCGGCATGCCCGATGCCGGCGGCGTCGAGCTCGGCGCGGATGCGCGCGGCGGTGCGGACTTCCTCGTAGCAGATCTCGGGGTGCGTATGCAGTTCGCGGCGCAGCGCGGTGGCGCGCGGCGTCTCTTGCGCGACGAGGTCGCGAACGCGGGCTTTGAGCGCGGCAAGCGGCGTGGACACCATGGCCCGATGGTAGCGGGCTTCGACGCCGACACGGGCGGTCAGCTCTTGAGTTTCGTCAACCCGATCGCCTCGCGGCCCTCGTTGATCCGAGCGAACGCGTGGCGCTCGTGGCGGATGAGCCGCGTCAGCTGGCTCATGGTGATGCCGAGGAGTCCGGCCGAGCCCGCCACGTCGTAGCGGCGCGCGACGACGACATCGAGCGCCTCTGCGAGCAGCGCGGGGTAGTCCTCGTGCTCGGGATTCACGGGCATCTTCTCGCCTTGGCGGCGCCGCGCCCATAGCGCGCTCGGCTGGTGCCGGTCGCGGTTGGTGATCGTGCGCACCTTGCACGCGAGCTTGAGCCGAAGCCGGAAGACCGCGACATGGCGGTTCTGCGCCTGGCTGCGGCGTTCGGTCGCGGTGGCCTCGATCTCGGTCGGCAGGTGACGGATGCGCACGGCGGTGTCGACGCGGTTCCGATGCTGCCCGCCGGGGCCCGAGACGCGGCCCGTCGTGATCTCGCACTGCGCGAGGAGATCGCTCTCCTCGAGGGTCGCGGGGTGCGCGCCTTCGATGGTGATCGAGCGTTCGTCGATGTACGGGGGGCGATAGGCCATCGGGTGTTCGGACGACTCGGTCCGGGTCGGCAGCATTCTCTACCATGTTCGGCGATGGGATGCATCCTCGGCATCGAAAGTTCCTGCGACGAGACCGCCGCCGCGGTGGTCGACGACGCGCTGCGCGTGCGCGCGAGCGTCGTGGCGTCGCAGCATGAGCTCCACGGCGAGTACGGCGGAGTCGTTCCGGAGATCGCGAGCCGCGCCCATCTCGAGCGGATCGTGCCGGTCGTCGAGCGGGCCTTGTCGGAGGCGGGGATCGCGCTCTCCGAGATCGATGCGATCGCGGCGGGCGTGCGGCCCGGGCTGATCGGGAGCCTCCTCGTCGGCACGAGCGCCGCGAAGGGCCTCGCATGGGCGCGCGGCACGCCGTTCTACGCGATCGACCATGTCGCGGCCCATCTCTTCGCGGGACTCCTGCGCGGCCGCGACGACGATTCCGGCGCGGCGGCGGAGGAATCCCTGCCGGCGCTCGGTCTTGTCGTCTCGGGCGGACACACGAGCCTCTTCCGCATCGCAAGCGCGATCGACTGCACGCTCGTCGGTCGCACCATCGACGACGCGGTGGGCGAGGCGCTCGACAAGGCCGCCGCCATGCTCGGGCTTCCGCATCCGGGCGGACCGAATCTCGAGCGGCTCGCCGAGACAGGCGATGCGCAGGCGCTGCGATTCCCGTTGCCGCAGCTTGCGAATCCGCTCGACTTCTCGCTCTCGGGGTTGAAGACGAAGCTCCTCTACGAGATCCGCGGCGTGCCGCAGGGGCGCGGTGCATCGAGCAGCTTCGCGCGCTCGGTCGACGACCTCGCGCCGTCGCGGCGGGCCGATCTCGCCGCGAGCTTCCAGCGTGCCGCGATCGCGCAGGTCGTCGACCGCCTCGCGCGCGCGGCCGACGCCCATCCGGTGCGGGGCGTGTTCGTCGGCGGCGGCGTCGTCGCGAATCGAACGCTGCGGCGCGAGCTCTCGGCATGGGCGATGGAGCGCGGCGTGGCGCTCGTGGTGCCCGAGCCGCGCTACTGCGCCGACAATGCCGCGATGATCGCCGGATACGCGCAGCTGCGCCGCCGTCTCGGCGACGCGGGCGACGACCTTTCGGTTCCCGCGGAGGCCGTCTCGCGGCTCGCCCGCGGAGAACCCGTCGTGCGCGGCGGGGCGGCCGCGAAGCGCGTACAGTGAGCCTCCCGCGCGTTCGCGCGACGAGACCTCGATGAACACGAATCCACGCGAGTCGATCGGAGTGCAGGCGGAGACGGCCATCCTGGTGGGTGTCCGCGTCCGCGGTTCGCGCATGGACTACGAGAATCCGCTCGGCGAACTCGCGGCGCTGGCGGAAACCGCCGGCGCGCGCGTGGTCGGCGAACTCATGCAGAACCGCGAGGCGCCCACGGGCCGGACCTACCTCGGCAAGGGCAAAGTCGAGGAGCTCGCGGCGATGGTCGCGGAGCTCGGCGCACGCGTCGTGATCTTCGACAACGAGCTTTCGCCCTCGCAGATCCAGGAACTCGAGAAGGAAGTCAAGGTCAAGGTCATCGACCGCAGCGAGCTGATCCTCGACATCTTCGCGAACCGCGCCACGACCCGCGAGGCGCAGCTCCAGGTCGAGATCGCGCAGCTCGAGTACACGGCGCCGCGCCTGCGCGCGATGTGGTCGCACCTCGGGCAGGTGACTGGCGGTTCGCCGGTCGGCGTCGGCACGCGCGGCCCTGGCGAACAGCAGCTCGAGATCGACCGCCGCATCGTGTCGCGCAAGCTCGTCGCGCTCAGGCGCGAGCTCGAGGAGGTGCAGGTCCGCAAGCGCCGCGAGGTCGCCGAGCGACGCGCCGAGCACTTCACCGTCGGCATCGTCGGCTACACGAACGCCGGCAAGAGCACGCTCTTCAACGCGCTGACCCGCGGCGGCGCCTACGCCGCCGACAAGCTGTTCGCCACGCTCATGACGCGCGTCGAGCGCTGGAACATCGGCGGCGCGAACGCGGTGCTCCTCTCCGACACCGTCGGGTTCATCCGCGATCTGCCGCACCATCTCGTCGCGAGCTTCCGCGCGACCCTCGAGGATGCGGTGCACGCGCACGCGCTTCTCATCGTCCTCGACGCAAGCGACCGCACCGCGCCGATGCAGCTCGAGACCGTGCGCGAGGTGCTCGACGAGATCGGCGCGAACACGCAGCCGCGCTACCTCCTCCTGAACAAGGTCGATCGGATCGCGTCCATGCGGCCGGACGAGCGCGCATCGCTCCGCACCATCGAGGAGTGGCAGGAGAAGGAGCCGGGCGCGATCTCGATCAGCGCGCTCGACGGGACGGGCTTCGAGGATCTGCGCACGCGCATCCTCGGCCTCGTGACGGGCGGCGTTCGAGTGCGTCGGCTGACGATCCCGATCGCGAGCGCGCGGCTGATCGATGCGATCGAGAAGCGCTGCGCCATCCAGGAGCGGGAGTACGGCGACGATTCCGTGACGCTGGTCGCCGAGATCGGCGACAGGCAGATCGAGGCGCTGCTTCCGCTGGGCGAGCCGTTCCTCGTCGATGGCGAGGATCCGCGGCCGAAGCGGGGCGGATGGGGCGCGGGCAAGCGCCGCGCGCCGCATCTTGTCGAGCCGGAAGACGACGGGTCCGACGCGCTCTGACGGCTGCGCGGGTCAGGCGAAGATCGCGCGCGCCAGCGCCACGGGCTTCGACGCGCTCGCGCGCACGGCGCCTTCACGCAGGAAGAGCAGCGGTCCCGATCCCTTCGTCATCGGCCAGTAGACGGCCATCCGCGACTGGTTGCGCATCGCGCCAGACCAGAAGCCGTCGCCGCCGCGGCCGTACGCCACGAGCTCGCCGACGCGCGGGCGCTTGTCCCAGCGCTCGATGTGCGACCCGAGCAGGGCGGTCGCGAACGCCTCGACGGCACCCGAGCTTCCGCAGACGACGATGATGTTCTCGCCGCGGGGCATGAACTGCGTGAAGGCCTTGCGCAGCGTGTTCTGGAAGCGCGGCACATGGTTGTCGAACGCCGAGGACAGGTCGGCGACAAGTTCGACGGTGCCTCCGGCCGACGGCGCGATGACGCGGAGCCTCGCGACGGTCCGTTCCTCGCCGTCCTTGATCGACAGTTCCTCTCCGACCGAGGCCTGCTCGAGGAAGGGAAACGCCTCGGCGAGCGCATGCTGGAGCGCGCGTCCGCGCAGGTTGCGCGCGAGCGACAGCGCGACGACAAGGCCGCGGCGGATCGTCTCGAGCGAGCGCCAGGCCTGGGGCACCACGATCGAGGCGTCGCGCAGCGTCGGCTGCGGCGCGCGCTTCACATGCACATGGAGCGCGGTGCCGTCGCGCGTCGCGAGAAAGTCGACGCGCTTGCCCGATGGCGTCGGAGCCTCGCGCTCGAGCGTGCAGCCCGCGTCGAGCAGGCGTTGGGCGACCATGATCTCGGCGCACGCGGTGCGGATCGAGTCCATCGTCGCCGGAGAGGGCGCGGTGTCCGCGATCGCTTCGCCGATTTCGTCGAGGCTGCGGCGGAAGCCGCGCAGGAGGCGAGCCTCCGCGAGGTCCTGCCACGCGGAGGCGGAACGCGCCGCATGGCGGGAAAGATCCGCGACAAGCGGTCGGAGGGCATCGAGTTCGTTCGGGCGGCGCGCCATGGGGTCGAATCGGGGGCTCTCGGGCTTTATCGGGTTTCGCAGCCCCCTGCGCAAGCCGCACGATTCCTTCCCGCGGCCGGCGGGCGTCGCGTCGTAGCGTCTGCGCGGCCTCGCGTGCGCAGCTTTCGCGCAACTTCGCCCCGTGAGGCAACGCTTGGACTGCGGTGCGTCGACATCACTTGCGAAGGAGTACGAAGCAATGCGGATCGGAGAAATGCTCGTCCGTATGAAGGTCCTCACGACCGAACAGGTCGAGGCGGTGCTTGCGGAGCAAGCCGAAACCCATGAGCCGTTCGGCGTCATCGCCGAGCGCCTCTACGAGGTGCCTTCTGACACGATCGAACGCGCCTGGATCGAACAGACCCAGTTGCGCGCCACCAGCTTCGAGGCCGCACGCGGCATCGAGGACGACGCGCGGGTCCTTGTGGTCCGGCGGCAGGCTTGGCAGTTCGGCATCGTGCCGCTTCGGCTCGATGACGGCTACCTCGTCGCGGCGACCAGCCGCAGGCTGCTGCCGCGGGCCGTGCGGTTCGCCACGCGCGTGCTCGGCCTGCCCGTCCAGTTCGAGATCTCCGACGACGAGACGCTGGCGCGGCTGCTCGCGCACCAGTACCCCATGCGTGGCATGGACAAGAGCGTGCTCGACGGGTCGCTCGTCTCGGAACTGTTCCCCCGCGGCGTCGCATAAGCCGCGGTCGCAGCGCCCGGCCGGGGCCGCAGACCGCATGGCTTGACACCGTGGTTCCTTCGGCTACGCTTCCCGACCTGCCCGAGAGGGCGGAGGGCCAACTTAGCTCAGTTGGTAGAGCATCGCATTGAAAATGCGAGTGTCCCCGGTTCAAGTCCGGGAGTTGGCATGAGAAGAGACAGGCCCGCGCGTGCGCGGGCCTGTTTCGTTTTTGGTTCGCGTTGATCTGCGTCTACGCCAGCTGCTCGCCGACGAGCCGCAGCGGGATCGGTCGGCCGAGGTGCTCGCGGCGGATGGCAAGCCGGCCCGCGGCGCGCTCTTCCTCGAGGGTCCCGAGCAGGTTCTCGACAAGCCAGAGGCGGATGGGGCGCGAGCCGTCGTATCGGATCAGGCCGGCCGAACCGTCGCGAGAGGCGCGCTCGAGGCGCGACCAGTAGCGGCGCGTCCAGGTCAGGGCGAGCGTCTCAGGCAGCCGCGAGAACGCGGCGCGCGTCATCGACGGCTCCGCGAAGATCCAGAGCTCGTTCCATGCGTTTGCGCGTCCGAGGCAGCAGGCGGCGGCGACCGTGAGGTCGGGAACGCACGCGACCGGCTTCAGGTAGTTGCCGCGCTCGAGCTGCGGCGCACAGAGCGCGCGCACATGCTCGACGAGATCCTCGCCGCCGACGCGGTATCGCGAGGCGAGCGATGACGCATCGCGGAAGAACGCGCGAAGCAGCTGCCGGCGGTACTCGTCCCAGTCGCGCGTGAGTTCGATGCCGCACGGAATCGCGTTGGAATTCCGACGCTCGCGCGTGGCGTTGCGCGCGCGTGCGGCGCGCGGCTTCGAGCCCGATTCGTCGACGCGTGCGCCAACATCCCGCGCGCACGACTCTCCATGTCGATCGTTGTTCATCAATCAGTACCCTGTGTCGGACTCCATCCGACGCGGGCAATGTAGCGCGACTCGTCACGCGTGCCGAACGCGAGCGTGAAAAACCGAATTTTCCACGCGATGCGATTCTCAGACGGAGCGGACTTCGATTGATCCGAGAAGCGAGTCGCGACGATCGCGAAGCGCGCCGAACCTCGAGCGCCACTCGTCGAGGAGCGCGCGATCGAACGGCGCCGTGACCGTGCGCTCCTCGCTGTTCGCTTCTTCAAGACGGACGCCGAGCGGATCGATGGCGACCGATCCGCCGTCGTAGACGAGGCTTGGGTCGGTGCCGCAGCGGTTCGACGCGAACACATACGCCTGGTTCTCGATCGCGCGCGCGACGAGGAGGGCGCGCCAGTGCTCGTGTCGCACGCTCGGCCACGACGAGCTGACCGTGAAGATCTCGGCCCCGGCGCGGCTTGCGAGCCGCCAGAGCTCGGGGAAGCGGAGGTCGTAACAGATGAGCGGACAGACCTTTGCCACGCCGACATCGACGATGGCGAGGTTTCCGCCCGTCACGAAGGAGTCGCGCTCGCTCGGAAAGAGGAAGTTCTT
>Ga0209972_10000923_pt1 | contig 27852 bp, 15 predicted proteins | sample NOAtaG_7_FD_187302 | JGI IMG/M metagenome (GOLD analysis project Ga0209972, IMG submission 187302) | Freshwater lake microbial communities from Lake Erie, under a cyanobacterial bloom - NOAA_Erie_Diel1S_2200h metaG (SPAdes) (version 2) | ecosystem: Environmental > Aquatic > Freshwater > Lake ...
CTCCGGCTGCTGTGACTCCGGCTGCTGTGAAGCAGCGGATTGATGGTGGCGGAGCATTCTGATTGACCGGGGACATGGATTGGCGGGGCCTGTCAGCTGCTGGCTGACAGGCCTTTTCCGTGTGTGTGTGTTTGTGTGCCGGAACGTTCTGCGGATCGGCCGGCTGGAAACCCTGAAAAACCAGCGGCTGCGATTTCTTGCTGTCGTCTGCGGATGATATGCTGTTTGTGGCAGTAACCGTTACAGTCTTTCGGCGGGGTGATTTGCGGCATGATTTTTCTGCTGGACAACTACGATTCCTTCACATTTAACCTGGTGCAGCGGATTGGTGAGATTGATCCTGGCATTCAGATGCGTGTGGAGCGTAATGATCAGGTGACGCTGCAGCAGATTGAAGAGCTGCGGCCATCGCGGATTATTGTGTCTCCGGGTCCGTGCAGTCCGACGGAGGCGGGTTTATCGTGTGACGTGATTCGGCATTTCGGGCCGCGGGTGCCGGTTCTTGGAGTGTGTCTGGGGCATCAGTGTCTGGCGGAGGTGTATGGTGCAAAGGTGGTCAGGGCCGGTCGTCTGATGCACGGCAAGACTTCGCAGATTTCGCATTCGGGACAGGGCATTTTTGCGGGTCTTCCGGACCCGTTCCAGGCGACTCGTTATCACAGTCTCATAGTGCCTCGCGAAACGGTGCCGGACTGCCTGCAGGTAACGGCCTGGGTGGAGGACCCTGGTCAGCAGTTTGAGGTGATGGGGTTACAGCATCGGGAGTACCCGGTGTTTGGGGTGCAGTTTCATCCGGAGAGTTTTCTGACTGAGAAAGGGTACGACCTGCTGCGGAATTTCCTGGCGATCTGATGCCCTGAAAATGGGCGTCCTGCCCTCGGTATCCACCAAAACGTTCATTTCAACGCAAAAAACGCAAAGATTCTCTTTTTTACAATTTCTGGCACTCTGATTGCAGTTTGAGCAAAGTTGGGGATGGAACCCTTGTTGCCCTGGCAGTCAGTCGCTGGAAAGACATTGTGGACAGATATCGTCAAGTGTTGATTGTTGAGAGTGACGCTGGTGTGGTGCAGCGTTTAAGCTCCTTGTTGTCATATTTGCCGGCTCGCCTGGTGATCTCCGGGACTCGAGCGGACGCCGTTGAAGCGGGTCTCAGTCAGAGTTTTGACCTGTGCTTTATTGCTCACGGTCTGGTGGATGGGAATGGTCTTTCACTGCTGAGGGAGGCGTTATGGGGGCGCGGTGCAGTGGTCGGAGTCTTGATGTCTCGACACGCGGATTTGCGAGTGGTGCAGCAGGCGATCGATTTCGGATACAGCGGCGTGATACAGGATCCTCCGGATCTGCAGCAGCTGCGACCGCTGTTGCGTCGGGTTTTCGGGGGGCTCGCCGACAGCCTCGGTTCCGAACATCCGGAGATCGCTCGGTCTATCGCAGCGAGAACTGATCCCGCTGGTGAGCTGCCGGATCTGCGAACGATTGCCGGTCTGACGCTGACTCAGATCCGTTCCGTACTGTCAAATTTTGATCTGATGCGGATTATTCGGGCGGTGGATTATCCGTTTGCGGGCAAGGAGCGGCTGGAGTATTTTGACAGGGACACACTGGAGCGAGTTGTGTGTCTGGTGCGTCGCTGGAGTCAGCAGAGACTGGGATTGCAGGACGTGCGGCAGGTTCAGTCGCTGCCTGAACTGTTTGAAGAGCTGCGTCGTCCGGCCTGAAAGTTCTGTTGCTGCGACCTGATCTCGACCGGGGAGTACCCGAGCCGCATCCTGTGCTCGGACTCAGATTGGCCCGCGACCTGACGTCGGACCTGTTGCCGGGCCTGTTGCCGGCTGCACAGATTTTCCGCGTATTTCGCGGCTTATGCGTCATGGCCGGTGGTGCCCGGACAAATCTTTTCGCATAAAGGGAGATTTGATTCGGAAATCGCGGTTGAAACGAGTGCAAAGATCGTTCAGAGGGTTGAGAGGGCTTACCCGCTGACCTGCGATCGGAGACTTCCATGACAATACCCGGAATTGACCTGCAGGACCTTGCCCTGAAGTACCGTGGCTACCTGTGGGCGCTCGCCAGTGCCAGTCTGGGTACTGGTTTTCGCAACCAGCTGGACCCTGCGGACGTGGTGCAGACGACGCTGCTGAGGGCTGCCGAATCGCTGGCGACCAGCCCGGTGAGTGACGAGGAATCACTGCTGGCATGGCTGCGGCAGGTCCTGAAGAGTGTTCTGGTGGACGAGTATCGCAGACTGCATCGAGATCGTCGCGATATTCGCCGTGAGCAGCAGTTACTGGAATCCGGGGTGGATGCATCGGCCGCGGGTCTGCAGGCATGTCTGGCCGCCGATCAGACTTCCCCCAGTCTGGCAGCGGTGCGCAATGAGCGATTACTGTTGCTGGCTGATGCTCTGGTGCAACTGCCGACTGAGCAGCGTGAGGTTGTTGTGCAGCGATATCTGGAGGGCCGCAGTGTGGCCTCCATTGCGGATTCCCTGGGGCGGACGGTCCCCGCAGTCGCAGGCCTGCTCAGACGTGGTCTTGAGCAGCTGCGATCACTGCTTCCTGAGTTTGGCGGGCAGTTCTGATTTCAAGTCCTCGGGAGAGAGCGGAGGTTGTCATGTCCGGTGAAGATTCCACGAATGTTTCCGAGCTTGATCGGCTGCTGGCCGACTGCCTTGAGCGAATTGACCTTGGAGAGAGGCTGGATCCCGAAGCTTTGATTGGGCAGTATCCGCAGCATGCCGCGGGCTTGCGGGCATTCTTCCTCGGTAACGCTCAGCTTGAGCAGGTGCGGCAGACCGGCAGCACGGGCCCGCGGGCTGCGCAGGCGCATTCCGTCGGGGAGTACGTATCCGGTGACGAGATTCAGGGGCGTTACCGCCTGCTGCAGCTGATTGGCGAGGGAGGCATGGGGGCAGTCTGGCTGGCTCAGCAGACGACTCCGGTGAAACGTCGAGTGGCGATCAAGCTGATTCGAGCGGGGATGGATTCGAAGCTGGTGCTGGCGCGATTTGACGCTGAGCGTCAGGCGCTGGCGATGATGGATCACCCAAACATTGCTCGAGTGTATGACGGAGGCATGACGGAGCGCGGTCGGCCATTTTTTGTGATGGAGTATCTGCGGGGCACTCCGCTGACTGACTACTGTGATCAGGCGAGGCTGTCGATCCGGGATCGCATGGACCTGTTCCTGCAGGTTTGTCGCGCCGTTCAGCATGCTCACTCCAGAGGAATTGTGCACCGGGACCTGAAGCCTTCGAATATCCTGGTGTGTCGTTACGATGGACGCCCGGTCACAAAGGTGATTGACTTCGGGCTTGCCAAGGCCTTGAACCACGACCTGACAGATCTGACGCTGCATACGGCGCATGGGGTCATGGTCGGTACACCGATCTACATGTCGCCCGAGCAGGCTGAGCTGAACAATCTGGACGTCGACACTCGCACGGACGTGTATTCTCTGGGGGTCGTGCTGTATGAGCTGCTGACCGGCACGACACCGCTCGATCGGGAGCGACTGCGGCGTGCAGCCATGCAGGAGGTGCTGCGACTGATTCGGGAGGAAGACCCGATTCCACCCAGCACTCGTCTCAGCAGCAGTGACCGTCTGCCGCTGATTGCTGCTCAGCGTAATGTGGATCCGTCAGCACTGCGTCATTCCGTGACTGGCGATCTGGACTGGATTGTGATGAAGGCGATTGAGAAGGAGCGTGCTCGCAGATATGAAACTGTCAGTGTGCTGGCGGAGGACATTCAGCGTTTCCTGACGGATGATGTCGTGCAGGCCCGTCCCCCCGGCCTGTTTTACAGAATCAGCCGCTTTGCACGTCGCCGGCGCACAGGGCTGCTGGTGGCCGCGACACTGGCAGCAGCCGTGCTGGGGACCAGTGTCGGACTGGGCTGGGGCTGGAAAAAATCAAGTCAGGCCAGCACTCAGATCCAGCAGTCGATCAGCGAGGTGCAGAAAGAGCGGGGCGAAAAACAGCGCGCTCAGGATGCGGCAGAGCAGCAGCGTCAGGTGGCCGATCAGTTGCTTGCCGAGGGGATTTTGCGGAGTATCGGGCTGAGTGGTTTTGAGAATTCCGCGGGTGGCGACGTTTCCGAAGCGGAGACTGCGGCGCTGCGGGCGTGGGCAGCGCTGCCGGACGACGAACAGCGGATTCGGGTGCTGGAGACTGGTCTGTCTGACGCCACCACCGCCCGACAGCTGGCCACCCGCTCCATCAGCGTGCTGCGTGCCTGTGTGGGTTTCAGCACCGCACGCAGGGCAAAAGTCCTGCAGTTGCTGGCTGAAAAACAGCGTGCAGCGGATTGTGCGGCTGAGATACGCGGGGCGTGCTGCCTGCTGACCGCCGCACTCGGCGGGACCGATCTGTCGGCCTCTGCAGATGTCTCTTCCCTGAAACTGCCGACCCATGAATTTGAAAAGAACGTCTGGAGAATACTGCCGGCGGTATCCGAGGCCGAACGCAATCGACTGCTGAGGTTTTTGCTGACACCCCGCACTGACGGTCAATCGGCTGCGAAGAGTATGCTGAATGACGAACTTGAGATCCTGCTGGATGACGCCATCAAACCTTCCGCGGAAATGGTCTGGCAGCACATTCTGAAGGATCTGCAGGAGTCTGCAGCGAAGCTGATGCCGGACAGCCTTCCCGTCCCTGTCCCAAACTCAGAACTCATCAAACCGGTCGTGAAAACTCTGCCGGACAGCGCCGTCCCGCAGGCTGTCGAACAGCTCCTGAACCTGATTGAAAGTCGTCCGGCGGGCGTATCGCGAGACTACGTCCGGATGCTTTTGGATCATGGCAACGACCTGCTGCTGATCGGGCGACTGTCCGACAGACACGTTGCTGTGACCGCGCAACGGCTGATGAGAGAGCTTGCCAGCGATGCTGACAGCGACAGAATTTCTGTTTGCCGACGCTACCTCGAGATCCTGCTGCCAAAATTGTCCGCCGAGGATAACACGGCAATTTGCAGACAACTGGTTACGATCCTGCCGCAGGCAATTGACTGGAGCCCGGGACACCGCTGGGAACTTGCCGGCTTGCTGGGATTCAGCGCTCGTCAGCTGCCCCCGGCAGCACTTGAAGCCACCGCAGCGTACGCAATGGCCATGGCAGAAATGAACGGGCAGGCGGCTGTGCTGGAAATGCTGGGTCCCGCACTCGCCCTCATGGCCCCCCTGCTGACGCAGGATCAGGTGACGCCGCTGTGGGACAGCATCATGCGGGCGATGCCCACGCTGGAGGCCGGCGAACAGTCTGACTGGTGGCAGGTGGTCATGGGCCATCCAATGGCCATGCTTTCAGGCAGGCTGGACACAGCCCGGGCTGTCACGGCAGCCGCCGACCTGCTGGCGCTGTCACATCACACTCAGCGGCCCATCGCAACAATGCCGGCCGTCATGACCGCTCTGAATGTGCTGGTTGAGCATCTGAATCCGACTCAGCTGGCCACCCTCAAATTCGAACTGACGATGCCCCTGCGACCTGAAGTCCGGGAACAGGATCCCGAACTGCAGCAGACGGCACTTCAATACAGTCCATCCATCGCATCACTGCTGGAGCGAACCTGGCGTCAGGCCGATCCCGCGGATGACGGCAGCTTCCTGCACCTGCTGCAGTCCGTCAGTTACAGAGACGAGAACTTCAGCCATGTCGCCGAGATACTAACGCCAACGCTCGATCTGGTACTCGCCAGAACCGACAAAGCGATGATCCCGGTCACTTTCGACCAGCTGATGACCTCGTTCAGGCAGGTCGACTGGACTGCGGGGCATACGTCCAATACGGCAACAGCCGGATCGCAGTTGCTGCGAATGACTGTGCGGCACCTTGATGCGGCAGACCGCCCCGCAGCGTGGTCGGCACTGCTTGAGTTCTTCGCCACTCCGGGCGATCCCCACGCAATGCTGCAGCTCCGCGAGTACAACTTTTCAATACTCGTCGCACCGGCTCTGCGAGAATTGGCACTGCAGATTCCCGCGGAACAGTGCGAAGCCCATCTGCAGCAGCTCACCAGTATCCTGAACCTCGAAATACCGGACACTGTGCTGAGTAACCCCCAGCACTTCAGCGTGGCCATGTTTGTTGGTGTCTCTGATGCACTTGCCTCGAAACTGACCGCTGAAGATGCTCGCAGGTTTATCACCTGGCTGAATCAGCAGTCCACCGGTGTGGCAGAGAATATCCGCAGCTTCGCGCTGCAGGCTGTCATTCCCCGCCTCGACAAACAACAGGCGGTCACAGTCTGGGACGAACTGTTTGCACAGATTGCAGTTTCCGGATCACCGGAGATTGGTGCCATCCCGTTCCGCGACCTCGCCCGCAATTTGACTCCGAACGAGGTGCAGGAACGCTGGCAGCTGACATTGCGGGAATTGCAGAAAACCAGCGACCCCGTTTTGACCGGACGGCTTTGCGGAATCCTGATGGCAATGGTTCCGCATGTTTCGGACGAGCTGAAGTCGGCAGCCGTGGATCCTCTGGGCCACGCACTGCAGGTCGCCAGTCAGCCACTGCAGCGATCGAGAACGCACTTCAACTCGCCGAGTGTCTATGATGACCGGGCGGTACTTCCTTTGAAAGTGCTGTCCGAACAACTGAACACAGAGGATCGCAGACGTCTCGCCGAATTCGGGCTCCGACTGATGCTGGAATTTGAGCCTCCGTATTCAAACACTCTGAAATACCAGTTCAACCTGGTACCCATCTCAAATGACCCACGCCAGATTGTCGACTTTCTGTGCCATCCGGCCGCATCCGGCGATATGCTCGATCAGTTGTTACGCAGGCTGGAGGAACTGGTCCTGCGCGACGGTCGCAGCCTGAACCCCCATGAAACTCACACGTCAGGGTTTTCCGAACAATACGGGATGGATCCTGACAGAGCAAAGATCGAAACGGTCGATGCGTGGGTCACCAGAGACCAGAAACTCGCTGATGGTGCTGATGAGTTTTCGAGGCCAATTATGCAGATGCCTCCGAGACGTCGTTTCATGACGATCCATGACGCAGCGGAGTGGCTGGAGCAGAACTGGCCGGATTTTGATCCTGATCAGATTGCAGCCAAAATGACCCGGGATCAGCAGCGTTCGCAGACACCACGGACTCCTGCTGCGACCTCCGAACTTTAGAACTGTAGAACTGTGAATTTCTGCTGCGTGTCACGCTGGCCTGAGGGCTCGTCTCTTACCGGCTGGGCTGCTTCGCCAGTGCGGCTCGTCGCAGAAATTTCCGGGTGACGGCCAGAATGATTCGTTCACCCAGGCGCGGGAACACATCGCGGAACAGAAACATCGGCCGCAGAGCCGGGAAGTTCAGAATGCGTTCAGGAGGAGCCGTCCGGATGGCAGATTCGACAGCCCTTGCGACACTGACGGCTGTGGTGCCACCCAGAAGTGGCGGAGTCCGTCGGCCGGTGGCTTTGACAATTTCGTCGTAGATGCCACCGTCCGTGGCAAAGCCCGGGCAGATTGCCGTCGAGAGAATTCCATGTTCAGACAATTCTCCGCGCAGCGACTGCGTGAAGGCAATCAGCCCGGCCTTTGTGGCACCATACACTGCGCCGTAGGCCGGACCATGCTTACCGGCTGTGGACGCCATGTTGATGATCCGTCCGAATCTTTGCGACTTCATTCCGGGAACGACCAGCCGAGTCAGCAGGATCGCTCCTGTGAGATTGGTGGCAATCGTCTGCTCAATTTCGGCCTCTGTCAGTGCATCAAATTCAGAGAAACACTCGATGCCCGCATTATTAATCAGCACATCAATGCGACCGAACTGAGCGAGTGCAGCAGCCACCAGTCGCTGCAGTTCGGCGGGCACGGCAACATCGGTGGGCACGGCCAGAACGGAGCAGCCGGTGGCCTGCAGTTCAGCGGCCGCAGCCTGCAGGCGCTGCGGTGATCGCGCGGCCAGAATGAGCCGCGGTTTCTGCGGCGCCAGTTGCCGACAAATCGCCAGCCCCAGCCCCGCGGATGCTCCGGTCACCAGAATTGTGAGTGGTTCTGATCCTGTCCCGGTGGTGCGCATTTCAACTTCCCTGACTGATGATTCGGCTGCCGGACCGGGCAGCATTCGCGGCGGCCCGGATGGTAGCAAAAAGAACCGGTTCTTTCGAACAACGATTGGGGACAGGATTTTGACTGCGTGAGACAGGCAGGCTGCCGGCAGCCACAGGCTCGCGCTGCAGGTTCTGCGGAATTCGGTATTTCCGGTGCCGGTGCGGCTTTCACTCTGGCAATCCTCCCGATCGCTTCGCAGAATATCGGTATGTCCCCATGCGTGCAGAAAATAATCGTGCTCACTGGCAGCGATTCCCCGCGGATTCAGGCCGGCTGGGTCGACTTGCGCCGTCGGCTGCTGGATGTTCCGAACCTGGAAATTGTCGGTGTGTTCTCGGCATCAGACGCAATCCCGGCACATCTGCAGGCAGATCTGGTCGTGGTGCTGGGCGGTGACGGCAGTATTCTCCGTGGCAGTCGCCAACTGGGCCTCAGGAATACTCCGCTGCTGGGTGTCAATCTGGGAAAGCTTGGGTTCCTTGCTGATCTCAGCCCGGACGAATTCATGACGGGTCTGCCACTGCTGCAGCGCGGTGACTATTCGATCGCTTCTCATCTGATGTTTCAGTGTCGCTGCCGTGCGGTTGATGGCAGCGAACAAACCTTCACGGGGCTCAACGAGTTGCTGATCACTTCGGGCGGTACGCTGCGGATGCTGGACATCAGTCTGCGGATCGACAGTGAATACGTTACCACCTTCAGCTGCGACGGTCTGCTCATCAGTACTCCGGTCGGTTCCACGGCGCACAATCTGTCCGCCGGTGGTCCGATCCTGCGACAGGATCTGGACGTCTTCGCCATTACTCCAATCTGCCCGCATACACTCAGCGTCCGTCCCCTTGTGGATGCCGCGTCTCGCACCTATCACGTCTCTGTCAATAATGCTCCGGATGGTGCCATTGCTGTCATTGACGGACAGATCACGGTACCGATGCAGGGCCGCGATCAGATCACCATGAGCCGTTCAGATCAGACCCTGCTGCTGGCGCGGCTGCCTGATCACAGTTACTACAGTACTCTGCATCGCAAACTGGGCTGGCAGGGCCAGCTTGAATACCGCCGATAACTGCATTCACACGGTCACGGATCACACGGTCATTTTCCGATGCAGAAATGACTGAAGATGTGATCCAGCACATCGTCAGTATAGACCTCGCCCAGTACCGTCTGCAGGGCGCGCAGTGCCTGCCGCAGTTCCAGTGAGACCAGTTCATCGCCGGCGGCGGTGGCGGCAGCCATCCGCGCCTGCTGCAGCGACTGCAGGGCTGTCTTCAGACTGTCGCGGCAACGCACGGCGGATGATCCCAGCAGTTCGGACCTGGCTGCTCCGCGATTTCCCAGCAGCTCTTCCATGCGCTGCTGCAACTGTTCCAGACCGGCCCCGGTTCGGCAGCTGATCTGCAGCGCGGGGTCCGGTGTGTTTGCCAGGTCCGACCGAGTCACGACCACCAGAACTGCGGCGAGTGTTCCGGAGAGCGAGTCAAACAGCTGCTGTTCCTGTGATCGCTGAGCGGGCGACAAATCGGCAGCACGGCACCATACGACCAGGTCGGCAGCCTGCAGTTGTTCCAGTCGCTGCTGCTGTGCCTGCTGACCGATGCCATCATCACCGTCTTCACAGCCTGCCGTATCGATAAGCTCCAGCGACATTCCTGCGAGCATCAGCACGGCGCTGACGAAGTCGCGAGTGGTGCCGGCCTGATCTGACACGATCGCGCGATTTTCTTCGAGCAGTCGGTTGAACAGAGTACTTTTTCCGGCGTTTGGCAGCCCGGCCAGCACGACTCGGCGACGCCGACCGGCTGGCAGACGACTGCCGGCATCTGCCAGCAGGGCCGAGATCAGATTGACAGCGGCGGTGGTGCGTCGTTCGATCTCTTCCCGACTGACAAATTCGATATCCTCTTCGACAAAATCGAGCCCGGCTTCGAGGTCACCGATCAGGGCAATCAGGTCGGTGCGCAGTTGTCTCAGACGCCCCGTCAGGCCACCTCCCAACTGCCCCAGTGCCCGCAGCAGTTCATCATGGTCGGCAGCCTCGATCACTTCGTGCACGGCTTCCGCCTGCAGCAGATCCATGCGACCGGCAAGAAACGCGCGCATCGTGAATTCGCCGCGGTGCGCCAGTCGCGCCCCGGCAGCACACAAATCCTCCAGCACACATTCCAGAATCGGTTCGCAGCCGATGAGGTGCAGCTCCGCCAGCAGTTGTCCCGTGTAACTGCGGCAACCGGGCCAGTACAGCAGGTCACAGGGTACCGTTACCGAAAAAGCTGACAATCGCAGAGTGCCCGGCCAGCGACGAGCGGTCCGGCTGGCCTGCCAGTCCCCGGCGGTGCAGACGGACGCCACGATTTGCGGAGTCTGAGGGCCGCTGATCCGCACAATCGCCCGCGCGGATGCCCCCGGCGGCGAAGCGATGGCCACAATTGTGTCTTCCGGGTCCGAACGCATCAAAAACCTGTCGCAGAAACTGCTGCTTCCTCGTTTTCATCGAATCCGCGAGTATTCTAGCAATGATTTCGCCACCAGCCATCAGCAGTCCTGCCACCTTTTCCGGCATTGCCTGGTCCGCAGCCTTCCAGCGGTCTATGATCTGCCAGGACGAAGCCTGCTGGCGCCTGCCCCACAGAACTTCAATTACCAGCCGAACACCAAAAACTGAAAACCGAAAACACATATCCGGATTGATTTGATGTCGGTGATTGAGACCAGCGGTCTGACGATGTCGTATGGAGCCCGACGCGGGATTCAGGATGTCTCGTTGCAGATTGAGGCGGGTGAGATTTTTGGATTTCTGGGACCAAACGGGGCCGGGAAGTCCACGACAATTCGCATTCTGATGGGGTTACTGCGAGCTTCTGCGGGGCGGGCCTGCATTTTCGGGATGGACTGCTGGAAGTCTGGTGCCCTGATTCGCCGGGACGTGGGCTACGTGGCCGGCGATGTGCGACTGTATCCGTGGCTGACCCTGAATCGGGGACTAAAAATTCTGTCGCAGATCCATGGTCGGTCTTTGCAGTCTGAGGGCCGGCAGCTGGCGGAGCGGTTTCGGCTGGAGCCTGACCTGTCAGTGCGAAAAATGTCGCGTGGAAACCGCCAGAAGGTGGCACTTGTCCTGGCTTTGGCGACTCGACCGTGGCTGCTGATTCTGGATGAGCCCACCAGTGGCCTGGATCCGCTGATCCAGGATACGCTGATGGTGTGTCTGCGGGACCTGGCAGCGGAAGGGCGGACGATTCTGTTCTCCAGTCACACTCTCAGCGAGGTTGAGTCGCTCTGTGATCGCATCGCGATGATTCGCGGCGGTCGCATCGTGGAATATGATTCGCTGACTTCGCTGAAAGCGAGGGCACCGCGCAGGATTCAGATTCTGCTTTCACCCGACCAGGTGCCTCCTGCGGAATGGCCGGACGGAGTGCGGGTACTGTGGCAACCGCAGCAGTCCGGTGGCCAGCCCTCAACGCAGCGCGACCTGCTCAGTATTCCACCGGGATTGCTGTCGCAGACCTGTTTGCTGGAGGTGACGGGACAGAGCAGTGAGTTTCTGAAGTGGATCGCTGGCCAGGAGTTTGCCGACGTAACCATCGGAGCTCCGTCTCTCGACATTCTGTTTCGCGGCTGTTACGCGGATGACGAGGACGAGAACAGGGACGCGCCTGCCGGTGACGGAACAGCAATCGACACATCCGCACAGTCAGGAGCGGTGACATGAGGGGCCTGCTGTCAAAGATTGTGGCGGAGGTACTGTGGCCGGTGCTGTGGTTCTGCCTCGGGCTGTTTGTGATCATGGGACTGCTGACGGCACTTCTGCCGAAGGTACTCGGGAACATCCATGAGGTGTTTGACAATATGCCCCTGGTAAAACCGCTGATCACAGCGTTGCTGGGAGTCGACCCGGGCAATCAGATTTCTGCTCAGCTGTCACAGGCCTTCCTGTGGACTCACCCCACCCTGCTGACTCTGCTGTGGGCTCACGAACTGATGTACTGTTCGCGGATGCCGGCGGGCGAGATTGATCGGGGAACGGCCGATTTTCTGCTGTGCCAGCCGGTGACTCGCGTGCAGATTTTTCTGGCGGAATCGATTGGCTGGCTGGTCAGTGGTGCTGTGATTCTAAGCTGTGGCTGTGCGGGGCACCTGCTGGCGTCGGGGTTTGTGCATCCCGAGATGCGACTGCCCTTCAGGAGTGCCCTGCTGGTGCTGGGCAATCTGGCAGCGGTCTATCTGGCCGTGGGTGGATTGGCATTTCTGCTGTCAGCCTGCAGCGACCGGCGGGGCAGGGCAGTGGGCATTGTGTTTGCAGTACTGCTGCTGTCCTTCCTGCTGAACTTTCTGGCGCAGTTTCAGGAGTGGGCCAAATCGATATCGTGGCTGTCGATCATGGAGTATTACCGGCCGGCGATAGTGATTCAGAGCGGCCTGTTTCCGACGTCGGATGTGCAGACTCTGCTGGGACTGGCCGCGTTCAGCTGGACAACGGCCCTGGTGGTCTTTCACCGACGCAGCATCTGCACTGTTTAGCCAACCCGGGACAATCGCGGGAGCTCAAAGACTGCGGACATCGACACCCTGTTCAGCAAACGCCTTGAAGTCCTGCATGTATTGCAGACTTTGTTTGGGGAAGGCGCTTTTCATCACCAGCCCGATGAATCTCATGAACAGGCCTGAGAAGCGAAATTCGACGTCGCTTTCCCAGCGAGTCTGTGAGGCAGAAACAGCGATGAAGCGATTGTGGACGACGTTGAAGACACCGGCAGCCTCATAGGTGCCGTCGAATTCCGCAGGCAGATTGCTTTTTGTGATCGTCTCGATCATTTCGATGCGACGTTTGCCCATCTGGAAGACCAGCCGACTGCGAGCGCCCGGCTGTCCGGCCTTTCCGCTGATCAGCTGCAGACTCTGCAATCCTCGCTGCCAGCACGGCAGATTGTCGGGATTATCGAACAGTTCGACCATTTCGGCGCGTGGCAGATCGATCAGAATACTGACAGAGTACTTCATCTGAGATATTTCCGGGAATTGGAGGTCGGGCAGGCAGGCTGCGGGTGCAGGTTTAGCAGTGTGTCGGGCAGATTTCCAGCCACGGTGGTCGCCGCGAACGGTGCCGGCAGCACCGTTGTGCTTTGGGGACGGTGGGTCGATTTTTGAACAAGGTATGATCCCTGATGACGGGGACCGGAAATTTCGAGCGATTTTTACCGACTCCTTTTCCTGAAAAATGCCACTGTTTTGCATTTTTCCGGGAACAAATCGTTCACAGCGGCAAGTCTGAGGTCCGGCGATACGCGCCGATCGCGTTTTTTTGACCTAGACTTCCGGCACGGGGAAACTGCGCCCGCTGTGCGCTCGCTGTGACACCCGTTCGAAATGTCCATTTCCGGCCTGCTCTGAACTTTCTGACTTACACTCCATTCCGGCAGTGACAGGTTGACTCATGAGATCCTGCTGCGCATTGTTCCGCAATCTGATGGCCGTTCTGCTGGCCCTCGGCTCCTCCCTGGCTGCTGCTCAGACCCCGAATGAACCCCCTGCGAACAGTGCTCCGGCCCTGACGCCGGTTCAGGCTGATCCACCGGCTCAGCCCGCCGGGACGCTGGAGCGTCTGATCTATGTTCCCTTCCGTGAACTGCAGAAGGTGTTCAACAATCCGGACGCATCCGTGGTGCTGCCATATTCCGAATACCTGCAGCTGCTGAAGCAGGCGATGCAGACAGTTCCTCAGACCACAGCCAACGAGGACGCCGTCATCACGTCGTCGACGTGGTCTGCAGTGGTGGAAAAGGACATTGTGCGCATTACGGCCGAGCTGCAGGTTACGGTACTGAAACAGGAAGGCTGGGCGGCACTGCCGGTGGCATTTGGAGCAGCGGCGATTGGCAGGGTGGAGCCAGCTGACGGTTCGGTCCTGTTGAAGGGTGTGGCAGAAGGCCAGTATTCGCTGCTGCTGAAGGGCGCGGGAAAGAAAACCGTCAAGCTGGAACTGCTGGCCGCTGTCCAGACATCTCCGGAAAACCGTTCGTTCGCACTGCAGTGTCCTCCTACAGGTATTGCAGAGCTGACCGTGTCGATTCCTGAACCTGATCAGTCCGTCACGATTGCTCCGCTGCAGGTCCTGTTGCCGGCTGAACCGGTCGCGGGACGGACCGTGGTGAAGGCCAGCGTCGGCGCTGCGACAGGTTTCGATGTCCGCTGGTCACCCAGAGCCGGTTCCAAACCTGTCATGGATCTGCTGGCCAGTGCCACAGCGCAGACTCAGGCACGCATCGAGCCTGGTCTGCTGCAGTTACGCACACAGCTCAACTATGAGATCCTGCGTGGTGAACTGCGTGAACTGGCGATCGCAGCTCCGCGGGATGCCCGCATTATCGATGTGACTGCAGCAGCCGGTCGGATTCGAGCGTGGACGATCGATCAGTCGAACCCGTCGCAGCAGCTGATTCGTGTCGAGCTGCTGGCTCCGGCGACAGAGCGATTTCAGGTCGAGGTGCAGGCCGAACGAACGATCGAGGGCGAACAGACGACGCTGATCGGTCGTCTGGACGACGGCAGTCTGCAGGGGGTGCATGCGGAGGGCGTGGTGCGTGAATCCGGCGTACTGACTCTGACCACCGATCCGGCACTGACTGCGGTCGTGACCGCCCAGTCCGGCCTGCGTCAGACGGCGGCTGAAGTGGCGGGGGGCCAGCAGGATGGTGGAGCGAATTCGTGGGAATACAGTGGATCGCGCGGTCGCCTGACAGTGCAGATTCGCCCGGTGGAACCGCGACTGCTGGCGGTACATACATTGAACTACGCATTTCGCGACAGCGAGCTGCGGGTCAAATCAGTGATTCGCTATGAGATCGAGCGGGCTGGGATCTTCCAGCTGGCGCTGCAGGTTCCGGAAGGACTGCTGGTTGACAGCGTTTCGGCTGACGGCATGAGTGAATACAGTCTGGACCGCAGCACAGGGCGTATCGTCCTGTCACTGACTCAGAAGCGCATGGGTTCAATCGAAGTGACACTGCAGGGTCATATGGCGTTTGATTCAGCGGCTGAGAACGCGGAACTGGCTCTGCCGATTCCGACACCCGAAGGTGTGGAACGTGAAACCGGAACACTGGCAATTGATGCTCCTGAGTTTCTCGACGTGCTGACTGTGGATGAAAAGACAGCGGGACTGTTCCCGGCTCGCGATGCGGTGGCTGAGCCACAGGCTCGGATGCGTTCGATCGGTGTCTGGAATTTCACTCGACGGCCGCTGGCAATGTCTGTCCGAACGGCTCCGCGACCTTCGCAGGTAGCCGGGTTTGTGGCAACAACCGTGCGGGTTGAACCGGAGATAGTGCGACAGTCGGCGGTGGCAACGTTTGATATCCGCAATGCAGGCATTGATACGCTGCGAATAGCAGTTCCCGAGGCGATTGCAGCCGACGTGCGATTTCAGGCGCTGAGTGGCGGGCATGTGATTCGCCAGCGTGATCGGGCGACGGTGGCAGACAACGGCTGGGTTACGTGGACGCTGGTGCTGCAGGAAGAGGCGACGGGTGAGGTACAGATCGGTATCGACTGGGATCTGCCAATTCCGGCGGCACCGGTTCAGCCCGCAGCAGCACAACCGGCCCAGGCGGCACCGGCGGCGTCAGGCGGAAGCAGTGACGCTGCAGCGAATGCAGGGGCTGCATCTGAGCAGACGATTACGATCGAGCCGGCCAGAATTCTGCCGCCATTTGCCGATGATCAGGCGGGACGCCGACGCGTGATTCTGACGCAGGCCCGGGGTGAAATGCGATTGCTGCGACACGAATCGCTTTCGATCACTGCTGATGGTCAGGGTGAAACCACAGAACCGATTGACGTGCGGGAGCTGGAGCGGCTGGAGGCAGACGGGTACCTGGCTTACCGTTACTTTGCTCAGCCGGCATCCGCTGTCGTGAAAGTTCGCAAACATCAGTTGCACGAGGTGGCAGCAACGGTGGTTTCGCGGCTGGCAGTTGAGGTTGTGACCGAGACTCAGCAGCTGGCAGCGTGGCGTGTGCGTCTGCGAGTCACTACCAGTGAGCGACAGCGACTGCGAATTGATCTGCCGGCTGGCAGTGAGCTGCAGGCCCCGCTGCTGAATGGTCAGCGAACGACGGTCGAAAAGGCCACCGATGTGACAACGGCAGAGAATTTGACAGCGTATTATGTGAATGTCAGTCGTGCCGGGACATCAGATGAATCATTCCTGCTGACGCTGCAGTATCGCTGTCGGATTGCGGCGGACAAGGCGAAGCGTCCTTATGAGGGCCAGGGGTCTCGGCAGCTGTTACGTCTGCCGCAGGTGGGTGACGGAGGCGGGGCGACGGTGGTGCAGCAGGTACGACTGGCCGTGTGGGCTCCTGATGATGTTTCCTTCCTCGGAGCTCCCGATCTGTGGACTCGTGATCGCACTGCCCGCACAGCATTCGGCGACCTGTTTCGGAATCCGTCGGATACGGTTGCAGCCGCAGTCCTGAATGACTGGATCGGCGATTCTGCGGGCAGCGAATTTGCAACTCAGGGCAGCGTCACGGTGTTTCGCTCGACCGGTTCCGAGCTGACAGTGGAACTGTTGTGGTGGAAACGCTGGTTCCTGCTGGGACTGATCAGCGGGACATTGGCAGTTGTTGGACTGCTGCTGCGGCGAACCACGTGGGAGAATCGGATTTCCATGGTCCTGCTGGCGGCGTTTATTGCGGTCGTGCTGTCATTGCGGCGGGATTCAGGGGTCACGGATGCCGTGGCTCTGGCGGTTCCTGGTGTCTGCCTCGTGGCAGTTATGTGGCTGCTGGGACTGTTATTGGGGCGACGTCCGTCGGCAGCGGGTCTGGCTGTCGCTGCTGTGGCGGTTGAGCTTTCGATTCCGCCGGCCGCAACTGCTGTTGTGTCCGGTGACAGTGCCACCGAGAACGCCGCGGACTCCCCTGAAAAACCTGCTGCCGGCAGTGACGAAGGAGGTGCAGCATGAAATTCGCACGCGAATTCACCCTCGTGCTGCTGCTTCTGCTGCTGGCATTTCCCGCGGCAGTGCTGCGGGCTCAGGAAACAGCTCCTGCTGATCGAACAGGGCAGCGGCAACGCTTTGTACCGGCGGATGAGCTGGAGACGATCTTTGCGAGGGACGGTCGAGGTGTGATGCTGAAGCGGCAGCAGTTTCAGGAGCTGCTGCAGCGGGCCCGACAGGCAGCAGATCTGACTGGTCCGCTGCCGTTGGTGGTGGAGCAGGCCGAACTCACGATTACTCCGCTGGTTCAGCAGGCCACGGTGAAACTGCGGCTGCAAATCAGACAATTTGTCAACGCATGGCAGACGCTGCGGATCCCGGTTGGCAATCTGGCGGTGGAGCGTGCGGAACTGGGTGGACAGGCGGCGCTGATTGCCCGTGACCCGGCGGAACCTGCGACACTGCTGCTGGCTCATGAAGCCCCCGGCAGCTTTGTCGTCGAGCTGACGATGTCGACGCCGCTGGCACAGGCCGGCAGCGACCTGGCGGCGGCCTTCCAGTTACCGGGAACAGCCGCCACACATCTGACGGTCAACTGCCCGGCGGGGCGTCAACTGGTGGTGAATGATCGCCAGCTTGATCGACCGACGGCGATTGAGCAGCCGGCGGACTACCGGGTGCCGGTGGGTAATTCGGCTGACGTAAGACTGCGCTGGGTGACCCAGCAGCGTGAGACTGAAGTCCAGCGTCTGGTATTTGTCACGACCGGAGCTCAACTGGAGTATCGACCGCAGTCCCTGCACTGGACCGGAGAGTCTGTGATCAGTGTGTTTGGCGGTGCGATCAGTCGACTGACAGCCGTGGTGCCACCGGGCTTTGAAGTGGTGAGTGTGGAATCGGCAGGTCTGGAATCGTGGACACTGGAGGACGACAGTGAACGCCAGGGTGGGACGCAGGTCGTGCTGACATGGCGTCAGCCGGTGCAGGGTGATCGCATCATACGACTGAATGGCGTGGTGGTGTTCAGTCAGGACACGGTGACGGCTGACGGTGCCGCAGGATCAGCGGCTGATAATGCGCGGCGGGATGCTGTTCCCACGGTGACATTTCGCGACGTGGCCTCACATTCCGGCCGCCTGATGATTCGGCACGAGGCGGGACTGCGCCTTTCCGCAGAAGTCTCGGGCGGGATTCGAGCGATTTCAGCCGAGGACGCGGGAATCTCCAGCGAGGCGATTGTGTTCGAATTCTGGCAGCAGCAGTACGGACTGCAGATTGGGGTGCGTCCGCGTGATCGTGAAGTGCTGGCGGAGGTGAACGCCGAATTGTCGTTTGCCGACGAGCTGGCTGTGCTGAAGCATTCGCATCTGATTGAAGTCCTGAATCTGCCATTGTTTGAGATTCCATTGCAGTTGCCGGCGGACTGGCAGCTGACAGCGGTCCGTTCGGGAGAAACCGAACTCCGCTGGACGCCGGGAAACACCCCGGGTGCGATTGTCGTGCACCCTTTGCAGCCAATTCAGCCGGGGGCTTTGTGGGAGTTGCGTGTGGAGCTGTCGAGGACGCTGGCCGATCCGGAAGTGGAGCAGCGGTTGCAGATTCCGAGCGTTTTGGCTCCGGGAGTGAGTGTGATTGGCGGAAGCTGGCGACTGAAGGCGGACGAAGATCTGGTGATTTCACCGCTGCAGCTTTCCGGACTGACTGCCATCAGTGGCACGGGCAATGATCAGGTATTTCGCAGCGAGGGTTCCGGTGTCGCAGGTGAGCTGGCGATTCAGCGGAAGACAGCTCAGCTGGCCAGCCGTTCGGTGCTGCGGACCTGGGCTGATGCCAGGCAGCAGACTGTGGATGCCGAACTGTCAGTGGATGTACTGGCGGGCACAATTCGCAGTCTGGATCTGCGAGTGGCAGAGTCTTTGGGGGAAGCGCTGCGGTTTGAAGTTAAATCCGTGGGAGTGGTCCCCGGCATGGCGACTCAGCGACTGACCGGTCCGGTGCGGATTGTGGAACAGTCGGCGGGGGCCGTGGCCGATGGGCTGCGCAGTTTTCAATTGCGGCTGGACCGTCGATTTGCAGGTTCCCTGACATTGTTTGTCGAAGTGTCCCAGCCTCGAACGAAGAATTCGCCAATTGCCGCACCAGCGATTCGGCTGGCCAATGCTGTGAGGCAGCACGGCGTACTGGTTTTTGAGGCCTTGCCGGAACAGTCACTGCAGGCTCTGCTGACGGCAGAGATTCCCGGGCTTTCGGCTGAGGATGCGGCGGTCGTTGCAGCCCCGCCGGCGGAAAGCAGCCGACGAACGGCTCTGGTGTATCGCTTCGTGCAGCCGGATTACGCGTTTCAGGTTCAGGAAACCACGTATGCCACCAGTGTGGTCCCGAACGCCGTGTGCCAGTCGATGAATAATGTCTGCGTGCTGAGTGATACCGGGACTGTGCAGCGTCGCTGCAGTATGCGTCTGCAGACCAGCGGTGTGCAGTCGCTGCGGTTTCGTTTGCCAAATGAAGATTCGTACCTGTGGTCAACGGTCCTCGATGGAGAACCAGTGGAAGTCCGTCGCGAGGGTGAGGATTATCTGGTGGCATTGCCTGCGGGTGACCAGATGGAGCATGACCTTGAGGTGTTGTTTGAAAGTGCAGCGGATGGTGACGAGTTCCGTCGACAAACTCAGGTGCCGCTGCAACTGCTGATGGATGCGGGAACTCAGCGTGCTGTGTCTGTTGATGTGCTGCAGCAGGACTGGGCGGTGCATTACCCGGAAGATTCCCTGATCCTGGGTGTTGAAAGTCCGTACCGTGCGAAGGAGCGGCTGGATCGCTCCGGCTGGCTGTCGACCCTGGGGCAACTGCGACTGCCGACGTGGAGTGACGTGAGCAGTCGGCTCAGTGTTTTTGGTTTGTATTTGCTGCTGTTGTTTGTGGGTACGGTGCTGTGTTTGCGTCGTCGGTGGAAATCGCTGACCGGAACCGTGGCAGTGCTGCTGATCGTTTCGCTGCTGTCAATGTCCGGCAGCAACCTTCGGACAGTACGATCCCGCGTACAGATGATGCACGGCGATGGGGGCTGGAGCGACGTCGCGCCTGATGCTGCCGTTCCGGACTTCATGGCTCCCCAGGCAAATTCGCAGGTGGTCGCTCCCATGACGAATGAGCCGGCACCCGCGGACGCATCGGGAATGATGGGCGGGATGGGAGGCATGGGTGGCGGCGGTGGACTTGGGGGCATGAGTCTTCAGGAGCAGTTGCCGGGGTCTCCGATGGACGGAGCGGGAATGTCTGAAATGACCAGCGGAGCGAGTCTGGCCCCGCCTGGGGCACCGCCTGCACCGGTGGGTGGTGGAGGTGGTCCGGGCGGTGGCGGTGGATTCGGCGGCGGTGGATTCGGCGGCGGTGGATTCGGCGGCGGTGGATTCGGCGGCGGTGGATTCGGCGGCGGTCAGGCTGAGGGTGGTGTAGTGCTGCAGAATCGATTTGGTTTCGGGCGCAGTCTGAATGGCAGTTCCGGAAGCGAGAATTCCGTGGACGAGTCTCTGGCTCCGGGTTTTGAAGCACAGCAGGATACCGGAGTGCGGCGGTCACTGTCTCGGGGTGCTGAGCCGCAGCTGATGGAAAAATCGAGTCTGCGACTGCGTCGAGGTGGTGCACGACTGTCGGTGCAGGTGGAGCTGGAGATCCCGGATGGATATCGTCGGCAGACATTTTCTTCGGTGGCGGATACTGCTGGTGGCCCGGCGCCGCTGAGCATTGCTGTCCGCAGTCAGCGGCAGTTGACCGGTCTGCGGCTGATTTGTGGTTTGCTGGCGGTTGGAGTGTTGTGGTCGCGTCGGCGTACCGCCATTTTGCGGCAGATCGGGCTCGGCTGTGTTCTGCTGCTGCTGGCTCTGGGGGCGGTACCGTTGCTGTCTGCTGATCAGCAGTGGCTGCCGGATGGCATTGGGCTGGGTGCAGCAGGCGGTCTGGTGCTGCTCGTGGGGCGGGCGCTGATCAGCGGCTGTTGTACGAAATGGTGTCCATTGGATCTGCTGTTCAGCTGTTGTTCATGGAAGCGCAGTGCCATCAGCAGTGTGCTGCTGTTTGTGTGGATTGCTGCTCCCGGCGTTTGGGCACAGCAGGCCGAGCAGTCTTCGGCGGACGGGGATGAACTTGTAATACCGTATGTGCCGGGTGAGCCGCCTTTGCGTGCGGACCAGGTCTTTGTACCGCACGACCAGTTTCTGCGACTGTTTCAGCGGGCGTATCCGGAGCAATTGCCGAGCGTAAAGACAAGTCCGCTGGGATCGCCGGTGGTATCGTCATGGTACAGGACGATGCAGTTGCTCCCGGTTGATGGTACCAAACACGTGCTGCGTTTTGAGGCTCGATACGCAGTGTGGCGGGACGCGGATTCCGCATTGCTGGTCGAATTGCCGCTGGGCAGCGTGGCGATTCGTCGCGCCACGGTGGATGGTGCGGCGGCGCTGGTGAAGCCGCTGCTGCTGAATGTTCAGCCGGGCCAGTTGCCAAATTTTTCCGGCCAGCAGATACCTGCACAGCAGCAACTGGTGGCGGGCAATTTGGCTGCGGCGTCTGACGCGGGATCGGCATACAGCATTCAGGTGGCGGGACGCGGACTGCATGTGGTGGATCTGGAGTTTGACGTTCCGGCGGAGGTGGACGGGGTCGTGGGTCGCTGTGATGTGCCGCTGCGCGGTGCTGCGTCCGGACTGCTGGAATGGACGCTGCCCGGCGATAATCTCGAGGCTAAGGTGAACGGACGGTCGACCGGGTTTCGTCGTGAAGGCCGACTGGTACTTGTGCCAGTGGCTCAGGCATCCACGCTGCGACTGCAGTGGCTGCCGATGACTCAGAAGTCGGATTCCGCATTGACGCTGCATTCCAATGTCACATCTGTGGTATCACTGCGGGATTCGGGCCTGCAGGTAAGAACATCAGTGGAGGCTTTGTTGCGGCAGGGGGAAATCACAGAGCTGGCGGTGTCCCTGCCGGCCGGATTTTCGATTCAGTCTGTGGGTGGTGATGATGTGGCCGGCTGGTCTGTCGGAACTGTCGATACTGGTCGCAGTCTGCAGGTTCAGTTCAAGCGTTCGGTCACCGATCGTTCGGTGGTGTGGTTTCAGTTGTTTTCCGCGTTGCCGGAACAGCAGGTTTTGGAGAATTTTCAGGTACCGATTTCGGCGGTCCTGGGTTCGGGGCGTGATACCGGTACGGTTCTGCTGAAGATGGGCTCGCAGTTTCAGGTTCGGACCGCCGCACTTTCGGGGGTGACTCAGCTGAATCCTGATGAGGCACCGCAGCCTGAGGGCGAGTCTTTGCCGGGTCGCCCGGCAGCCGCGTGGCGTTACGCGCGACAGCCGGCTCAGGTGTCCGTGCGGATCACTCCGACAGCGGACGAACTGACCGTTGATGCTCTGCACGGCCTGCGTCTTGAGGCACAGCGGATGCTGTGGACGACTCGACTGGGCTTGCTGATCCGGGGCGGCGCACGATCGCGTCTTGACGTACAGATTCCGCCGGGTTATCTGCCACTGGATGTGTCGGCCGATGGCCTGCAGGACTGGTACGTGGTGGAACCGACGGCTGGCAGTGGCGGGCCGCGATTGCTGAATCTGCAACTGAGTGATGCGCGGACCGGGAGGCTGACAGTGGTGCTGCAGGGCCAGCAGCCGCGGCAGCCCGACGGTGCGGCGGCTGTATTGGAGCCACCGGCACTGATCGGGACAGCAACCACTGCATCCGAGCTGGCCGTTTGGCTGGATGCGGCTTCGGAAAGTTCCGGAATTGATGCGGGAAGTGACTGGAATCCGCAGCCGGCTGGTGAGGCAAATGTGCTGTTCCGCGAGGTCACGGAGCAACCGGCATCGCTGCTGTTGCGCAGTTCAGTGAAGCAGCCCAAAGCGGTGACAGTTCGTCTGCGCCCGGCCGTTTCCACTCTGGTGGCAGAATCGGTCACGGTTGCCAGTGTGACGGAAACGTCGCTTGAGCATATGCTGGCGCTGCGCTGGCAGGTCGCGCGTGCGGCAGCGGATCAGTTTGCTGTTGAGCTGCCGGATGTGCTGGCAGGCAGTATGACGTTTGAAGTGCCTGGTCAGCGACGGATTTTGAAGGAGTCGCTGGGCAATGGTCGGACTCGCATCGTGTTTCAACTGCAGCAGCCGGTTTCAGGGCAGCTGTTTGTGCTCGGCACGGCCAGTGCCGCTCTGCCGGCCGATCGACAGATTCGCATGGAGCCACCGACATTTGCAGTACCGGCGAATGCAGCGGCGACACTGTCCGGTCAAAGTCATTTTCGGGTACTGGTGAATCAGTCGCGAGCCCTGCTGCAGCCGCAGGCGGAACAGCCCGAGGATGTGGTGGCGGCCGATCAGATCGCTCTGAGAATCCCGCAGCTGCTGCTGGATCAGGCCGTGCTGATTTCCCGATTGCGGGCGGAGAGCAGTCCCTGGCGAATCGTGCAGCCGGAGCGTCAGAAGGTGACGCCGGCAGTTGTCAGCCTCGCGACTCACACCACCGTCATTTCGGAAGACGGCAGCTGGCGCAGTCATCATCAGCTGCAGGTGGCGAATGAAGGTCGCCAGTTTTTGCCGGTGCAGCTTCCGGAAGGGGCCAGACTGCTGTTCTGTCGCGTGAATGATCGGCCCAGTCGGATTGTGCAGCGTCAGGATGGTGCGGTACAGGGGCAGCTGATTCCGCTGCCGCAATCAGCTGAAGCCGCCGCCGGGTTTGTGGTGGAGTTTGCGATTGCCGGACGATTTCCGGAGTCAATGACTGCGCTGCGGGAGCAGTGGAGCAGTCGGCAGTTGCAGATACCTGTACCGATATTTCCGGAGTTTCGCGATGATCCGGAAAATGGCATTACGATCAATCGAAATCGCTGGAGTGTGTATGTACCGGAAGCGTGGCATGCTGAGCTTCTGAAGAATGCCGATCTGACGAATGTGACTGCGGCGGCCATTTCTGAGTATCAGGAGCAGGAGCTGCTGTCCGAGGTGGAGCAGGTCATGTCTGCGGCCGGGCGGTATTCCGGTTCAGCATCCAGTGGCAAAGTCTCAAATGTGGATGCCTGGTTTCAGCAGCAGGCGGTCCAGCAGGGGCAGCAGCGTCTGGAGCGTCTGCGTGGCCGAGGCATGGCTGGTGGTCAGCAACTGGAAGAAGCTGCGCAGAAGCTCAGTGAGCTGGCTCGGGAATATGCGGGCGAAGGTTTGAATGACGGCAACGATTTCCTGCTGGGAAAGGACATGCAGCTCAATTCCTGGAACGAACAGAATCGGATGCAGTTCTTTTTTGACAACGGGATTCAGTCGGAGGGCCGGGCTCTGAGTGAAGGACAGCAGCAGGATGCAGCACCGGCGAAGTCGTCAGGGGGGCAGCAGTCACCAACGTTTCGCTTCATGACACCGCCACCAGAACCACCCAAACCACAGTCAAAGGCCGAATCGCTCGCACGCAGAAAGATGGCCGGCAAAGAAGCAAAGGCAGACGGGCTGGCCGAGCTGGGAGATTTTGAAAAGGCGGCGTCAGACCGCCCGGGCAGTGGTGAAAACAGTGAGAGTCGACTTAGTGGTGCACTGGGGTTGGCCAAGGGCGGTCGCGGGCAGTCACAACTTCGTCAAAATGCGCTGGGGTTGGACGTGAAGCGACTGGAGAGCCTTGCGGCCGAACAGGACAAATCACGTGACCGGGCACCGCTGGAATCGGGGAATGCTCAGGATGCACCAGCGGCTCCGGCAGCAGCGGCAGCACCAACACCGGCTCCTGCACGCGGCGCTGAGCCCATGGCAGATCCTGCGGGAATGCCACAGGCAGCGGAACAGATGCCCCAAATTCAAAGCAACGATGACTTCGGGATCGCCGTGACGAACGGAGTGACCGGAGGCGATGACGGTCTGCAGCGGTCTGAGGGGATGCTCTCGCTGGACTTTCAGATTCCTGAGGACGGAGTGGCACTGACATTTCTGCGAGCCGGCGGGAATCCGCGTCTGGCACTGCAGGTACGAGCGGCAGAGACATTGCAGCGAGGTCTGGGACTGGGCTGGGCCGCATTCTGCGTCGTGGCCGCGCTGCTGATCTGGCGGGCCACGTCGCGGGGTCAGGTGCTGGTGCTTGTGCAGCGAGTGTCCATGCTGCTGACTATTTCGGGATTAGTGGCAGCAGTGTTCGCGCTGAACTCGGGACTGCAGGAGCTGGGCCTGGTCGGCCTGTACGGAGGCTCGCTGCTGGGTGCGGTGCTGCTGGTGTATCGTGGTTCAAGGAAAGTGTGACCGGCCGACGTGGCCGGTGTTCGATCAGCGAAGGGCCGAGGGCGGCTCTGCATTTGCACCGCCCGTTCGTCCAGTCTCAGGTACGGTGCCGCCGATCCGTGCAGCCAGGGCAGCGGCGGGCTATCAGCAATGCAGAGCGGACTTCCACCATGCCGCAGATGCACTGCAGTCAGAAAAGGTGGCGGTGGTCGTCGTGCGCCGGTGCGGTTTTTGTATGGCGATACTGCGGGAATTCAGGTCGGACAGCCTTCTGTCCGGGCTGTACAGCGACATCGCCGGTGATGTTTAAGCCAAAGGTGTTCGCTGTTTTTTTGCTCAGATCCGGGGTATGCTGCAGGGGCGGGATTTGACTACCCGCAGAACGCGAACGCTGCCCCTGGCAGGAACACCGACTTCGCTGCGCCAGCGGCAGTCTGTTTTGCCACAGCTGTGGCCGGTCCTGACGGCATCGCCCACAAGGCGTGGCCTTCGGACAAATAGTCAGACAGAGACAGCAAGGATCAAGGGTACTGAGCAGCATGGCAAAGAAGGCGGCCAAATCGGCCAAAACCGACACTTCGGCAAATCTGGGCTTTGAGGCCAAGCTGTGGCTGGCGGCTGACAAGCTGCGGAACAACTGGATGCGGCCGAGTACAAGCATGTGGTGCTCGGACTGATCTTTCTCAAGTACATCTCTGACACTTTCGAAGAGCATCGCGTCAGACTGGTGGCTGGCGAGGGCGATTTCGCCGGGGCCGATCCCGAGGACAAGGACGAGTATCTGGCGGCGAATGTGTTCTGGGTTCCAAAGGAGGCACGCTGGGCTCACCTGCAGTCACAGGCAAAGCAGCCCGGCATCGGCAAGGATGTGGACGATGCCATGGTGGCTCTGGAACGCGACAATCCGCGGCTGAAAGGGGCCCTGAACAAGAACTATGGTCGCGCCGATCTGGACAAGCACCGCCTGGGGGAGCTGATTGATCTGATCGGGTCCATCCAGCTGGCTGATGTGGCCGGTCGCTCGAAAGACCTGCTGGGCCGTGTCTTCGAGTACTTCCTGACTCAGTTCGCCAGTGCTGAAGGCAAGAACGGGGGCCAGTTCTATACGCCGTCCTGTGTAGTGCGGCTGCTGGTGGACTGGTGGAAATGCTGGCGCCTTACAAAGGCCGCATTTATGACCCGGCCTGTGGTTCCGGCGGGATGTTTGTGCAGTCCGAGAAGTTTGTGGAATCGCATGGCGGCAAGCTGGGCGACATCAGCGTTTACGGTCAGGAGAGCAATCCGACGACGCGGCGTCTGGCGATCATGAATCTGGCGCTGCGAGGGATTGAGGCGGACTTTGGCCCGGAGCATGCTGACACGTTTCGTCGCGATCTGCATGCGGACCTGAGGGCCGACTATGTGCTGGCCAATCCGCCGTTCAATGATTCGGACTGGTTCCGTAAGGATGATGACATTCGCTGGAAGTATGGAGTTCCGCCGAAGGGGAATGCCAACTTCGCGTGGGTGCAGCATTTCATTCATCATCTGGCCCCGACGGGTATGGCGGGTTTTGTGCTGGCCAACGGCAGCATGAGTTCCAATCAGTCGGGGGAAGGTGACATTCGCAGGGCCCTGATTGAAGCCGACCTTGTGGACTGCATGGTGGCCCTGCCTGGACAATTGTTTTACAGCACTCAGATTCCGGTGTGCCTGTGGTTTTTGGTGAAGAGCAAAGCGGCCGATGGCAAACGCGGCTTCCGCGACCGTCGAAAGCAAACGCTGTTCATCGACGCCCGCAAACTGGGCACTCTGATCGACCGAGTGCACCGTGAGCTGACCGACGCCGACCTGGAGAAAATCACCGGCACCTACCACTCCTGGCGCGGTGATCATTCTGCCGGCAACCGAAAACGGAAAACTGAAAACCCGTCGGCCTACGCCGACGTGCCCGGCTTCTGCAAATCCGCGACCACGGCCGAGATCGCCGGTCACGGCCATGTGCTGACGCCGGGCCGTTATGTTGGGGCGGAGGAGGTTGAAGAGGACGGTGAGCCGTTTGATCAGAAGATGCAGCGCCTCGTTGCCGAACTGCATGGTCAGTTCGCCGAGTCTGCGAAGCTGGAGCAGTCCATCAAAGCCAACCTGAGGGGGCTCGGTTATGGTGGGTGAAGGCTGGAAACCACGAACTCTCGATGACTGCGCGACCTTTGGGTCAGGCGGAACTCCGTTCAAAGGCCGGGCTGATTTCTGGACTGGAACCATCCCTTGGGTGAGCGCGAAGGATTTAAAGGTCTTCCGACTTCACGATGCTGAGGATCACGTTACCGCCGAGGCCATCAATGCTGGAAGCCGCTTAGCTCCGGCTGGTTCAATCTTCCTCTTGGTTCGTGGGATGACGCTTCATAACGATATCCCCATCTGCGTCGCAATGTGCGACATGGCCTTCAATCAAGACATCAAGGCACTGATGCCCAAGGCTGGGGTTGATGGCACATTTCTTAGGTCCATCCGGGTTTCTTGTGGGTCCAGTCGCAGAGCGATGGACAGTTGAGGCCCGGCACTCGAGGGATAGCCACGCCTGGATCAACCTCTCGGTTCGACGACCTTGATCAAGTG
>Ga0209972_10000927_pt1 | contig 27782 bp, 25 predicted proteins | sample NOAtaG_7_FD_187302 | JGI IMG/M metagenome (GOLD analysis project Ga0209972, IMG submission 187302) | Freshwater lake microbial communities from Lake Erie, under a cyanobacterial bloom - NOAA_Erie_Diel1S_2200h metaG (SPAdes) (version 2) | ecosystem: Environmental > Aquatic > Freshwater > Lake ...
TGAGCTCACCTAAGACTTTGAAGACTTGTTCAGCGGTTTTTTCTTGGAGATCTGCGAAGGCAAAATCAGGGGATTGGCCAATGAGTTGTTTGCCGAATCCGAGCGCGCCGCGACCAGCAACAGATAAGGGAATGCTGGCGAGCTTTGCGCTCCGCTTTCCTGTTTTCTGTGGGATTTGATCGGCCATGAGCGCATTCTTTCGAATGCCAACCCGGCGCGCGAGTTGAAGTATTAACTCCAGGTACAGCCACACGCGTGATGCTGTGACCAATGTTGTATTTCGGGTTGTTGATAGTGGCGCAAGGAGTGAATGTAGGAGGTGGAGAGATAGATACTGGAATTTCGATCCGCAAGAGAGATCACATCCAGCGCTATTACCGAAGCGATAGATAGAGAGAAAGCTGCGCTGACTTCGCATTTCTGCGAGATTGGCATCGCGATTCCTTCAGCTAATTGCACACATCGAGCACACGGCGATTTTCCTGGGATGACTAATGGACCAACCCTCACTTCACTCGGTGTTGGGATATCGACCAATAAATGTGGGGTGTTCTCCATCATCCAGCGCTGCAATGAGTCTGGACTGGGATTTCCAATGCTGATGATTAATTTGGGTTTATTAATGAGAGGTTTAGGGCTGGAGAAAAGTGCAGAGCGATCTCGGATTTCTTCTATAACTTTCTTTCGTGATTGACCTACATCTTTCTTTCCAACAAAACCTCCAGCAACATCACCTTCGGAGATTTTTAAGGATGAATCTTTTGAGCTGACCCGATTAACGCTGGAGACTTCTGAGAAACCTGAAGCGCTGAGGACTCCAATGAGTGAGTTCACAATCTTTCCAGCACCAAAGATAAGAATCGGAAAGTTCCGTCTCTCAAGAACTGCAGTCCGCCCACCATCGCGATCTCCGACGTTATGCGTTACCGCATTGCATTCAATATCCATCCGGCGCATAAAAGATTCTGCGGCATAGTCATCGGTAAGTTCATCGAGATCGTTGACGTCTTCAATTCGCCCCAACTCCGGGTTGTATCGCCGAAGGTAAGTGATGGGGGTTCTGTGTAGGTCAACAAGATCGTGCGCAGCCAATTCATCCACCAGTGACTGAACTGCTGCTTGAGGAATGCCGGCTACTAAGGCGATAGCGGGGAGTGTGCGCTGGCCGTTAAGGAGTTCGATGAGATGGCGAGTACTGAGGTCAGACCAGTAATTCGGCAGTGTGCAGAATCGGAAGCGGGTACCAATGCGAAGTTCATGAGATTGCGATGGTGGATAAACAGTGACGCCGGTTTTGAGCGCTGGCTTAATGAGCATGCGCGATCATGAACGGTCAATCGAACTCTTGAGGCTTGGGATAACGCTTCGTTGTGAAAGATAACGAAGCACTCAGGTGTGAAGTAGCCCGCAGGTAACTCTGGGTAAATAAGAAAAGCGCCCGTGCGTGATGCACGAGCGCTTCCTTTAAAGCTGGTGTTTAAGCCTTACCCAAGATGCGATTGACCTTAGTGCCGCAGGTTGGGCAGATGCCCTGTGCCATACGACGACCAGAGTCGGAGACCTTTACAGTTCCTTCGAACTGACGCTTCTCTTTGCACTTTACGCAGTAGGCCTCACCTTTATATGTCTCTGCCATAACTTCCTCCGATCCTCGCAGCACTTGGATTGTCTGCGAATAGGCTCACGATACCCCCGTGTCACGCTCAGACACGCGTAACCCACGCTCAAAAGGCAATCTTTTTCCGCGCAATACGCTCAATTCAGCCTCGCGCACCCGCCTCATAGCCGTCGAGATAGGCGCTCGCCTTATCGCTCGCTTCAAAGCGCGCCAGGAAGGCCTCAAATTGGGGGCCATGGTCAGGAATCATCAAGTGGATCAATTCATGGACAAGAAGGTAATCAACTACGTAATCAGGGGCGCCATTTAAGCGATCAGAAATCCGAATTGTCCGATCTAAGGTGGTGCACGAGCCCCAACGTTCATTCATCGGGCGCCAGGTCACGCTGGCAGGTGCAATGGGAAATTCTGGGAGGTAACGTGCGAGCAGTTCATTAGCGCGATGGAAGAGCTCTGAGTCGCTGATCTTCTCGCGAGCTTCACGAGTAAGGATCTTTTCAACCATTTCTGGGATAACAGCGCTTACTTTTGAGTTGGAGAGGCGAGCAGGAACCTGGATAACGATGGCGCCCTGTTCGCGATAGGCGCTGATGCTTCTTTTTCGCCGTGAACTGCGGACCACGCGTATTTCTGCGCCACCAGAAATCTCGGTACCCGGAATTCGGATTTCAGAACTCGGTTTTGAAGCTTGGGCGCGCACGTCGCGGAGGTTAGCGTCGAAGATTTCTTCTTGAATGAAGTTTTCCACACCACAACCTCTCGTTTCCCCAAACGCAAGTTAAAACTCTATAGGAGTACATGAGTGTTTAGCTGGTAGAAACTCTCATCTGGAAGTTGATTATTGCCGTGTACCTGTCGTACTTTGCGCACACGAAGACCTCGGATAACCGTTCATTATCTGCAAGGGGAAGGCAGATAAAGAATTGTGCGCCCGGGGTCTTCGCTTTTTTAAATGAGACCTGAGAGGTCATCAGGGATTGTGCGAGCTTTCAGGAAAGCCTCAGCATCCAATAAATCTTCCGCGGTAGGAAGAAGAACTGCTTCATCCCAAATCTGATCGCGCGCTTGAATATCTTTTAGTTCTGCAACTTTCTCCCAAAATGTGATGGCTTCACGTGTGCGTCGCGGTGAAACTTCAAGTCCTACAAGTGTTGCGAAGAGTTGTTGGGTTGGAGAATTGGTAGCGCGACGGCGTTGTTGCGTCTCGCGAAGTTTGATCATGGAAGGAAGTCGATCGCCCGCGGCACGCGTAACGACGGCATCGATCCATCCCTCGATAAGAGCGAGGACGGTCTCAAGTCTTTCAAGCGCTGCACGCTGTTGTGGAGTTTCTTCTGGTGTAAACATCCCGCCCGAAAGTGCAAGCGTCATAGATTCAGGATTAGAAGGATCTAGTTCGCCTGAGCTCATCGCATCTTCTGCTTGTTGAGTGATTGCAGTTATATCGACGCGAATTCCTTTTCCGTAGAGCGCAATTGCGTTGCGGACATATTCGCGGAGCCAGGGAGTTGCAGAGAACAATCGCGCCGCCGCAATTTCACGCAGCGCAAGGTAGATCCGGATTTCTGCTTCAGGAATCTCAAGATCTTTACCCCAGAGCGCGACGTTTTGTGGAATCAATTGCGGGCGAATAGGTGTGGTGAGTGGAAGGGCAACATCATTGGCACCAGTAACGCTCGTGGAGAGATTGCCGATGGTCTGGCCGAGTTGAGTGCTGATGAGCGAGCTCATGAAAGTCCCCATGATTGCAGAGATACTTGATTTCGAAATATTCATATTTCCAAATCCGGGTATCGAGAAACTTGGCGCGCTCTCACTGCCATCGTCAGTGCCGAGAGTTTCGTTGAGCATTTCTGACATCGCTTGAGACATTCCGTCAACAAGAGGTTTAGTGAGTTCTTCCCAACCAGCAAGGGTGGAATCAATCCAGTCACGACGGCTTAAAGCGCAGGTATCAGGGATAACAAGAGTGGGGAAAGTAGTTGCTTCGTTAATCCAGAGGTCAGCGATATTAAATGCTTCTTGAGTCGCAACAAGGTCGCTCACGCTTACGGGTAGTTCGCCATGGGCGGTAAGGAATTTGCGAGAGATATCTCGAATCATCTGTTGAGAAAGCGCGCTTGGTGATGATTGTCCAGAAAGTGAAGCGAGAAGACCTTGGAGATTCAAACCCATTCCTGAGAATTGCTGGAATATGTCTCCGAAATTACCGAAACCAAAAGGGCCGGAATTTGAGGGATTATTTGATTTATCAGGTGAATTGTCATCATCGCCATTGTTCGGCGTAAAGCCAAAGCTCGACATGCAACCCTCCAATAAAGTGATCTGTGGCATGGGAACAAATTTTTTCCAGGTTTTCTTCCCGAACGCTTCCCAATCCCGTTTCACTGCGTAATGTAGTTCAGAGCAACAGTTTTATCTCTTCTAGCCTAGGCTTCGCTCATGATTCTTGCTGCGGATTCAACCCCGCTATCAGCGCTCTTCTGGTGGATCATTCCATTGACCGCTCTGGTGGGTGCACTGCTCTACGTAGTCTGGGTTACGCGATTTCAAGATAAGTATGAGAATCAAACCGAGCGTTCGGTAGGAAAATTTAAGAAGTTCCAGGATTCCTTCAAGAAACCTGAGTAATGCGAAACATATCTCCTCTTCGTTACCGCTGGCCTTTCCCAGCAAAGTTCTTCTTCTACCTTCTCACTATTGCCACCCTCTTAGCTCCTATTCCTTTTGTCTTCTTCAAACCAGGTGTTCCTGACAATGTTGCAGGTAAATTAATTGAAATCAACGAAGTAAAAACATATCCCGTAAATGGCAAGCTTTATATAACTTCAATATTAGTCACTAATCCAGATTCACCAGTCTTTGGGGCGGAGACGATTGTTAATTGGGCGACGGGACCTAATGTTGTTTTGCCACGCGAATCTGTATATCCAATAGTGCAACCAGCAAGGGTAATTAATCGCAGCAGTCGGAATGAAATGGAGACTTCGAAGGCGACAGCGACAGCTGCGGCACTGCGCTATCTCGGTTACCAATTTGATGAGTTCTACTACATCAGTGATATTCGTCAGTACTCCGATGCCCTTAACAAGCTTAAAGTCGGCGACATCATTACGGAAATAGATGGCAAGAAAATCAATGCCATCGAAGAGATTCGAACCTCCTATGCGGAAAAGAAGATTGGCGATAGCTTAAGAATTACTGTTGAACGTCGAGATAAGGATAGAAACTCCAGCATCATCACTCAGACTGTGACGCTGGTAAAGAACGTTGAAACTGCTGCTGAAACGGGTGAAGTTAAACCGGCCATTGGAATTCTGATTGGCACATCAGCAAAATTTCCAATCGATGTAGATTTCAATATCTCAGGAGTAGGTGGACCGAGCGCCGGAATGATCTTTGCGATTGGGATCATTGAAAAACTCACCGAAGAAGATTTAGTGCGTGGTCGCAAAGTTGCTGGCACTGGAACCATTACTGCATCGGGCAAAGTAGGTGGAATTGGGGGCATCGAGGAGAAGATGATTGGCGCCTCTCGAATCGGCGCCACCGTATTCCTCGCACCGCGAGAGAACTGTCCGGACATAGAACATGTTCCTGAGGGCTTAAAAGTAATCCCGGTCTCAACTTTGGCAGAAGCGGTCGAAGTTTTGCGCGCCCCAGAAAACTTTAAGTTTCCCAGCTGTTCTGACCGTTAATCTCTCAAATACCTAACTTGACGAGATTTGGCTAATCTCGCCCCATGACCTTTGGTGATAATCCCGATAATCCATTCCGTAATTTCCGTTTTCCTCCGCGCAATCCGGGAAGTGCTGGTCCACGACGGATTGGAGCGCTTCCACTCACCGTCATCATTCTCACCGTCATCGCGGTGGTTCTAGTTTCACTCAGCGGCTTCTACGCAGATTTCTTATGGTTCCGCTCCGTTGATTACAGCAGCGTTTGGACAACGCTTCTCACAACGCGCGTCACTCTATTTTTCATCTTTGGATTGTTGACTTCACTGATCATTACTTCAAACATTTACATTGCATATAAAAAGCGTCCAATCTATGTTCCCGTCACAGTAGAAGCGGATAACCTCGAGCGATATCGCGCCCAGATTGAGCCCATTCGAAAAGTTGGTCTGATTGGAATTTTCCTTGCGCTCTTCTATTTCGCTGGAATGGCCGGCACCAGACTCTGGGAGAGCTGGTTGCTCTACACAAATGCCACCGACTTCGGTGTCACAGATCCACAGTTTGGTAAAGATGTTGCCTTCTTTATGTTTACCTTGCCATTCTGGCAATCCCTTGTTGGCTGGGCAATCTCTACTTTGATCTTGGCCACGATTGCTGCGCTTCTTGTTCACTATGTGTACGGCGGAATCCGCCCGCAAGTCCGCGAAGACCGAACAACAGTCGCCGCACGAGTACAGCTCTCTGTTCTCCTTGGATTTATTGTTGCCATCAAAGCCATTGCTTATTGGCTTGATCGTTACGCTCTCGCTACTTCAGATGAAGGTTTGATCACTGGTCTTACCTACACAGATGTCAACGCGGTTCTTCCCGCCAAGGCAATCCTGACCGGCATCGCTGCGCTCTGTTCTTTACTCTTCTTTGCCAACATCATCCGCCGCTCATGGGTGTTACCTGCTGCAGGCGTAGCGCTACTAGGAATCTCTTCCTTCCTTATCGCTGGCGTCTATCCAGGTTTGATTCAACAATTCCAGGTAAAGCCAAGCGAATCCTCAAAGGAAGCCCCTTACATCGAAAGAAATATTGAAGGTACGCGCGCTGCTTACGGTCTAGAAAGTGTTGAAGTTAAGGATTATCAAGCAACTATCGATACCTCTGCTGGCCAACTTGCAAATGATGCTGCGACGATTTCGAATATTCGCTTGATGGATCCGAACGTTCTATCTGCAACATTCCGCCAGCTCCAACAGATCAAGCCTTATTACACATTTACTGATTCTCTTGATATTGATCGCTACACAGTCGATGGTAAAACTCGCGATATGGTCGTTGCTGTTCGTGAAATCAATATCGAAGGTAATCCGAATCGAAACTGGATTAACGATCATTTGGTCTACACCCACGGTTTCGGCTTTGTTGGCTCATTTGGAAACGCCCAAGATGTAGATGGCAAGCCAGTCTTCTCCGTTGGCGATATTCCACCCAAGGGCAAACTCGGAGACTTCCAACCACGTATTTATTTCGGTGAGAACAATCCAGAGTACTCCATCATCGGTGGAACTACTGATGGCAAAGAAGTGGAGTTCGATTATCCAGATGACGCATCTGCTAATGGGCAGAAGAGCTACACCTATACCGGAAAAGGCGGAGTCCCCATGGGCTCAATCTTCTCTCGTCTACTTTTTGCCATTAAATATCAAGAGCAGAGAATCTTGCTCTCTAATTTGATTAATGCTGATTCAAAGATCATCTTTGATCGCGTTCCTCGTGAACGAGTTGCAAAAGTTGCTCCGTGGCTAAAGCTTGATGGCGATCCATATCCTGCGATTATTGATAACAAAGTTGTCTGGATTATTGATGGTTACACCACAAGTGCGGGTTACCCATACTCACGCACGGTAGATGTCTCAGGTGCAACTACAGATGCCCTCAACATCAACACCAATCCGCTGACTGCTGTTCCAAACTCAACAATTAACTACATTCGAAACTCTGTGAAGGCGACTGTTGATGCCTATGACGGAACTGTCACTTTGTATGCATGGGATGAAAAGGATCCAGTCCTTGCTACCTGGATGAAGGCATTCCCTAATGTCATCAAGAAGAAGTCAGAAATGTCAGATTCCTTGGTATCGCATGTTCGATATCCAGAAGATCTCTTCCGTGTGCAGCGCGATGTTCTCTCGCTCTATCACGTGAAAAATGCCAACGCTTTCTACGGTGGACAAGATTTCTGGCGCGTACCTCGCGACCCATCAACTCTTGGTGCAAATGCTGGAGCACAACCTCCGTACTACTACACCTTGCAACTCCCAGGTGAGAAGAAAGCTTCCTTCTCAATCACGACACCATTTGTTCCACGTGGTGGCCGCGAAAACCTATCTGCTTTCGCAGTCGTGAACTCAGATCCTGGTGAGGACTATGGAAAATTCACAGTTCTACAACTACAGCGTTCCACGAACGTTGCTGGTCCTTCACAAGTTGCCTCTAACTTTGAAGCGAATCCAACAGTCGCGCTCTCGCTATCACTATTGCGTCAAGGCGGCTCTGATGTAGTACTTGGAAACTTGCTCACTCTTCCTGTCGGTGGCGGACTTCTCTATGTACAACCTGTTTATGTTCGCGCGACTGCAAATGCCGCTGCATATCCACTGCTTCAGAAAGTGCTCGTCTCTTTCGGCGAGAAAATAGGATTTGATGACACGCTTCAAGGTGCGTTAGATCAAGTCTTCGGTGGAAATTCCGGAACCACAACCTCAACGCCACCAAGTGGTGGAGGTTCGACATCAACTCCTGGAACAAATAGAGATCTTGCAAATGCACTTGCAAGCGCGCAACAAGCGCTACGTGATGCACAAGCAGCGCTCGCTAAAGGTGATTTTGCAGCATATGGAAAAGCGCAAGATCGTTTGAAAGCAGCAATCGAAGCAGCGGTTTCAGCACAGAACCGTTAATCGTTTTGGAGTAATCGAGCGCAACCTCTACGATACGGATAACCGACGCGGGGTGGAGCAGCTCGGTAGCTCGCTGGGCTCATAACCCAGAGGTCGTAGGTTCAAATCCTGCCCCCGCTACTTAAGAAAAAAGGCGCCTAGAAAACTAGGCGTCTTTTTTCTTTTTCGGGTCAGACATGCGGCCCGCATGGCCAATTGCAGATGGATCTCGCTTGGACTTGATCAGGCTGGCAACCGTGGAAATCAAGAGAATCGCTCCAATGACAGAGAGAGAAAGATTGGTTGAGATCTTTGGAACGCTTTCCCACTCTTCATGAGCCCAGACCATAATCAACTTAATGCCGATAAAGATGAGGATAAATGCCAATCCCATTGATAGATAAATCAGCTTGTTAACCAGATTCTTGATAAGGAAATAGAGAGCGCGTAAGCCGAGTAGAGCAAAGGCATTAGCGGCAAAGACAAGGAATGGTTCTTGTGTCACGCCGAATGTGGCAGGAATTGAATCGAGAGCAAAGAGCAGATCAGTTGCGCCGATCGCAACCATCACTAGTAGAAGAGGCGTGGCAATACGTTTGCCATTCTCTTTAATAAAGATCTTTCCGCCGTGATATTCGTTAGTAAAACGGAATTTCTTTTGCACATAGCGAACGATGGCGTTTTCGGATGGATCCGGGTCCTCATCCCAATGCTGGAATAGCTTGATACCGGTCCATAACAAGATGCCGCCGAAAATTACGAAAGTGAAAGAGAATGCCTGGAGCGCTGCTGCACCAAGTGCGATGAAGATGGCGCGCATAAAGAGCGCCAGAACAATTCCAACCATGAGTACACGTTGGTGATAAATGGATGGGACTGCAAAATTAGTGAGGATGATGAGAAAGACGAAGAGATTATCGACAGATAGTGATTTCTCAACGATGTATGCGGCGAAATACTCTTTACCAAATTGCGCGCCAAAATCGTTCCATACCCATGCGCCGAAGATGATTGCAACTGCGATGTAGAAGATGGACCAGAACGATGCCTCTTTAAAGGAGACATCATGAGCTTTTCTGGTTGAAGTGAGTAAGTCGAAAAGCAGAAGGCCTACGATGAGGGCCACAGTTAAAAGCCACGTACTCGTTGTTAAATTCACGCGGCGAGCGTACTGGTGCGGTTTAAGCGAAGCGAATTGAGGACTACGAAGAGACTTGATGCCGCCATCGCACCACCTGCATACATTGGATTAAGTAAACCTAGCGCTGCGATGGGCATGCCAATGACGTTATAAATGAAGGCCCACAGGAGATTTGTTCGGACAATTCTCAGCGTATTCTTAGAGAGATTCAATGCAGAAATTGCGCTCTGTAATTGTGGTCTCATGAGGGTGATATCGGCGCTAGCAATTGCGGTGTCAGTTCCGGTACCGAGCGCCATACTCAGATCTGCTTCTGAAATGGCAGCTGCATCATTAATACCATCACCAATCATCAGAACTTTTTGACCTGCTGAGCGAAGTTCTTTGATTTTTGCAATCTTTCGTTCTGGGGTGGCCAGAGCGATGACATTCTTGGTGGGAATCCCTACTTCAATCGCAATTTGATGGGCAGCAGCTTCGTTATCGCCAGTAATCAGCCATGTTTCGATTTTGCGCCGATGGAATTCGGAAATGGTTTCTTCCGCATCACTTCTTAGCGTATCTCCTACTTCAAATACGGCTGTTGCAACTCCGTCTACAGCTACGACTGCTACTGAGTTACCCCTTAGCCTCGCTCCAGATATAGCAGTTTCAAGTTCTGGATGTAATGAAACAGTAGCCCTGCGAATTGATTCAGGGGTACCAATCAGAACTGGCATATCCCTCTCACCAAATCGAATTCGAGCTGCAACACCCTGCCCCGCAGATTCCACAAAATCACGTAACTCTTTTCGACCGATTCCTTGCGCCGCAATGTTGCTAACAATCGCTGCCGCAATCGGATGGCTACTTTCTTTCTCTAAGGAGTGAACTGCCATCAGCAATTCATGAGGAGTTACACCAGGGGAGTTCTTGCCAAGATCAGGGATGGTGATGTTCTGAACTTTCATCGCGCCGGTCGTGAGCGTGCCAGTCTTATCAAGCACAACGGTAGAAATCTTGGAGGCGACTTCAAGGGCAGAGGTCTTACGCAGCACAATTCCGGCAGATGCTCCTTTGCCCGTCGCAACGAGCAGCGCGACTGGTGTTGCGAGTCCCAAGGCGCAAGGGCATGCAATCACAAGGAGCGCAACAGCAGCGCGCATGGAATCTTCGATTGAGTTATCAAGGAAGTACCAAGTTGCAAACGTTGCGATAGCGAGAGCAATAACAATAGGTACAAAGACATTACTTATGCGATCTGCGAGCTTTTGAATCGGAGCTTTCTCGCCTTGTGCAGTAAGGACCATCTTGGTGATGCGTGCAAGTTCGGTGTCATTTCCAATACGGCGCGCTTCAATAACAAGGCGCCCTGATTTGTTGATTGATCCAGCGATGACTTCGCTACCTAAGGTGACATCAACGGGTAGAGATTCACCCGTTAGAAGTGAGTTATCAACCGAGCTTGAGCCCTCAACAATTACTCCATCTGTAGGAATGCGATCGCCTGGTCTCACAACACAGCGATCACCAATCTGTAGATTCTGAATCGGAGCATGAAGTTCTTCATTGCCCCGCAAGATTGTTACCTCTTTTGGATTGAGGGATAAGAGATGGGCCAGGGTTGAACCAGCACGTTTTTTAGCTTGCGATTCCAGGTATCTTCCAAGAACAATAAATGTAACAACAGAGGCAGCCACTTCAGCATAAATATCTCCCGCGCCAGTGGAGTTTGCATAGATCGACCAAGCAAATGCAGTGAGGGAGCCCAATGAAATCAAGTTATCCATAGTTGGGTGCGTAAGATTTCTAAGCGCCGCACGATGGATTGGCCAAGCGATGATGAGCACGACCGGCGCACTAAGGCCGATCACCAACCAACCTGTGGGTGAGTACAGAGGCGCGGGAAGATTCAGCGCCTCCAATTGATTCAGAATGAAGAGATCTACCTCTTTGTGAAGTTCATGCCACATCGAGAGCACAATTACTGGAATCGTAAGAAGAATTGAGAGAAATACTCTTATTCCAAGTTTGCGGGTATGAGCAAAGCTCTCCATCTCATTTGTTCGCAGCTTTGCGCTATAGCCAGCTTTCGAGACTGCATCAATCAGAGTCTGCGTGCGAGTACCCTCGGGAACAAGAATGTGAGCGGTTTCAGTGGCTAAATTAACGGTGGCTTGAGCGCCTGGAACTTTGTTAAGTGAACGCTCGACTGTGGCAACGCATGATGAACAGGTCATGCCAGAGATAGCAAGATCAACTTGCTCTAGCTGCTCTTGTGAAGTTTGTTCTAAAAGTTTCTCAGTACTCATGAATTGATCGCCTTGATAAATATCTCATGAAGATGGCCATTAGTGGAGACTCCGCTCTTCCCAAAAGGACCATCGTTATTCTCTAAATCACTGAAGCGACCACCGGCTTCTTTTACAACGATTGCGACTGCAGCCATATCCCATAGAGCCAGACTAGGTTCAGCTGCAATGTCTACTGCGCCTTCAGCAACCAACATATGTGACCAGAAATCTCCAATGCCCCGAACTCGCCATGCCCGCTCCATAAAAGCAAGATAGAGATCTCTCCTTTCTCCCCAACCCACAAGATCAGAGAAAGAAAGAGATGCATCGCTTAAATTCTTAACGTTTGATACCGAGATTTGTGTGGCAGGACCACCATTAACTTCAGTAAAGGCGCCAAATCCTTGCGCTGCGTACCAGCGGCGAAAGAGCGCCGGCGAACTCACCATTCCGGCAATGACGTGGTCTCTTCCATTCTCATCTCTATAAACCAATCCAATTAAGGTAGCCCAGATTGGAACACCGCGGAGAAAATTCTTTGTTCCATCGATTGGATCAATGACCCAATATCTCTCGCCTGATTTGATCTCATCAGGACTTCCAAATTCTTCGCCAACAATCTTGTCTAGTGGGCGTTCTTTCAAAAGGTGTTCGCGAATCTTCTTCTCAACAGCGCGATCTGCATCAGTCACGGGAGTGGCGTCGGGCTTAGTTTCGATCTGGAGATCCTGGGCATGAAAGCGATCGAAGGAGATTTCATCGCTGTGATCGGCGAGTGACTTTAAGAGTTCGACATCGCTAAAGAGATCTCCGGGATATTTCATGATGAGCCTAGATTAATGGCTGAGAGCTGGAAGCGAGCAGTCGTCGCAAGCTCTCCACTCGAAGTGCGCGTTCTGGGTGCTCTACGACATAGTCATTGAGAGCACACATCTCTTCATCATGGGAACAATTCTTAGGACAGCGCGCGATAGCTCGTCCCAACTCTTCAAAAGAGCTAATGACGCGGGATTTATCAATATGTTCCAAGCCGAAAGAGCGAACGCCTGGAGTATCGATGATGGTGCCTCCTGAAGGTAGTTCGAAGGCGATGGCACTTGATGATGTATGACGCCCACGTCCCGTTGCATCATTCACATCACCTGTTGCGCGTTGCGCTTCTCCCAGTAAAGCATTTACAAGAGTTGATTTACCTACGCCTGAGTGTCCAATGAGTACCGAACTCTTATCTTGTAAAGATTTCTTGATCTCTGTTAGGTCAGCGCCGCGCTGTGTTGCAAAAGACTTCACATCAAGTGCGTCATATGCCTTAAGAAATTCATGAGGATCGTTGAGGTCAGATTTAGTCATGATGACTATGGGAACTATGCCTTGGTCATAGGCAACAGCTAAACAACGATCGATAAATCCATAGCGAGGCTCGGGATTAGCAGACGCTGCAACAATGATCATCTGATCGATATTTGCCGCAATAGTTTTCTCAAAAGCGCCGGCATCATCGATGGTACGAGAGAGTGAATTGCGACGTGGCTGTACCGCAACAATACGAGCGAGTGATCCTTCATTTCCGCTGGTATCTCCAACTACATTGACGTGATCTCCCACTACAACGGAGTTCTTGCCTAACTCTCGAGCTTTCATCGCATTAACAAGAACTCCAGATTCAGTGCGACATAGAGTTCGTCCGCGATCAACAGTTACGACGAGCGCGCTTACAGAGTCTTTATGTGAAGGTCGATCTTTACTGCGTGGTCGAGTCGAGCGCGGCGGGCGAATGCGAATATCGCTCTCATCAGGGCGGCGTCTAGCCATGTAGGAGTTCACTCCATAATCCAGGGAAATCAGGAAGAGTTTTGCGCGTCGTCCCGATGTTTTCTACTTCGATTCCATCAACAACCAAACCAATAACAGCGCCAGCCGTTGCTAATCGATGGTCTTCATAGGTGTGGAAAGTTCCAGCATGAAGTGGAGCGGGATGAATGTGGAGCGCGCTTTCTTCCTCTGAGACTTTTCCACCAAGTCCATTTATCTCAGTTCTCAGCGCAGTTAATCGATCAGTTTCATGTAGTCTCAAATGTCCTATACCGCGGAGCGATGAAGGTGAATCTGCCAGGGCCGCAACGGCCGCAATAGATGGAGTTAGCTCACCAACATCATGAAGATCGATATCGATACCTTGAATTTTCCCATTGCCTGAAATCCTCAAGCCTTCTTGGGTGAAGCTTACTTTTCCACCCATCCGAGTAAATATCTCACGGAGCGCATCACCTGGTTGGGTGGTCGATTGTGGCCAATCGCGAATCGTTACTTCTCCACCACAGACAAGTGCAACCGACATAAAGGGTGCAGCATTTGAAAGATCAGGTTCGATGACAATATCTTGACCACGAAGAGATCCTGGTTTAACGCTCCATTCATCTGGTTTTGAATCATCAACATCGGCACCGAATTGGCGCAACATCGCAACAGTCATGTCAATGTGTGGTTGTGAGGGAAGAGTTCCACCCACATGCTTCACAGTAATTCCATTCTTCATAGCTGGCCCAACAAGCAATAGCGCAGAAACAAACTGGCTTGATGAACTTGCATCAATTTCAATCACTCCACCATTGAGTGAACCTGAGCCATTGATTGTGAGCGGGAGAGCAAAACGATTCTTGTGATCTATTGAAACCCCTAGCGCTTCCAAAGCTTTAATGACGGGCCCAAGTGGACGCTCGTGTGAACGTGGATCACCATCAAAATTAATGAGGCCTCGCGCCAAAGCGGCGAGCGGCGGTAGAAATCTCATAACGGTTCCAGCATTTCCAACATCAATAGAAGCTGGACCAAAGAGCGGGGCCGGTGTGACGCTCCAGATCTCATCACCTTTTTCATCAATACTTTCAGTGATTCCGATTCCAAGAGCTCGAAGACCTTGGGCCATAAGTTCGGTATCACGTGAGCGCAGCGGACGACGAAGAATTGAAGGCGTGCTTGCAATAGCGCTCAGAATAAGCGCACGGTTCGTTACCGATTTTGAACCAGGAATTGTGATGGTGGCAGCAACTGGTGTGTTACCTCGAAAAGGAGCGCGCCACATATGGGTGATTCTAGTTCATAGCCGTGCACGAGAGATGAGTAATAGATTAGGAGTATGTGCGGTCGATTTGCGCTCTCAGCGATGCTGACAGATATTGCTGAAGAGTTCTCAACAAATGCGCTCCCTGATCGCACACTTCCAGTGGATTGGAATATCAAGCCAACGCAAGATATCTACATCATCAAAAATGAAGAGATCAACATTGCATCATGGGGATTGATTGCACCGTGGAGCAAGAATTCTCAGGATGCTCTGCGCAGTCAATCGCAAGCAATTAATGCCCGCTCGGAGTCAGTGCACGAAAAACCTACTTTTCGAAGCGCCTTTAGAAATCATCGGTGTCTAGTTCCAGCTTCTGGCTATTACGAGTGGGCCACAGAACTTGGTCGTTACAAAACTAAACAACCAGTCTTTATCTCCCGTGATGATAATAAACTTCTTGCATTCGCAGGAATCTATGATCGTTGGATTTCACCCGAAGGCGAGATAAAAGATAGCGTCGCAATCATTACTCGCGATGCGGTTGGTGACTTAGCAAAAGTTCATAATCGAATGCCACTCTTCTTGCCACGAGACCGATGGAGCACATGGATGGATTCCAATCTCACAGATGTTGAACACATACGCGCACTCATGAACGCTCCAAAACCTGACGATCATCTCCGCTATTGGCCGGTGAAGCCCCTTGTTAATTCCATCCGCAATAACGGCGCAGAACTCGTTGAACCTATCGAACTAGGTGAGCCAGAAACACTCTTTTAGTCACGAGAATTGACTGGGAATAACTCAGGCAAAATGCGAGTTACAGGGCTGTGGCGATAACCTTGGCGTCAATGCCGACCGAAATCTCGACCCCAGACTCCAGCAGCGCTGGAGAGTTGGTGCGCGTCGATCGCGAAAAAGAGAGCGCAGCAGAACGTAAGAAACGATTTGAGCGCGATGCACTGCAATACATGAACCAGCTTTATGCCGCAGCTATGCGTTACACAAGAAATCCTGAAGATGCTCAAGATTTAGTGCAAGACACTTACGCAAAGGCATACACCTCATTCCACCAGTTCGAACCAGGCACCAACCTCAAAGCTTGGCTCTATCGAGTACTTACTACTACTTTCATCAATACCTATCGAAAAGATCAGCGCCGACCACAAACCTCTGATTCTGAGTTAGAAGATTGGCAAATTGCAGAAGCTTCATCACACACAAGTGATCAAGGAAAGTCATCCGAAGATGTTGTTTTAGAGAATTTACCCGATAGCGATATCAAGAATGCACTCGCTGAAATTCCAGAAGAGTTTCGCATGGCGGTCTATCTCGCCGATGTGGAAGGTTTTTCTTACAAGGAAATTGCAGAAATTGTCGGCGTTCCTGCTGGAACCGTCATGTCACGTCTACACCGTGGTCGTAAACAACTCCGCGAGAAATTAACTGATTACGCCCGCGAACGCGGATATGTGAAAGGGGGAGCGCAATGAGTAACGCATCATGCGAAAATTGTCGCGAATCCCTGGTTCTATTTATTGATAACGAGATTGATGATTCGGCGACCTTCAATCAAATCGCATTCCATCTCCAGGAATGTCAAGGCTGTCGCGAACAGCTCGAAACAGAACGCCGCGCCCTCAACCTCATCAGAACTCTGTTGACTCGCTCTTGCTGCGAGACAGCGCCATCCACTTTGCAGGAGCGCATCGCACACCAACTCCATGAATTACAACTTCAAGAGTTAGCGGGCTATACCCAAACTGAAATCATCACCCAATATCGCCGCACCGAAATCACTATCGATGGTGAAACGCAGATTGAGATCGAAACTTCTCACGAAATTCGGAGAGACTTTCCCTTCTAGTTAGTTCAACACCTGCTAGGTTAATTTCCCATGCAGGCTGAATCAGTTATTGGCGCCGTGGGAATCTCCCAGATGGTGGTCCGTCCTGGTGATACTGCGCTGGCTCATGGCAGCGGCGATATGCCCATTCTCTCCACAAGTTTCTTAATTACTTTGATGGAGAGCGCCTGTAACTCTGCGCTCGCTGAATTCTTAGATAACAGCGAATCTACTTATCTGGCGGATATTGAACTCGAAGTGCATGAATCTGTTGGAATTGGTTCGGAGATCCAAGGTGCCGCAACCTGCGTGGCTTTTGAAGCTGGAGTTTTGACTTTTGTCTGCGAAATACATGACGGCCCGCGCTTAGTTGCGGCATCAATGATGCGTCGAAACTTAGTGGAACGAGTTTCGTTCCTAGCGCGGACCGCTGCGTTTACTCTGATTTCTCAGAAAGAAACTGAGTAATTACTTCTTTGTAGCCCAGAAAATTTCTGCAATCTCATCAATCTTGGCGATGAGCTTATCTGCGACAGCAACATCAACGGTTCCCTTTGTGCCAGCTGCGCCAGCAAGCTTGGTAGCTTCGTTGAATAGGCCATGGAGTTGTGGGTGTGCTTCAAAATGATTTGGCTTGAAGTAATCAGTCCATAGAACCCAGAGATGTTCTTTGACCATGTTGGAGCGAGCTTCTTTAATTGAAACTGCGCGCGCCTTGAAATCTGGATCAGATGATGCGGCGTACTTCTCCATACATGCTTTGACTGATTGCGCTTCGATCTTGGCTTGCGCTGGATCGTAAACGCCACAAGGTAGATCGCAATGTGCGTGAACTGTAAGCATAAGAATCCTCACTTCGTAAGACTTGCGTGTTAGTGGAAGACTACCCGTCATGGCGAAATTTGGCTTTATGGGCCTACGTCGGGTCAAGGTTGCTGGCGAATCAATGTCACCTACCTATAACAACGGAGATGTACTCCTTGTTAAGTGGTTCACAAGGATTGAGAGGGAGCTACCTCTCACCAGTGTTGTCGTTATCGAACGTGACGAAATGCCAGGAGTCTTCTTCATTAAGCGAATCCAGAAATCTCATAGCGGTGCTTATTGGGTTGAGGGCGATAACCGAGATCCAGATGTTGAAAAACGGATGAGTGATTCTCGAACCTGGGGATATATCCCAGCTCACGAAATTAGAGGAAAAGTCTTATTTAGGTTAAAGCGGACTAGCGAGAGAAAGCTTCAGCGATAAGCGCTTTCTGTTCCTCTTCGTGAACATAGATGCTTCCTGTTGCAGGACTTGCTGCTGCACGGCGTGAAACTCGACGCAGTTCGCGACCACCCAGATGTTCAGACAAGTTTGCTTGGATGAATGGCCACGGTCCTTGATTTGCAGGTTCATCCTGAACCCAGAGCACATTAGCGCTTGGGTGTTTATTAACCTCAGCAACAATTTCGTTAACTGGAAGTGGATAAAGTTGTTCAACGCGAATGAGCGCAGTTGTTGTATCACCAAGCTTTGTACGTTCAGCGAGAAGTTCCCAATAAATCTTGCCGCTACAGAGAATGACGCGAGAAGCGTTAGAAACCGAAGAATCACCAATGACAGGCTTGAAGGTTCCAGAAGTAAAGTCAGAGAGCTTTGAGGCTGCAGCCTTGAGACGGAGCATCGACTTTGGCTCAAAGACTATGAGCGGACGACGCGCTGGATTCTTAATGTGCCAACGCAATAAGTGGAAGTACGACGCAGCTGAGGTTGGCTGAGCAACCGTCATATTGTTTTCTGCGCAGAGAGTTAAGAAACGCTCGATACGACCTGATGAGTGATCAGGTCCTTGTCCTTCATATCCATGTGGGAGAAGCAGAACAACCGAGGAACGCTCGCCCCATTTTTGCAGCGAGGAAGAGATGAATTCATCGATGATGGTTTGGGCGCCGTTAGCAAAATCTCCGAACTGACCTTCCCATAGAACGAGAGCGTTATCGCGCTCTACGGAATAGCCATACTCAAAGCCCATCGCTGCATATTCCGAAAGTAGAGAGTCAACAACAAAGAATTGATTGTCATTTGTGATGAGACCGCGAAGTGGAATCCATTCACTGCCATCTTCATGATCGCGTACTACTGCGTGACGATTAGAGAATGTTCCTCGGCCAACATCTTGTCCGGCAATGCGAATCGGATGTCCTTCAAGAAGAAGCGAGCCAAAAGCCAGCATTTCTCCACCCGACCAATCAATTGTGCCGTCATCAAGCATGGTGACGCGACGTTGCAATTGTGGAGTGAGCTTGGGATGAACTTTAAAGTTCTCAGGGACGGCAACTTGGGTTGAGGCGATTGTGCGCGCAACACTCTCAGTGATTGAAGTGTTTGTCTGTAAAGGATCCAATGTCTCTAAACGGTTGAAGGCGGGTTTCTCTGGAAGTTTGTCGTGAACGGCGTTGAAGATTCCTTCGAGTTGCGCTTGGAACTCGCGAGCAATCTCATCTGATTCTTCTTGAGTGATATCGCCACGACCAACTAAGGCTTCGGAATAGAGAACGCGAGTGGTTCGTTTTGCATCAATAAGTTTGTACATACGTGGTTGGGTAAAGCTTGGTTCGTCACCTTCATTGTGACCGCGTCGGCGATAGCAAACCATGTCAATCACGACATCTTTATTGAAAGTTTGACGGTATTCGAATGCTACGCGCGCAACGCGAACGCAGGCTTCTGGATCATCGCCGTTGACATGGAAGACCGGAGCTTGAATCAATTTTGCGATATCAGTGGAGTAGCGAGAAGAACGAGCTGATTCTGGAGATGTAGTGAATCCAACTTGGTTGTTGATGACCACATGAATAGTTCCACCGGTGCGATATCCGCGGAGCTGGGACATATTGAGGGTTTCTGCAACGACGCCTTGGCCAGCAAACGCCGCATCACCATGGATCAGAATTGGCAGCACAGAGAATGCGCTCTTAACGTTCTTCTTATCTTGTTTCGCGCGGACAATTCCCTCAAGAACTGGATTCACCGCTTCAAGGTGTGAAGGGTTAGCAGCCAAGTAAATCTTCGTTTTTTCGCCTGCTTCAGTGACAAAATCACCGTATGTTCCAAGGTGATACTTCACATCTCCAGAGCCTTGCACTTCATTCTCTTGGTAGTGCCCTTCAAATTCTTGGAAGATCTGACCGTAAGACTTGCCGGCAACATTGGCGAGAACGTTAAGACGTCCACGGTGTGGCATTCCGATACAGACTTCATCAAGTTGAGCCTTGGCCGCATAACGCGCGATTGCATCTAAAAGTGGAATAACTGATTCGCCACCTTCAAGCGAGAAGCGCTTCTGTCCAACGAACTTCGTGTGAAGGAAAGATTCAAAAGCTTCTGCGGAATTGAGTTTGCGCAAAATCCGGAGTTGTTCTTCGCGTGGGAAGAATGGTGAACCAACTTCGACTTGGCTCTGGATCCATTTACGTTCCTCGGGAGAATCGATATACATATATTCAATTCCGATTGAGCGGCAATATGAGTCACGCAAGATTCCAAGAATGTTGCGGAGTTTTGCGTAAGGACGACCGCCAAAACCACCCGTTGCAACTTCGCGATCAAGATCCCAAAGAGTTAAACCATGAGTCACAACATCAAGATCAGGGTGGCTCCGTTGTTTGTATTCCAGTGGATCGATATCAGCCATCAAGTGGCCATTGGTGCGATAAGCCTGGATTAACTGTTGAGTGCGAGCTGCTTTGTTGAGTTGATCTTTTCCTTCGGGAATATCAGCATGCCAATGAATCGGAACATAGGGGATTCGAAGCGCCGCAAAAATCTCACCATAGAAATCGCCGTCACCAAGGAGAATCTCGTGGATTCTGCGGAGGAAATCACCAGATTGTGCGCCTTGAATGATGCGATGGTCGTATGTAGATGTAAGAGTGACGACTTTTGAAATCGCAAGTTCTGCAATGGTCTCTTCGCTTGCGCCTTGGAATTCTGCGGGGTAATCCATTGCGCCAACGCCAAGAATTAAGCCTTGACCTTGAACTAACCGTGGAACTGAATGAACTGTGCCGATTGTTCCTGGATTGGTAAGTGAAACTGTGGTGCCTGCGAAATCTTCAACGGTAAGCGAGCCTTTGCGGGCTTTCTTAACCAGCGCTTCGTACTCCGCCCAGAACTGACCAAAATCAAGGGCTTCGCAACCTTTGATGGATGGAACGAGTAGTTGGCGTGAACCATCTTCTTTAGCTAGGTCAATCGCAATTCCGAGGTTGATGTGATCAGGATGTCCAATTGCAGGTTTGCCATCGAGCTCAGTAAAGAATGCATTCATTTCTGGAGCTTCGCGCAGCGCCTTGATCATCGCGTAACCAATTAAGTGAGTGAAAGAAACTTTGCCACCACGAGCACGTTTCAAGTGATTATTAATAACCGTGCGGTTATCAATCATCAACTTTGCTGGAATCGCGCGAACGCTCGTCGCAGTTGGAACAGTGAGTGATGCCTCCATGCTTTGCACAACGCGGTTTGCAACGCCACGAAGTGGTTCAACACGAGCTGCCGTCGGAACTGCAACTTGTGGAGTCGGTTTTGCAACTGCTTGAGCAGGAGTTGGAATTGGTTGCGTTGCAGGTCTAACTGCAGGTTGAGGTGTAACAACCTCATCTACTTGTGGTGTGGGTACTGGCGACGAGATTGACGGCGATACTGGTGCTGGTGCAACCGGAGCGCTTTGTTGTCGCTTTGGAACTGGAGGAGTGCCAGGTGCAGATTTAGGTGCACCGTTTGTCGGAAGTGCAGCTCCAGGCACATATCCTGAGAAAAATTCGCGCCAATTTTCTTCTACTGAATTTGGATCGGCTAAGTAGCGCTCATACATTTCATCGACAAGCCATTCATTGGAGCCAAAAGAGCCACCAAATTTATTGTCGGGAGTCATACCTGCCACAGAAAGTAAGCCTATCTGCGCGCGGGAGTGCCGCTCCACCTCAGCGCAGCGTTCTTCGCCACAGTCCTCATAATTGCTTTCGTCCTGCACAAACTTCACGGCTAGGGCAGGCTCCCGTTATGGGATTGGCCTTTGTCACGGGAGCAAGTCGCGGCCTTGGTCGTGAGGTCGCCCGCGCTCTGAAATCGGCAGGTCACGAAGTAATAGGTATATCGAAAGATTCGCAGCGTGCTGCCACGGCAAGCAACGACCTGGGTTTTCCTTTCGAAACCGTTGATTTCGAGGATATCGGCGCTACTCGAACCCTCGCACAATCACTGCTGGAGAAATATGGAACTCCGCAGATCCTGGTTCTGGCTCATGGCGTGATGAGCGACAAAATGGCAAAGACTCTGCGCACCAACGATCAAGAGTGGGCGCGAGTTATGAATATCAATCTCAATTCAGTATTCACTCTCGTCAATGCAATCGGCGCACCTATGGCTGAAGCGCGCAATGGTCGCATCATTATTTTCTCTGCTTGTTTGGGACGTATGTCAGGGCCTGGCAATGCCGGCGGACTAGCTCCTTATCGAATTTCTAAAGCAGGAGTAAATGCGATGGTAAGAAATCTCGCCCATGAAACTGGACATGGATCGCGCGGATTGCTGGTTGATGCAATCTGTCCTAATCACAGCCGTACCGATATGGGCGGACCAGATGCACCGCGAAGCGCTGAAGAAGGTGCGGCGACTGCGATTTGGTTAGCAACGCGTGAATTTAATCCGGGTGACAAAACAGGTCTGTTCTGGGAAGACCAAGAAGTTATTGAGTGGTAATTAATCTTTAGCAGAGCGCGGAATGGAAGCAAGCGCGGCGAGAAAAGTAATGAAGGCAAAGCTTCCGAGAATCACACCAAGTAGTACGCGATCTCCCTCAATCATGTAATAGGCAACACCCAATGCAATCAGATTCGCGAGCACTGTAGGCCCCCGCCCGTAATTTCTTTGCTGCAAGAATCCACGTCCCGCAAAGAAAAGCCCTATGCCGCCAAGGAGAAGAAAGACAATCTCGGCAATCACTGCATCGAGTTCTTCGACTGAAGACGTCAGTGTGCGTACGAGTAGATAAGCGCCAAGTGCAAATAAAAATGAAGCTTCGATACGGACTAACCATGCGGCAATGGTGTGTATACGCGCTGGGATAAAGGCCATGAGACGAAGAATAGGGTATGAGAAAGCGCTATTTATTCCTTGCTTTTTGGCGGAACCTACACCCATGGCTTCTTTTGATGAAGGAATTTATGACCCACTGACCGGACTTCTAGCACCTGCATATTTTTATGAGAGCGCTGAGCGGCTTCTTTCGTGGGCAGAACGCAGTCATCATCCCGTCTCTCTCATATCAATTCGATTGGCGGGTCTCAACGATGACTCTCTTCTGCAGTGCGCTCGTGACCTTATTGCAGAGTTGCGTGGTGGAGATCTTCTGGCGCGAATGGGAGTTCATACCTTTGCGCTACTTTTATTGGGAGATAAATTAGGTGCAGAACAATTAATTTTTCGATTACGGAATACGATTAAGCCCGAACTCAGTTATGAAGCCACGAGTATTGAAATCGGTGAAGGAATCGAAGCTGGACTTCAGAGACTTTCGATTTAGTTATTTTGTATAAATATTGTGTTGCGGTAGTAGCGGAGTTCTTCTATTGAATCTTTGATATCGCCCAAAGCGCGGTGATTTCCTGTCTTCTTAGGTGCATTGAAATAAACTTTGGGATACCACCGGCGAGCCAACTCTTTTATCGATGAGACATCAACAGTGCGATAGTGGAGAAATTCATTTAGTTTCGGCATATCGCGCGCTATGAAATTGCGATCCATTCCTACTGAGTTACCAGCTAGTGGCGACTTTCCTGAAGTTGTGTGGGTTTGAAGATAATTGATGACCAACTCTTCGGCTTGTGAGAGTGAAACGCCTTGCGGAATTTTTTCGAGTAAGCCTGATTCGGTATGCATGGTGCGCACTTCATCGCGCATGGCAGCCAGTTTTTCGGGAGTGGTCGCAATGACGACATCGACGCCCTCGCCCAAAACGTTCAATTCAGCATCAGTAACCAGGACTGCTATTTCGACGAGGGCATCGTTATCAAGCGATAACCCCGTCATCTCGCAATCAATCCAGATCAGCGGGGGATTCTCGTTAGCCATAGAGGAGAGCCTATTGTGAGCGATATTTCACCGCTCGTTCACCTTCTGTTAACTCGAACTCAACCCCTTGCGCCGTCCTTGCTAGCAGTATCCGCCTCGTGGCAATCACCGAGAAACAGGCGTCGAGCCCGGCACCAGCCCCGCGAGAAATCACAACCCAACCTCGACGATCTGATCAAGTTTTTCGATCCATAGTTTTTCTTGGAGGTCTTTCGTCTCTCGTCATTCTCTCTGCGATTGCGCTCTTTCTCGGCATTCGCGGTTTTGAGATCATCACTCGTGAAGGACTTAAGTTCATCACAGGTTATGAGTGGTACTCCTCGATCAATGCCGATGGGTTATCAGGAGATCAACCGTCCGTTTATGGAATTGGCGCGATGCTTATCGGGACAATCATTACAGCGTTGATCGCTGTTGTCATTGGAGTTCCCGTAGCAGTTGCGACCGCTCTATTTTTGAATTTCTATGCACCTAATTTTCTTAAGGGATTTCTCGTATCGGTAGTGGATCTCATGGCCGCGTTTCCTTCAATCCTCTTTGGACTGTGGGGGCTAAATGTATTAATGCCGAGCGCTGAGTATTGGGCAAAGTTGCTCCACAAGTACTTCAGTTTTGTACCGCTATTCGAAGTTTCTGCTCCAGTATTTACTCGCTCACCATTCGTGGCAGGCGTCGTTTTAGGAATCATGATTATCCCGATCGTTACATCCGTTGCGCGAGAAGTCTTTTCGCAGACTCCACTTGATCGAATTCAGGCCGCGTATGCCCTCGGTGCAACAAAGTGGTCCATGATTAGAGCTGTTGTATTGCCATTTGGTTCTAGCGGTGTCGTAGGTGGTGCGATGCTAGGTCTTGGTCGCGCGATGGGCGAAACCGTTGCAGTATTTACTGTTTTGAACATCGTATTCCAAGCGAATTTCCAGATACTTCTAGGCGCAGGCGGAAACGTAGCCTCTCTTATCATTCTTAAATTCGGTGAAGCCTCAGCAGAAGAAATTAAGGCTTTAATGGCGGCTGGCTTGATTCTCTTCATTCTCACACTTGTCGTGAACATGATTGCAGATCTCATCGTTAATCGCTCCGGACGTCAGGGACGCTAATGACGATGACCACTCCAAAGCCCACTAAACCTTGGCGAGCAACTCCCAAGGCAATGGTTCCCAATTTCATCGCAGGGCTCACCGTCATTCTTGGAACATGGTTCTTAATTGAATTCACAGGTCTTGCCGGAAAGCTCGGTGCATTTCTAGCGGCATCAGCTTTAGCAATCGTCACCTTATCTCTAGCCGCAGGAATTCAACGTGGCGGACAAGCTGCTAAAAATGCAGCGGTTGGAACTTTCGTTGCCATTGGAGCCATCACTGCGATGTTTCCTGTCGTTAGCATTTTGGGGACCGTTGTTGTCCGAGGAATTCGTGGAATCTATGTAGGTTTTTTCACCAACGATATGTCTCTGGCGTCGGTCAATGATCCACTTGATAAAGGTGGAATTCTCCACGCCATTGTTGGAACGTTGCTTCTAATTCTCTTTGCAATGTTGATCTCAGTGCCACTTGGAATTCTGACTGCACTTTATCTCACCGAGATTAAAGGACCGGGATCTCGTCTTATTCGCTTCTTGGTGCAAGCCATGAGCGGCGTTCCATCCATTGTTGCGGGGTTATTTATTTACTCAGCATTTATCTCTGGAACTGGACGTGGATTTAGTGGCTTCATGGGCTCTCTCGCTCTTTCTATCTTGATGTTGCCAACTGTGGCGCGAACTGCAGAAGAAGTACTTCTGCTTATTCCTGCAGATCTGCGTGAAGCGGGCCTTGCTCTAGGAGCTACGCAGTGGCGCACCGTTGCAATGGTTGTAGTGCCTGCCGCAAAGAGTGGTCTTATCACCGCAGTGATTCTTGGTGTAGCTCGTATTGCTGGCGAAACTGCGCCACTTCTCTTCACCACCGGCGGTGGTGATGCAGTCAATGGAAATCCATTTGATGGTGTAATGGGATCGATTCCCTTTGCAATTTGGAAGGCCTTGATTGCAGGTTCGGAAGAATCTAATGCGCGAGCATGGGCTTCAATCTTTATTCTGTTAGTAATAGTTTTGGCGCTCTTCTTTTCAGCGCGCCGCTTAGGGAAGAGGAGAGTATGACGATGGCAGAACAAGTAACGCCAAGTTCACTAGCGGGAATTGCAGGTTCACAACCGCGTAAATCTCCGGGAACGATTCCTCTAGGAACGGGCCTTGAAGCTCGCAACGTACATGCCTGGTTCGGAAAGAATCATGTCCTCTCAGATATCTCACTCGATTTCGCTTCCGGAACTGTGACAGCTCTGATTGGCCCATCCGGTTGCGGTAAATCAACATTTATTAGAACTCTTAATCGCATGCATGAATTTATTCCAACTGCTGCCATGGCTGGTGAAGTTCTCTTGGATGGTAAAGATGTGTATGCGCCAGGTACTGATGTAACCAAGATTCGCCTCAAGATCGGCATGGTTTTCCAGAAGCCGAATCCATTTCCATCTATGTCCATTGGCGAAAATGTTCTTGCCGGATTAAAGCTCGCGCAACTCAAGCAGAGCAATAAAGATGACTTGTTAGAGGAGTGCTTAGTCCGCGCAGGCTTATGGAACGAAGTGAAAGATCGACTCGACGCTCACGGTGGTTCACTATCGGGAGGTCAACAACAACGTCTCTGTATCGCACGATCACTTGCTGTGAGACCGCAAGTACTCCTCATGGATGAACCTTGTTCAGCCCTTGATCCAGGTTCAACCCTTCGTATTGAGGAGACCATTCGGGAACTCTCTGAAACGATGACTATCGTCATCGTGACTCACAATATGCAGCAAGCAGCGCGCATATCTGACTACACCTCATTCTTCTTGGCTGATGGCGGCCCTGGTGTGATGGTCGAAGTTGGCCCCACGAGCGAGATTTTCTCAAGGCCAAAAGATCAAAGGACCGAAAACTACGTCACAGGACGTTTCGGCTAGGTCGTAACCAAGAGTTCACTTAACGTTGTGCCTCTGTTTAGCGAAACTAGAGGCGTTGTTTTCATCTGATTCATAGGTTCTCCCCGAACGAAACTTCTATTCACAAAGGAGACCACCTTGGTCCGCAAGTTCTTAATGAAAATTTCTCTTGTTGCAGCGCTCTTCTCCCTCGTCGCTGCACCTGCCTATGCAGTCAATCTTGTTGGTGGCGGTGCAACATTCGCCAACCCAATTCTTGATGCATGCAAAGCTGAATATGCTCGCGAAACTGGCGATAACTATGTTTATAACTCACTAGGTTCAGGTGCTGGTCGCTCCGGAATCGATAAGGGCGATTTTGATTTCGGATGGTCTGATACACCTCACCTCGGCGCTTCTGCTCCGAAGTCCATGATTCATCTTCCTGTTGTTGCTGCCCCTGTAGCGATTATTTACAACGTTCCTGGAATTAAGGGGAACGCCTCGCAAATCACTCTTTCACCTACAACCATTGCAAAGATCTTCTCTCGTCAGATCACTAAGTGGAATGACCCAGCAATCAAGGCAGATAACAACCGAGTAATTAGCACTCCGGTATTCGCTACCGAGCGCGTCAAGGTAATGGTTGATGGCAAGTCGACCACGCAAACAGTGACGAGAAAAGACAAGGATGGTAACCCCATCGTTTCTCGCTATACAAAGAAGCGTGAATCTGTTCAATTCCCGAATACCGAAATTGTTGTTGTTTATCGCAATGATTCATCAGGAACCTCTGGAATCTTCACAAATATGCTCAGAGCAGTTGCGGGATCGGTATGGACCAAGTCAGGCAACAACGACTTCACTGCATCCTTCCCTGGCAATATCAACGACATTAAGAACCTAGGAAAGATTCAAGGTGCGAAGGGATCTGAGTTGACCACAGCGCTGGTTGCAAAGACACCTGGAGCAATCACATACGCAGAGAAAGATTATGCGAACAAAGTGAAGCTCCCTGTCGCTAAAGTTCTAAATAACATGGATATCGCAGTTCAACCTGGAGCTGCTGGAGTTTCAGCATTCCTAGGATCTGCCAAGTTCAATGACAATGGAACTCTGGCTCTTGATTATGCAACCAAGAACCCAGGCGCCTATCTCTTGGGATCA
>Ga0209972_10000931_pt1 | contig 27682 bp, 59 predicted proteins | sample NOAtaG_7_FD_187302 | JGI IMG/M metagenome (GOLD analysis project Ga0209972, IMG submission 187302) | Freshwater lake microbial communities from Lake Erie, under a cyanobacterial bloom - NOAA_Erie_Diel1S_2200h metaG (SPAdes) (version 2) | ecosystem: Environmental > Aquatic > Freshwater > Lake ...
CCTGTTGTTAGTGTTTTAGGTTTACCGTCTATACCTATTACTGTAACTCCAGGTATGCCAAATATATTGCCATTGTTATCAAGTAGTTCCATATAAGAAGTAAGTTAATTCATATGTAGTACCTGAAACTGATGATGTAAATGTGATATAATCACCTGGATTAAGAATATAACTTCTTTCATCGATTAATGTATCTCCTGCAGATAAATTAACAGAATAAATTACTACAGTCTTATTAGTGGCTTTGCTATACTTAGATACAGTAAATGTATATGCTATAGAGTTGTTTACAGTAAATACCAAGAGTTTAATAGTAGAATTAGATGGTGCAGTAAGTACATTTGTACCAGATGTACTAATTACCCCTTGCAATGGTTTCTCTAGCATATCTAACAGTTATTTAAGTTTTTCAAGGGTAAGAATATTACTAACCATTTTGTTTGTAACTAGTGCAGTTGAGAAATAGCCATTTATAAATAATGTATTATTTACAGTAGTATCGAATGTAGTACCTATACTAAAAGATGTACCTGATTGTGATGGTGATGTACCTACACTAATATTCATGGAACTAAATAATATAGTTCCCATTATCCCAGCCACACCTGCTACTCCTGTAGTTTTAACAGTAAATGTACACTCAAGTTGAAAAGCATTACCGTTATTAGATGCAGGGGATGGATAGCTAAGTTGTGCAAAAGACTGTGTTGATAATCCTATATCAAACTTGATGTTCTGTCCTGCTACATTGCTTACATCAGCTATACCACCCATTATAAATCTATACGTACTTCCTACCTGTAATGTATCTTTAAGTATTGTAAGACTACCAATTCCAGATCCAATCCCAGTTGCAATTAATGATGTAGGGAGTAGTCCAGTAATAATATTACTTTCTTTTGTTTGTACGTACACTAAATTACTAGATAACGCACCAGATATTGAAATTTGTGTACTCATTGTTTAATTTTTATCTGCTTATTTCTTCCCAATCTATTGAAACATATGCTCCTAAAACTCCTCCTATTGTATCTATTGCCATTTCAATTACTAGCTCATAAGGAGTTGACGTAAAACTATTTCTTTCTAGTTGAGTAGTAAATACTGCTTCTTTTAATATATTGATGCTAGGAGATGCTTGATTAGATGAATTAACATATCCTTGTGCTAATACTCTACCTCCTGTAGAAGATGTTCCCGTAAGATTGTACTCTACAGCAGAATCTACACCAGTGGTTAACCATGATCCTCCTGCTACAGTAGCATTTTGTACAATTCTCCAAGCATAATTTTTACCATTACCCAATCCTAATATAGATGCAGCAGTAATAATAACTACGGCATCTAAGGCAGTAGTTTTTAATCTAAGAGCACTAATTGGATAATAAGTTCCTGCTGCTGCAAAAGTTATTGGTGCTGTAATTGGAGTACCTATTGCTTGTTGCGCTCCTCTAAGTTCATACCCTCCTTCAGATATAACACTAGAACATACTTGTTTTAATGTACTTGGACTAGTTGTTGTGCCTAGATTTGAAATCTCATATCTAAGCGGTAATGAAGCTGTAGTAATATAAGTAGAGGTAATATAATTAGCATGATTAAATCTATGACAAAGTACAAAGTTACCCTCTATAACAAAGCCTAATCGTACAGTACCTTCGCCTAGCCACTCAATATCCATAAATAGAATCTGAGCTTTAGTTATGTCTAATGTAATTCCTGATGGACCATTACCATCTAAAGTATCTACATTCCAAGCAGCTTGATTTACAATACTTTCAGTTACTAATCCAGTTACTGAGCTTCTTTCTACAAAACTTAAAGTACTGTTGTTTAATTCAACGTATATACCATTTTGTGTACCAAAATAACCTACTCTTTGTCTAAGATTATTTTGTGCAGGAGCCATCACAAATGTATTCAGTACAAGTAATGATTTACCTGGTTGGTATGAAAATACTTTAGTTGTTTCTCTTACTACTCTACTTCCGATAGAAGTATCTACATTCATATTTACTAATCCTTCATTAGGACTAAATACTGCTGTACCTCCACCAGTTGCAGCTGTAGCCCAAAGACCATTGTCTTTGTATCTATGAGAAGAATCAAATAATGTTAATGGTGTAGATACTCTTAACCTGCCAAATGCATCTGCAAGCATAGGTAGGTTAGTGAGTATATTGGAATTACTTGATCCAGATGAGGATGTAATAATTGTACCCATTAGTCTATTATATAAGAAACTAATAATTCTGTTCCTGTACCATTTGCTGTTAATGTACCTGCTGCAAAATAGTTGTTTAGTACACCAGCATCAAAGTTTACTATTTCACCTGGCTTGATTGTTGCACCCATAACTGTACCATTTCCAGTACCAACATTAGCTACAGAAAAGCTGTACACTTTAACTGGATTTGAATAGCCACCTGTTACTCTTACAATACCTGGAGTTCTAACTTGACCTGTAGTTGTACCTGTTAACGCATTTGCAATAGCCTGCAGGCCTAGCAACATTTTTAACTGCCAAGGAAAGTTCTTTGATTGATTACCCTGATCTCTTAAATTACCTATTGACATATCTATTTGTTTTTAGCTAATTAGTCGTTATTATTTATCCTATAAACCAATTATTACCATCTGAAAATACAGGTACTATATTAGTACCACCACCTGTAGCAATAACACCAAAGTTACCTAATGCAGGAACAGTAGAATCACTAATAATAGCTGTTGCTCCAGGAAACCCTGGACTTGGAAGCACATTTAATACTACTACTGGATGTGCTATAAAACCCTCGTTTAAGGCAAAGTTCCAACTATTAACTATTCCAAGTATTGCAACATTACCAGAAATACCACTTGCACTACTACCCCCACGAATATATACATCAGGTCCTGCTATTCCTGTACGTGGTGTATAACCAGCTTCAATAGTTACATAACCTCCTTCTCCATTAATGCCAGAAACACTGGTACCACCAATACCTGCTGTAATTACAATATCTCCTCCATCACCTGCATTAGCTGCATTACCATCTGAACCGTTTCCTGCAGAAAGCCTTATATCTCCACCTTCAAATTCTTGGTCAAAAGTACCTTGATCACCTTCAAGTCTAATATCATCTCCTGATTGAAGAATAATATCATCTCCAGCTAGTGTTCTGATATATAAGTCAGAGTTTGGACTTGATGTCTGTATTACTGCCGCACCTGCATCAAATGTTAATTCTGCAACGCCACCAGCATCAGCTAGTACAACTTCTCTATCGCCAGCAACTAGTCTATCAGTAGCTAAATTAGTTGCTAAGTCTTCTACAGTAATAGCACCATCTGAATAACCCCCATCATAGTTATCATCCTTAATACCTACAATGATTAGATCTTTATTAGCAAGTTGCTTTCTAAGTCGTTTTCCTGCAATAATTGCCCTTAGATTTGATATATTATTCCACATGATCTTTATTTATTTGCGTGCTCAGCTTCTAATTGAGCCCAGGTTTTACCTGTTCCATTAACTAATACTACTGGTTTTTCAACCTTAGCTTTTTTAGTAGATGTCTTTTTTACTTTAACTTCTACTACTTCTTCTGTTTTCTTTTTAGTTGCCATAATTAAATTGTGTAAAGTTCATAATAAACATATAACGCGCCTTCCCAGTTATTTGTATCTGCGGCCAAAGGATTAGCATTATACAAGCTAAATCCTACTCCATTAGGATCCAATCCTGTTGAAACAAGATAAGGAATTGCATTGTCATCAGCAGCTTGAGAATAGTATACAGAATACTGTAGATATACATTATCTCTGTTGCCAACAGTTAAATCGAGCTCAGGATTATCAATGTAAAACACATAAGGTGCACCAAAGTTTTCAACTGGTCCACCACCTACATTTGTATTAATGATATCAATAATTCCCTTAGTAGTATTCACTGTAACAGTAAAAGGAAAAACACTAATATCTAATTCATAATGTGCAGTATTCTGTACATCCGCAGCATTTACAAGATCTTTTGGTTTAATAGCAGCATCTCTATAATTACCATCGTAGCTTTCATCACGTGCACCTAATGGTAATAGATCAAGATCATTAAGCTTGGTACGCACCATTCTATTAGCAATAATGGCTGCGAAGTTTGAAATATTATTCCACATTGTTTTAAGTTTTTAATGTTATAAAAATAAACGTACATATATAATATACAAAAAAGTTATTGAAAAACAAAATCCCCAGGAAAATATCCTAGGGATGTCTTACCTAATATCAGTTTTACAATTTATGGTTTATAAGTTATCAGTTTTACAACTGACATCTGCGCATTGATGAGTTCGCCAATAGCATGATCAAAAAGCAGACTCTTCACTGGCGATCTTTCTTCTTCATAATTCTTTTTTACTCGCTCTGCAAGTTCAGCAAAGATAATCTTTACTTGCTCTACATCTGTTGGATTCTCTATTGTGGTATCAATGTTAAATAGGTCCTCTCCAAATGGTTTCATTTTTACTTCTTTCATATGTTGGTTTATTCAGTTACTTCTTCATATGTAAGATCAAATATCTCAGGTTTACACGGATAGAACTCACCCTGTACTCCCTTTATGATATAATCACCTACTGATGCAGTCATAGTACCTTCCAGTGTAGCTACGGCTAATACACGAGCACCATTCTTTTCATAGCTAAAACATGCTGTTGCAAAAGATAAAATCTCAGTTACGTTATCACCCGTCCACTGCAGAGCCTCTATCTCTACAGGTTTCTTAACATATTTACGCATCATACTGCTTAGGAGTTGGATCGTCATTACTAAGATTATCCATATCAGTAAGAATCTGCATCTTTACTTGTTCTAAAATACCTACCAGCATAAGTGGTGGAAACTTATTAGCACCACCTACCTGTATCTCTAATGAATCATTCTCGTTTAGTGCTACCTGCAATATTACTGTCTTTTCCATAAGCAAATATAAAATATTTATCTAACAGTTACAACCTCTGGAATTAGATTTATTGTAAAGCCCTACTTTCTCTTTAAGTGTAAGCTTCTTTACAGCTTTAAGCTTTTTGATACTGTCAACATGTTTCTTAATGTCAAATCTTTTCATAAGGCAAATATAAAACAAAACTCCCAGTTGGTGCTGGGAGTTTCATCATAACCACTATGAACTTCAAATCATTTATGAAAGGAAAGCTTGTCAAATGTAAAAAAAATTATTTGACAATTACATAACTACAGTATTTTTTTTGTGACTCTATATTAATCTTATGGATGTCATCTATATCAACATCACCATATGCATCACATTTATGTGAACTTGTCTTACAAGATACCATTATAAAAACTATCCCCCCTATTAATCCTAACTTCCTCATCTCCCCTGTGCGCGATACGCTTTTTTATAATTCTTACTCGATTTAAGCTTAGACGTCTTTGTCTTAGCATGTACACCTGGTCGTGATACCTTCACCCTAAACAGCTTCTTACTAGATGCTTCTTTAACCTTTGCCATAATATATCCTTTCTTATAATATACAAATTATTCTTCAGTAAATTCAGTCATGTAGCTATAATCTGTCTGATACCCCATATCATTCTCTACAGAATAAACATTCATATCAATTTTATAACCAGGATTTGACTCTATCCTGTTAAAGGTCCACGCCTTATCTGACCAGATAATCCTATTGTTAGGATAGATAAAGTAATTACCATTGTCCATCTTAAACACATGCCCGCACTTATGCTCTGGCGTCTCAGAGAAATTAGTGTCTAACATATTACGATTCTCATGAGACCAATCAAGAGTAAACATATAAATACCTTGCCTCTTTACTCCAGTAATAGAAATAAGATCTGCTTGCTTACCCGCTAACCTCTCTCGTACATGTACATCTATATAAGAAGAAAAACAATCCCAGTACACATGCTCAGTAAGAGGTAACACCTCAGCATCCTTCTTCCAACAGAAAGCATGGATAGGCCTACGAGTCCAGTTGACACCATTCTCTAAGAATGCCTCAAAGAGAGGTACCCTCTTCTGTATAGAAGCAACCGCATGTACATCAGCTAAAGTAAACTCCCCATGACCCTTCTCATGGTTATACAAAAACTGATTCCTTATAAAACAAGTAATCGTAGGAACATTAGAATTAAGATATGCCATACCCCAAATATACGCCTTTTTAGACACACATTATGTAAGAGTGTAGGTCATGGGTATATGCATTTTTAGTGTATTAGAGTGTGGGTGGGGGCCCTACAGCAGCCAGCCCCGCTGGCTCAGAGAGCTGTGGGCACCCCCCATGAAGTGGCAAGCTTGCTATGATTTTACTGGAAGAAACGCACAGCCTTCAGCTGTGGAAGTTTGCATGATGGGCTTAACATGATCTCTTCATAATCTTTTGATGTGCTACACTCAATCATCATTCAATCTATCTGTGCACTGCGTGCGAGCTGTCGTCTTTCTTATCTATGTATGACGCAAGTTTTGTTATATAAGGGTATTATACTTCGTCCCTTTTTGTTTTTAAATAAATATATTATGGGTTATACATTTAAGTATTTCGAAAAATGTCCTGTATGTAAGTCGATGATTTACTTAGGCAACTGTCATTGCACTGATACAGTGAAGAGATGACACACAAGAGGGGCGACAGTCCCTTTTTCTTTTTAAATAACAACCTTTGGCTAGATGGTATAGGTTAAATCGCCAACGTTTACTATGATGATACAAGAGTTCATCAGCAGAGCTAACGCTCAAGGTCAAAGTGTAGAACACATCAAGGATGTGATAACACTACTAGACTCTCACCAAATGGATCTTCACCTATCAGGTAAGTGCATTTGCTGTCAAGAAATGGACACAACTGTACTTGGTATCTGGGATGTAGACTACAGTGATGAGGGTGGAACTTATGGCACATGCGTAGCATATGCTCATCAGCTATTCTGCGATGGCTGTGTTGATCACCTTGATGCAGACACGCTTCGTAGATATGGCGTTATCAGTGATGATACATACAATAAGTTATGTAACCCAACTGATGATACCACAGATGATGATGACCTGCCATTCTGATAGGTTACTATCATGCATCACACAGCAAAGCAAGGGGACATTTGTCCCTTTGTTTTTTTAAGGAATGTGTGATTGCCTTGATAGAATCACTGTCTACTCAACTAATTCATATAGTCATGAAGAAGTTACTTTATGTGCAAGGTCAGCACTACATCGACCAAGTTAAAGCTGTTCAACAACTACCTGCAGACGTGCAAAGATTCAAGTTCTTTGCCAAGGACGTTGTGAACTACCTACACAAAGGTTCATTCACTACGATCACTGCACGTGTGAATGATGATAACAGCATCACTTACGCAGTGAATAGCCACAAGCTGATGATGAACAATACATCAGGTAAGGTATTCACAAAGCAAAGCTTAGCGGGTGGCATGCACATCACACCTGATGGTGTTAAGATGTGGAAAGGCTTCACGATGGCAAGTATCTATACTGATGCTATGGTAGCTATAGTGAAAGAGCTAGGCTGTGAGTGGTTGCTAGCATATGGCAAAAATGGTTACTATCCATTGTTGTCACTGCTCACTCCTGCGTCGTTCACACGTGTCATCAAAGGCAAGGTTACCAACCCTAAGCAACTGATGAAACACTACCTTACTTACTCAGGTAAGTATCGTCACCTCAAGTTGGCTAAGTATACTAACATATTGTTAGATACCTATGTCAATGGTGAATACGGTAGTGTACTAGATGAGCTGTTGCAAGCATGCGCTACTGATGTTAATCCTGAAAGATTAATACAGTATGTTCACAACAATGGTAAAATGCCTTATGAGTGGAGACAATTCATGCATTGCCCTGACATCACTATGGAATGTCATCAGCTAAATGTGAAGATAGACCACACATGGTCAGTAGCCAGACTTAAGGCTGAACATACTAAGCTATCGCGTCTTGTACGTGAGAAGCATCTCATGTTAATGGAGTTGATAGAGTATCCATACTCTCAGCCTTGTCCACTGATGCCAGGCATGGAGTTGATTGCTGATAATAAGCGCTTGTGGAATGAAGGTAGTATAATGAACCATTGTATCTACAACTACCTTGACAGTGCTAAGAATCGTAACGTCTTCCACTTCCACTGCACCTTTGGTGATAAGCCATTTAGCCTAGCTATACAGCCAAATTATGATGGCTCACGCTACATCATACAGCAAATGCACATAGTGCACAATGGTAGATGTAGTGATACACAACGTAACATCGTTGAGCAATGGCTAAATGAAGATGTTGTGCAAGAGTGGTTCAAGCATGAGAGGCTTGTGAACAACGTTGAGTTGCCACCATACCTTGGACCTGATGACATAGCTGCGCTACTGCCATTCTAACCCTACAGGGATACGTTACTATCATAGTGACGTGTCCCTTTTTATTCTTAAATAATTATTAATTAAAACCATGTAATCATGACAAAAGAACAAATCCAAGGTCTGCCTGCAGAAGAACTGTTGAACTATGAGTTCGTAACACAAGAAGAAATGGATAAGCTGTACAACAGACTACTAGAGATCGAATCAAGTAGATCAGAACTCATGTATGAACTGTCTAAGTTAGATGAACTTAACATACTCATACAAGATGAAATAACTAGACGTAAAGAAATGGATATGGAGTAACATGTAGAAATGAAGGGAGAAATCCCTTTATTTTTTTAAATAAGTATTAATTAAAAACAATTAGTCATGAAAACTTATTTAGAAAATGCGCAGGAAGTAACAGCAATCAACACTGTTAGAGCCATCATTGAGAAGTATCAAGTAGCGAATCTTGTGAATCCAAAACATGAAGTGAGGCTGTTCTTACTACACAACCGTTTTGATATGCGAACTCAGAAAGACTATGATGACACTCAATTTGATAGACTATGGATTGAAGGTACATCACCTAAAGGATTGTTCTTTGATAACGGGTATGATGATACTGGTACTGTACTTTGGTATTTTAATGAAAAGTTTATGTACAAAGACTACTCTTTGTTTGTCGTAGTAATAAACAAAATTGATGAGGACACTTACAAAAGTGTTATTACTAAGACAATTAACTTAAATACATTAAGCGAAGTATATCTTGCGATTGATTTGTAATGAATGAGGGGAGCAATCCCCTTATTTTTTTAAATAATTATTATGAAAAAGTCATTTACAAAGAAGACTATCCGTAAGTGTATGGATAAGTTGGTGGAGTGCTATCCTCATATCAATGAGGGATTGTGGAAACTACGCAATGTGGCAGGTAAGATTGAAGACAACTACAATCACCTAGCCTATCCGTATCATCCTAATTGGGACTATTGTTATCCAATACTACCTAACTACACATTGAAAGATGGTAGTGTAGTAGACATTGGTATACATATAGACTCAAGGATGCCAACAGGATCTGTGTGGCGTATATCTGCCAACATTGTTACATCCAACGATGGACCTGATTACTATTCAGGTAACATAAGCCCAACGAGTGAGATGTATAAGGTTGCTATGATACAGCTAAGACGTTGGGAGTTTATCGATGATGTATTCATCATGAGACGTATTGCTGAACACAATAACTTCCTTGAGAAGTTCTTGCAGTCAGACCTTACGTTGTGGGATATGCAAGATTGGATTGATGGGCACATCGAGAAGTAATTGAAGGGGACGTAAGTCCCTTTCTTTCTTTAAATAATTACTATGAAAAAATTCATTTGGTGCTCAGTACATACCCCAAGTGCTGAGCAGTTAGCAGAACTTAAGTCTGCATGGGGAATGGAGGGTAACTTAGTATATCTTAGTGATATCTACCCTTCAACACAGGAGTTCTTGAACAACTGCAGTGATAACTACGACGATCTACTACTGCATGCTAAAGACATGCACGAGATTGCGCGTAGTGAAAACGCTGTTCTTGTACAGCCTGGTGGCTCACAAGCATTTCAATATATTCTAGGTAAGGTGTCAATGACCTCTCTACACAAGAATGCTATATTGTATGCTTTTAGTGAGAGAATATCTGAAGACATACCTCAAGAAGATGGTACTGTAAAGAAGATATCTTACTTCAAACACAAATGCTTTCAGCAAGCATAAAGATTAGAGGGTTACATACCCTCTTTCTTTTTAAATAAGTAGATATGAAGAAACAAGTATTAGGCTATGTAATAGCCACAGCTACACTAGGTGTAGCAATGGGTGTGTTGATGTCAATGGGTGTACACGTGTACCACTCAATTCTAGCATCAACAGGATTTTGGGCATGCATGCTAGCTCCTATGCTCATAAAGAACTAACCAATGCAAGTTATGTGGGGACATCCAATCTCCACATAATTTCTCTTTGTCTCTGTAAGATTAGTTACTATCATCACGCACAGAGGAGGAGGAGAACAACAGGAGCTGTACTACTCACATAGTGGTACTACTCAGAGACCAACCAATCTCAACATAATCCTTTGCTTTAACTAATGATGCATAACTTATTGATTATTATCCCTTTATTTTTTTAATTAATTTAATTTAAATCATATGAAGACACTTGAAATTAAGACAGTGAAGATGGATGGTAATTGGGTAATTACTGCCATAGTAAGGTATAGCAATAATAAGCACGTTAAGCGTATATATGCGCTTAATGGCGAGCTCATTGATGCCATACCATTAAAGAACATAGGTAACACGAATAATCGTATATCGTAAATTGCCTACCGCATAAGGGGATAGCTTCCCCTTTTTTCTTTAAATAATTACTATGGCAGACAAAAAAGTTTATCGATTAGAGGTTACTTATACCACAAATTGTGGTACAGCAACCCATCACTTCCAAGTGCTTGCAGAAAGTAAATGGGAAGCAATAGAACGTGCAGTAACAAGATACAGGGAAATCCAACCTGATAGACAGTACTATAAGGTACTTACAAGTTGGAGTAGAGAGACTGCACATGTAATAGCATTCTTAAGTGCAATGGCATTTAATTACTCGATGCAGTACAGTTAAGAATGCTATAGAAGAGGGATTAATTTCCCTTTTCTTTTTTAAATTATTTATTAACTCTCTAAATCCTGTATCATGAAAAGAGAATTTAACTACAGCCGTAATGGCGTTGAGTATGTTAGTGTTAACCAATGGGTTGCTACACGTCGCGCTGATGGCGCTCGTAAGCATCCTGTCATTGGTAAACTTATCAATGGCAAGATTGTGCCAACTAACTACTACGGGAAACTGTAGGTAGTTGTAGAGAGGGGTTTATCCCCTTTCTTTTTTAAATTATTAACACTCTAATCTTTATCAAGATGAAAGTAAAATGCATCCGTACTTATCGTAGTAAGAAGGGTAACCCTACATTCGTTTATTCTGTAGGGGGTACTAAAGAACAACTTGCGACTTTTAAGAAGTCTCAGGGTGACTACTATCGTGAAGACGAAGATGGCAATCCTCTGTGGTTCACCACACGCTATATTGGCGAAGAGGGAATGTTAATGATTACCTCCAATGGTAACGTGGTACCTGACATGTCAGAATTTGACAAGCAGGCTTCACTCGTTGCCCAATATGGGGGCAACTTTGGTGATATCCTAGCACAGGATGGCATCAATAAGTTGAAGGGAGACAAGCCTGAATAATAGTAGGGTTTGAGAGAGGGCTTAGGCCCTCTTCTCTTTTTTTTATATCAACAGTAAACAGGGCACAAAATCCTACGCCAAGCAATCTCCTCATAATCTCCCTATGCACACTCCCATAGATGATATTACTATCATCCTTGCTTATGTAACATGACGCGGAGATTAGGAGATCAGTGAAAATATTCGTATATTAGATACATGGCAAGCAAAAGAAATACACTAGCAGGAACTAAGCGTGGTAAGAGTAAAAGCGCTAAATACTTCCAGGAGAATCCTGAAGCTAAAGCTAAGAAGGATCAGTATAACACAGAGTACCACTCAAGCTCTGAAAGGAAGAAGTATCGTGCAAAGCTCAACAAGGCTAATAGGAGTGCAGGTACCTATGGTAATAAAGATGGTAAAGATATGAGCCATGGTAAAGATGGGCTTCGCCAGGAATCCCAAAAAGCTAATAGAGCCAGGAATGGTAGAGGCAAAAATAAGCGCCTCAGATAGTACCACTCTTGGAATCCTAAGTTAGGATAAGTATCCAAAATTACGGGGGTAGTATCCCATAAACACTAAAAATCATTCTTGTAATCCTAAGACGTTTATCTCTTCATAATTTCCCTTTTTCTCAGGAATCATGTCAATGCATGTAAGCATGTAGACATGGAGACTAGGAGGGTTATGCCGATATGTTAGCTTAACATACTGAAGATAAGGAGGTTACCTATCTCTACTTAATCTTTTAAGTTAACTATCTCTTCATAATTTCCCCTTTAGTCAGGAATCAATGTATAACACTCTAAACATCAAAGCTATGTTGAAAGTAAAATCAATCCGTACTTACAGAAGTAAAAATGGAAATCCAACGTTTGTATACAGCGTTGCAGGTCAAAAGTCTGATCTTGAAGGGTTTAAGAAAGCTCAGGGAGATTATTATCGCGAAGATGAAGAAGGAAACCCACTATGGTTTACTACAAGGTTCATTGGCGATGAAGGTAATCTGATCGTTACTAGTAATGGTAATGTTGTGCCAGATATGAGCGAGTTTGATAAGCAAGCAAGCTTAGTAGCTCAGTATGGTGGTAACTTTGGCGATATTTTAGCCAAAACAGCCATTGATAAGCTGAAAAATAAGGGAGAATAACCCCTTATTAGATAAAAAGTTGGGATGTGTAACTGTCTGTGTGTCAGGTAGTTCACATCCCCTACTTTTTTCTATGCTTTAAGTGTTGATAAATCGTGGTAGGTAATATACCACTATTTATTTAGATGACTATAATAGCATTACTGACAGTTTAACTACTAGGAGATGATTAGGAGATCAGATGTATATGTTCATATATTTATTGCTCTTATAGGGGTTTTGTTTATTGTAGGAGTTATATATTTAGATAAGCAGTCCACCCCGCGAGTTGATCAAGCCATGGATGTAGAATATCATTTAGAGATAATCAACCAGGATTCCGTAGTGATACGCAACATTGACTCAGGTAGAACATATAAAGCACATATAGATTCTATCCAGTCAGTACTATTAGACGATAACCTGTAATACCCGCACCACCCTTAAAGACATTAATACCATGGGACTTGGAAGAAAATCAAGAGAAGAAATAATACAGGAAGAATATGATAAGTTCATGCAGGAAGTAGAAGATTCAGGTCTTCCTTTCTATATGATTGATTATTATGGAATGCCTGTCATCAATATCCCTCCCGATGACGAGGAGGATGGAGAAGATAATCAGGGTGAGGGTTAACATGGAGAGAGTTTTGTTCCCACGTTGGCGTCTAGAGACGTGGGCTCTCTTCCATGTTATAGCCATTTAATCACACTATAATAAGTACCTTATGTACGATATAGAATTATACGAATACTTTTATCTAGGTAGCAATGGAAGCAATTAGTCTAATAGGTAAACAGTTTGTTGTCAAAGGTTATCCTTTGGTCTATACAGTTAAAGATGCTAATTCAGATACTGTTAAGGTAAAAGCAATGGGTAGCGATCAAGAACTACTGTCTATGCCCTATAGTACTTTTATACGTGCGCATAAATCAGGAGAGATAGTTCTAGTAGGAGAACCTGCATCTACACCTGATACAGTTGAAGAACCAAAGGAAGAAGAACCAACTAACTTTTTTAGTTTCGATGACCTATGAAAAAGTATGATCAGCACAAGATGAAACGCACTCAGATCAGACAAGATCAAAAGGAGCAGGGTATGTTTGATGGTAGATTCTCTACTCGTAGTGAAACACCAAAGAACCTGTATACCCGTAAGACAAAGCACAAACACCAACACTTTAACCTTCACTAAAGATGGAAGAGAATAAGAACGAAGACCGTCTCTGTTTTATTAGACAGGGAGAGAACGGTATGCAAGTAGAGATCGTAGGTAATGCTAACATTCTTATGAGTATGTTGCATTCAGCATTGATGTCTCACGTTGAATTACGTCGCATGATGATGCCTGTATTCATGAACATAATGAAAGATGACAAGTTCATGGAGATTGTCATGAATGATATGCTTTCTGCATTGAAGCCTGATCATGACGAAGATGGAATTGTTGACACTGAATAAGGTAAGCCATGCATACATTCAAAACAGGAGACATCGTAGTTGCTCTGTCTACTAAGCATTGCAACATGAACCCTCGTGAGGAGGGCAAGGAATATCGAGTGCTAGGTGTTATGAAATGTCCCAAGTGTGAGACAGATCTCATATGCATCAATGAGAAGCATTACAATCAGACCATAAGAATCAAGTGTTCTACATGTGGTTGTACTGATATCCACTCTAATCATGTGTGGACAGTAGCATCTCAGTTCAGAAATAAGAATCATTTTGATCCTTATGATGAACTAGAACGTGCTCTGAAGAATGAAGATTATATGCGTGCTGCAGAGCTACGCGATATGATCAACGCTGACCATGAACGACAACAAGATTAACATTCTAATTTGTAGGCTATGACCTTTGAAGATTTAGTATTTGAAACAGATGAGATGGGTGAATATGCAGGACATGTTTTCCCTAATCACTATGGTGTATCTGTAGTACGTGGACCTTATACCTATGGTGGTAAGAAAGGTCTATACGAACTAGCAGTTATCAAGATGACACCAGACATGAGGGAATCTGAATTGTGTTATGATACACCAATTACTAGTAATGTATTGGGTCATCTAACACCTGCAGATGTTACTGACATCATGAAGCAAGTTAGTGAGTTAGAACCAGAGAAATAGTATCGGCACTCGTCCTTTAACAGAGTGTCTATCCAGTAAGCTGCTGGCGTGAGTTCAACACAGTACATAATGAACATCCCTGTGTCTGTTGCGAAGCATTGCTTCTGTGTTGGACAGAATGGGGGATACGGTCAGGGTGAGAACCTGACCATAACTAATGCACCAATCCTGAGTGGATATAAAGACTTCTTAACTGAAACCTGATGAGGTAGTGAACGTATGTTAAGATGTGAAACCACCTGATTTCTAAACATAGGGAAGACCCACTTGAAATCAGCTCCCAAGGTCAGGCAGTTGTAATATAGACGTAAGGAAGAGGGCTCATAGGTGAGTATTATCTCTGGGGCATTCACCCCCTTTTAAGGTCACGGAATATTACAACTGAGTGCAGAGGGGCAATCAAAGAAATTTATTTATTTAACCTTATAATACATTAAGTATCATGAGAAATTTGTCTACTAAAGGATTGTCAATGAGTCAAGCACAGTCTATTAGCAACATGTGCAACCAACGTGCACAAGAGATTACAAGGTCTCTTAACGCAGTGAACAATGCGAGTCGTACTCTCAAGATAGAGAAGGACACGTACACTGAGCAGGAAGGTGTGCCCATGCCAGCTAATGTGTTTGATCTGATCCTAGAGAAGGCAGGCTTGCATGCATGTCAGGGATTCCTGATGGAGGCTATCAAAGCTAAGGATACTAAGATAGATGAACTACGCAACCGTAGCTTCAGATACGAGGTACCTGCTCCTCATCATCAGGAAGCTGAAGACTTTGATCTTCTTCCACATGTAGGTGAGCAATGGGGCTGGGAACAGCTGACTGATGCTGAGTACAATGAGTATCTTGAAAAGGATAGTCTTGCTGCTCACGTAGGTCAGTTCATCCATAAGGGTGGTAAGCTTGATCAGTTGCGTGATGAGTTACCTAAGCTATCAGGTCTTGACTGGATCACTGTGAAAACAGGTGAAAGGACTCCTGTGAAGGTAACCAAGCATCACACATCTGAAGAGTTACTTGCTCTTCATGAGAAGCTGGCAGGTTGGCATCGTGAGCTTGAGCAGCGTGTTAATTACTATAAGGCTAAGGTGAAGAACCTTGTGACCTTAGAGAATGCACGTCGCTCTGCTGAGAATGCAAGGATGGGCGAGGAGTATACTCAAAAGCAAGCTAAGCTTGATGAAGAGTATAGACTCACCATGGATGCATGGCGTAGTGCTGCTACTATTGCTAAGCAACGGTTTGAGGAACAGCGTGAGTTGGAAATCAAAGAAGTTGCTGCGTTGAGAATCAGCGTAGACCCTCGTTTTCAGGCTATTGTGGACATGTTCCTCGTGAAGTCTGAAGACTAAGATATATGCAGGTGGATAGGGGTGGAGGCATAAGCTGAAGCTCCTGTCCTTTATGTATTAGTAGTGGGATTCTTCATAGAAAAATAACTAAAAAGGTTTAAATAACCATACAACAAGCAAGATGCTATACCGCTCTCTCCCAAAACTTATTAGACCTTCGGGTAGTTAGACAGGTTACGTCACTTATGTTAAGTGCGATTGGCTAACATTCTTAAGTCTGTGGTTTTGACTTTGCCCTTGTGGGGAGAGAGGTCTTTATCCTTGCCGTTGTTTTAGTCATAGTCTATATAAGTCTCACTACTAATCAACTGTTTATCCTAAGCTCCTATTTTTTTTCATGTCGCTAACGCTCCATTACTAAACAAGCAATGAAAGGTCACGAAGATTATAAGATAACAATGAAGGATGGTACTGATGAATACCATGTATTTCAACGTGGAGACCTTACCCATATAAGGTGGAGAAATGAATTGGGTAAACCATTCATGCTAGCCTATATGACAAGTGAAGTAATACAACGTCTAAAGGAAGGTGCATGGGTAAGGGTAAAGAGTAAGAAGGAACGCAATGCTTCAAAATCTCCAAACTTATTTAGCATAGACGACCTCTAGTAGGAGGCTGTCTGTCCTGACTTACTATCATCACAGTCTCACATCGCAAAACGTAATCAATTAAATAACATATCATGGCAAAAGCTAAATTCAAACTTGCCTTAATAAATCCTGACAAGACGGAGGTCTATAAAGTGTTGGGTATCTCAGAAGAAAGATCAGATGAGATTGTAGAAATGGCCGCAGAATCTTACCAGAGTAAGAAATATTTCAGTGAGACGCTAGAAGAGTTAGTCAGCAAAATGAATCACATCAATGAAGTTGTATTTGCTACCTTAATGGCATCAAGAATTCATCATAAGAAGGATCAACTCCAACTTGAGGAAAAGATTAAGTCCATGGAGATTCTTGTAGAATTATTAAAATTTAAACAAAAGTAACATGTCACTAATAGACAAAGACAATGACAAAGAATTTATCATGTATAGTTATGTCAAAGATGGCAAAACATATCACACACCTAATGAACAGATAGCTGCACAGCGTTCTGACTCAGGTGAATACTTCATTGAAATACATAATAAGCAGTCAGAAAATAATTTGAAAGATTCAGAATAAATCTTTTATATTTGCTATTATTATGTATGTAACTAATGCTATATCAATTACCCAACGGTAAGGTAGTCAACATATCTGTTGAAGATTATCTGAATCTTACTGATGAAGATATCCAAGCATTAGTTGCACTAAACTTTGGCGAGTACGCCACCTCATACTGGTTTGGATCATGCATAAATCAAACAGAAGCACCAGATAGACTGTTGCAAGATGCGAGCATGTTATCTTTTGAGGAGCAAGATGAATATCTTGAAAACCTGTCTAAATTTGATATCAATAATATACCCGACGAGGAGATTGATTATCTAGATCTTGACTAGCACAACAAGAACTTCATGTACATTGACCGCGTACTTGATTTAACTCAGGTCAAATAACCATTTTTTTAAACATTTCAAATAACCAAGTTATGAAATCAAAAGTAAAAGTAACTGCTGACAAAGCAGGTAATGTAATTTCTGTGTCTAAAAACAACCCAGAGTGGGGACACATCCGTGTAGAGCAAACCAGAATGTTGGTTGATGAAAGAGGATTTGCAAGAACAACTCGTATCTCAGCATTGATCCCAGGTAAAGTTGAATCTCTTGCTGCATTTGGATTTACTGCAGGTCAGGAGATTCCTGGTACAATCTATATCAAAGAACAAACAACTCCTTTCGATGCTAAGACACCTGAGCGTGATCTTAAGATCGCTGGATCCACTGGTGTTATTTGTAAGATTGGTGATGAGGCTATCTATCGCAAGAATTTCTACCACAACAATCCAGACAAAACTGATGAGGAAGTGGAACACACTAACAAAGCAGAGATTGTTGCTGCTTATGAAACAGCTCGTACTAGTGCAATAGCACCAAGCGCAGAATTCAACGTGTAAATATTATAAGAGAGGCAGGGTGTAGAAATATATCCTGCCTATTCTTTAATCTTCTAATTGATATAAGATGGATAAGATAAAAGGATTAGAAGAAATTAAAAACAGGAGAGGTAAATTTGAATACAAGGGTAAACTAGAAGAATTCCAACAACGTGGTCCAAATAATAAAGATAAGCGTTATATGGAATATGAAGTTGATCCATTCAATCAGTATCAGAACTTCTTATACAAGCGCGCACTATTTGGTCTAAAGATCTATACTCCACAAGAGTTAGATGCTATGAAGAAAGAGAAGCGTGCTCGTATAAATAAGATTCAGAGAAAGACTCAAAGGATCCTCAACGTTTATAAGCAGGAGATCGTGAATAGACTCACTAATAATATTTTTAGCAAATATTTTCCTAACAGCCCAATCACAAGAGCATTGATAGGTGAGTTTAATTTTACTGATCCTGAGTATATAAATACCCTGGATTTTAAAGCATTAGGTATAGGTAAGGAACAGATCGTGAATCGTTTGATACAAGAGAAGATACTACCTAAAAATTTTTATGACCTAAAAAGTGTAACACTACATGATTAGTCAAAAGAAATGTGATGGGTGCGGTAGGCAGCGTGTGATTTGGAAGAATCATACGCAGAATGGGGTACGCAAGAGGCTTTGTAAAGAATGCTGGAGTTGCCAAACAAAACATTCATATAAACCAACAAACAAAAAGCCTCTTGCACCTCGTTCTAAAAAGAGATCTAAACAAGAATCTGAATACAGTAGTAAACGTAAGATATTTATGTCAGCACATCCTATGTGTCAGGCAAATATATCAGGTTTATGTACTTCTAACTCTACTGATATACATCATGTAAAGGGTAGAGTAGGAGAGTTGTTGTTAGATGAAAAGTATTGGATGTCTGTATGTAGGGCATGTCATCAATGGATTGAGACACATCCTGTAGAAGCAACAGAGTTAGGTTACAGAATAAGTAAAACCATTTAATTAAATAAGATGAAAACAGTAACTAAGTACACAAGATGGAGTGAAGAAGACAGAAGAACCTTAGCTCTAATTGTAAAGAGAGGGTTAGATAAGAAGTCTACCGTTCAAAATGCATGTGCATATGCAGCAAAAAAGTTAGGTCGTACACGTCAGGGATGTGAATTTCAATGGCATCATTGGATCAAGAACACTCTTGATACGTATCTAGCACCTACTGTAGTAGCACCAACTGAAGAAGTTGTAACAACAGTGACAGCTAAGTCTACTGGTTCTGATTTTGATATTGACAAAACTATGTTAATACATCCATCAGGAGAGCGATTTGATCAGGATGTTGTAGAAGCAACGCAAGAAGTTAAGCTTCCTACTATCGAGATACACAGTACAATGAATAGTGAGGTGTGTGAAATACTTGCACACGCAGATGGTACCATCATAGCTAGAGCTTCACGTGGAATCATCATAGTGATTAAGCAATGATCATCGAAGTAAATCAAGCAATAAAGAAGTTTCATGAAGATTGTAAATCATTGGGTCAATCAATGATGGATGATCTGAATAATGTACCTATGACAATAGCTCTCCTTATACAAGATAAGGACAAAGGCTTTCTCACAGCTATAGCACCAGAGATTGGATTAACATATGATGCTGAGAACAAGCAGGAATTTGTAAACACCATGCAAAGAATGATATCTATGATGGAACCCATTGCAATTGGTATCATATCTGAAGCATGGATGGTTAAGCGTAAGCCTGAAGAAGGATATGACTTCGACATACCTGTCAGAGAACAGGAAGATCGTGTAGAGATTCTAATGGTGCAGATTGAAACTTATAAAGACACCTCTCTAACAGTCTATGAGATGATTAGAGACGGAGACCAAGTCAAACTACAACTAAACGAAGAGCAAAGTCAGATAAGTAAAGACAATGTAGATGGTGTATTCAGTGAGTTACTGAAGGTAAACTACGAGAAGTTTGGTAAAAGTATTGAAGACAACCTAAAGAATAATTTGAATTAATAAACAGTATAATACGTAAAGTATGTCAGAAAAAGTAAAAGAAACAGCAGAGAAAGTTAAAGAAGTAATGGCTACCAAGCCTGCATCACCAGTTAAGAATGTTCTAAAGCCAGATCTATCTAAGATCAGCATTGATCGTAAGAAAGGTGTTGTAACAATCAATGGTTACTTCAAACTTAAGCTGGGTACCTATGAGATCCTTAAGCACAATATTGAGCACTGCGTCAATACAATGCTTATTGGGCCTACAGGTACAGGTAAGACTGAGGTGATCTCCAACATGGCAGATCTATTCAATCTACCTATCACAATCTTTGATATGGGTACTATGACAGATCCTGTTATGGGTCTAGTAGGTACTCATGTTATTACAGTGAAAGATGGAGTAACTCACTCAGAGTTCCGTAGATCACGATTCTCTGATGTGATTCAGCAACCAGGTATTATACTCTTAGATGAGATCTCACGAGCAGGTGCAATGAGTAATAACTTATTGTTCCCATGTTTGGACTTCAGGAAAGAGCTCCCAATGGAGTATTCATTCCATGATACCACGCCAGTGAAGGTTCATCCAAACTGTGTGTTCTTCTCAACTGCTAACATGGGTAGCCAGTATACTGGTACTCATAAGCTTGACAGAGCATTGCTTGATCGATTCATGCTTGTAGAGATGGATACTCTTAAGACTGATGATATCGTTTCTACTCTTAGAGCAGAATTTCCTACATTAGAAACTGATAAGATTGCTAGTCTGGTATCTGCATTCGAGTCTATCAACAGGGAGCATGACGAGTTCAAGATCTCATTCAACTTATCAATTCGTCACCTTAAGACCATCGCACGTCTTGTATCTAATGGGTTCACCATTTATGATGCATTCTTCGTGCTATGTAAGGGTCTAGGTGGTAAAGAAGGTTTAACTAGTATCAAGAGTATTCTCGAAGGTACCACAACAAAATAATCTATGATTGGTTACACATGGGGTAAAGTCAAAGAAACCGTGTCAGGGTGGGAGAAATCCCACTTTGGCGGTTTCCATAGGATGATCACTGATTATCCTTACATCAAGTTAGATTACAATATTATCATTGAAGTAGATGATTCTCTTAAGAAAGATCTGCAATGGTATACAGCAGAGAAGTTAATTAAGTTGTATCTCCTTAAAGCACAAGCAATAGGTCTAGTAAAGTATCTACGTCAAGATACTATTAAGATACCTAACAAATGGACAGGCAAGGAAGATACATACGTTGTTACTTATCTTGATGATCAGTCCATAATGGAATCTGTTATTGGAGCTAATGCTGAGTATGCTCCACTGTTTGAGTACTTCAAAAATGGTATCCTTGCCAGCTATCTACTTAACAAAGTATATGAAGATGATAAAGGTAATTCTTCAAGTAATCCAGGAGATAAAGAAGAGGAGCAGCCACAAGACAGTGAAGGTAAGGGTGAAGGTGAAACTGATGAGCAGGAACTTCAAGAGCAGAGGGTAAAGGCTGTCATGAGTAGAATGAATCACGCATTATCTCAGATTAAGGAACAGGAACTATGGGGTTCAAAAAATTCTTTATCTGGATTTAGTGAGAAACCTAAATTCATGTCACCTAATTCTTTCAACTTAGAAACTGAATATAAGTTTACAGCAAAGGAGTATCGTGATGCTGAGAATCTTCTTAAGCTTCTTGATATTAGCTTTGATCCTAAGTCAGCTGAGGTAAAGAGTTTAAGAGCAGGTAAGCTTGATACACTTAAGATAGCAGAGGTAGCTGCAGGTAGTACGTCTATCTATAAGCAAACACTAGAAGATCAGGACACTAAACCATTTGGTGTATGTATCTTAGCTGACCTATCAGGTAGTATGTCGCATGGTACCAGACTAAAAATGCAGAAACATACTCTCAATGTATTGTATCTTGCACTCAGTCAAATCATTCCTGCAGATAAGCTGTGGATCTATGGTCACACGGGTGATGACTCTCCTGATATCTATCCTTTCCATACACCCTACGATACTAACTATCCTCTGAATATTCAGAGCTATGATTATGTGAACACGCGTCATAATTATGATGGTCCTGTAATAGAAGCCATACATAAGAAGATTCGTGAAACATGTGATGACAGAATCATCTTCATAAGCTTATCTGATGGTCAACCTGCAGGCGAGTGCTATGGTGATGAGGATGATATCGTAGATATGAAGAGGATCTTAGAGCGTGCTAGGAGAGATGAGTTCGTAACTGTCAGCGTAGGTATGCAGTATATGGCAACGCCAGGATTGTATATATACAACAAGACTGTTGAGGATCTCAGCACTCTAGCTAAGGACGTAAGTCAGGTGGTGAATCAGGTCGTAAGAGCTGAGTTCAAATAACGTTGCATAAGTGGTTAGCCTGTGGTGGTAGTGACTTTGGTTACTATCATCACAAGCTGCTTATGTTATTTTTTCATAATTTAACAATGCCGATATGAGTCGCACAAAAGACGTGATCATGGATATCATGGATTGGTATGGTTATATACCAAAAGGTTATACATTTACAGATTATCACAAAGATGTTGAGAAAAGGAAACAAAAGAATCAGGAGTCTAACAGAGATAGGCAGACAACAAGCGATCTTCATGACAAGGATCAAAAAGAGAGGGTATGATATAATATATCCCGATCTAGCAAATAGTTATAAAAACAACGAAGAAGGAAATTAAGTATGAAAAAGTTATTATTTATTCTGGTTTTATTAAGTGCATCTGTAGTAAATGCACAGCTTATTGTAAAAGAAACACCAAAGGATACTGTTATATGGCAGTATTCTAAGATGACGCCAGTGCCTAAAGTAGTTAGATTCTCTATAGACAGTGTATTTAGCTACACATTGTATTATAAGAATGCTAAGTATACAGCTATCACGGATATACAGTATATTACCACGGGGGATTTAGAGACTACTAAGCAATTCTACCAACTCTGTAAAGATGTAATTGATACAGGTAAGGAGTACACAGTAGAGCTTGATGGTAAATCTATATCATTGAAGAAAACTATGAACTCAGTAATGATATGGGAATCTTCTTCATATTGTTATCTGAATGAAAAATGGGTAGATGCTATAATTGAAAAGCTATGAGAGTTGAAGTATTAATGAATGGGACAACTAAGATTGTACTCATTCCAGAAAATGAGATTGAAGTTGCTATTGTAAAAAGTGTTGCTGCAGGTGGTGTAGATGCTACTATTATAACACAGCACACACAGATCCTGGATAAAGTTATACAGGATGGATTAGTTATATCACCTCAAAGGGGTGATGGACCTAAGATACCCCCATTAGAACTGTGAAACATTTCCTAAAATACCTAGTGGTATGGATAAGCCAAAACTTGTCCATACCCTTCTGGGTAGTAGGACATATTCACCTATCAATTAATGTCTATGAAGATCTGTATGAGATCCTAGCTTCATTAGGTATGAACCTGATTGTAGCTACTGGATTTATAATAGATTATTTAGATCAGAGAAAGAATGGGAAATAAAGTATTTAGAGTAGTAAGAAAGACAATGCAGATCAGACCTTCAGGAAGGTCTACAGATTTTATTAGCCCAAGCTTTGGGCATGGCTGCCTATACAACTGTACCTATTGCTACATGAAGCGACATAAGAGAACAGATGTAGATATAGCCACCAACGTAGGGGATATTCTTACGGAGATTAATAGTCACGTAGCATTTGCTGACGTTGACAAACCAAATCAAACACATGAGAAGTATATTACGTATGATATCTCATGTAACGAGGATCTAGCATTACATGCTAAGCTTCATGACTGGCAAAGGATCTTTACATTTTTTAGAGATCATCCACAAGCCATGGGATCGTTTGCTACTAAGTACGTCAACAAAGATCTACTTAAGTTTGATCCTAGAGGTAAGATTCGCATAAGATTTAGTCTAATGCCTGAGAATCTACGTAAGATTTTGGAGCCTAATACTTCAGATATTTTTACAAGATTAATAGCAGTATCTTATTTCTTAGATGCGGGGTATGAAGTACATCTAAACTTCAGTCCTGTAGTAGTATACGATGGATGGTTAGATGATTACAAAGATCTGTTTGAACAAGTATCTAATTATGCTAGCCTGTATGAATGGAATGATGACAGAGTAAAAGCTGAAGTAATATTTCTTACGCATAATGAAGCTAAGCATGAGTACAATCTAAAGCATCAACTACCAGGAGAAGAGTATCTATGGCGTCCTGATATTCAGGAAGCTAAGACATCACAATATGGTGGTGAGAATATAAGATACAGGCATGATCTTAAGGCAGAGTACATCAGAGAATGGACTGAGTTACACGATCAAATAATTCCCTGGAATACAATAAGATATATATTCTAGTTGCGTTCACCTCCAACCGTATAATAGACAGATGAAAGGTGTATAAGTCTGTCTAAACTTTTTAAATCTACAATCATGGTAACATTTTTTATGGGAGGATATGTACTCCTTTTATCTTACAATCCATCCGATATCTTTCTATACTATAACGTGGAGGAAATGCATGGATTGTCACTAGCAGATTGCGAGAAGCATGTAAACAATACTGAGCAGGCATATATTGCAGGCTGGACCAACTATGTACCTAATAAATCAGGAGAGTACACACCTTTTGATGATAAGTTTGTGTTCATAAATCTGTCTCGATGTACAGATGATGTGCACACTATGGGACTGATCATGCATGAGATGATGCATCTTTCGTTCCTTATCAATGGCACAGACGTAGATGAAGACGAGGAGTATATCATATCATGGGCTGAAGAAGAAAGCTATAAAGTATTCAAATTAGTGAAACCATTGCTGGGCAAGGTAGCTAAACAGGCTATAACATTTAAATCAGAATAGATATGAGAAAATTAATTTTATTACTACTAGCAGCATGTGTAGGTGCGTGGACATGGTACAATCCATTTCCACAGAAAATAAATGCATTTGTTGTAGCTGTATTTGTAACATTTGGTGTTTATAAAGAACTAAAAAAGTTAGTAGAAGATGAAGAAAGCGTGGAAAGAGAACCTTAATTGGTCTTGTGGTAAGACATATATCTATGGGGTAGTATGTTTCTTCGCAGGAGTTTTAACAACATTACTAGTATGGAAATAGTAGTAGTATTAACACTCATATCACTCATCAGTATAATCTGGTGGATGTATGACAAAAAAGAAGATTGATATGAAAACACTTGAAGAAGAGGCACGGAATGTACTCAAAGAAAAAGAAAAGGTGGGTTACTCTTATGAATACTATGATGGATTCATAGCAGGAGCAAACTCTAAATGGGTACAGGCTGAGAAGATTAAGGCACAGATTGATATTTTAAAATTGGCTCACTTAAGATTATCTGTTGAAGGTATAGATAAAGCTGATGATACAATGGTCTTTACAGTAAATGAGCTTGAACAACAACTAAAACAATTGAGTGATGAACAGAGATAAATTTTGTATCCTTTTGGCAAAACACATTTCAGAAATTCAGAATGTGAAGATTTGCCCAACAAAAGTAAGTGAGCAATTACTTTTATTACAATTAGGTCAAGAGCCTACGGATGAATTAATTGCTACCTATATCAAGGCAAATTCAACAACTAAAACAACTTGAAGATGAAAGCAAAACTGATTAAAACAGAAAATGGATATGGTCTTGAAGGTGTTCAGATAATTGCATTTTATTCAAGTAAAAGACCTGTACATAATCACTACAAACTATCCAAACAAAACTGTGATGAGATATTTGGAGTAACAGATGTTGAGAAGTTGGCTGAGGAATATGGAAGTAAATTTGCACATTCTTATGATCCAGAAGATTTTATTGCAGGGTTTAACAAAGCAATGGAGTTATATCAACCAACAGAAATTGAAGTAACCTTTAATCCTGAAGAGAAAGACTCAGAAGGGTGTTTAATTTTAAAACGTGTGGTATGAAGAAAAGCACTTTACTTATAATTTTCGTTATGTGGCTACTTTGTTTGGGGTTACTATGGTATAACTTGAGTAATAAATAATACTTAAAAAGATTTGATATGACAGAAGATTTGGAACAAGAGGGTTACAATATTGGCTATAATATGGCTGATGAATTGTGTACATTACTTGATGATTTATCAGCTGAAGAAAAAGCTATAGTAATAAAAAGATTCATTGAAGGATTTAACATTTGGGAAATTGATGAAATAAAAATAACTGAAGTTAAAAAGATTTGATATGACAACACTTGAGATAGTTATTGTAATTGGAGTTCTAATTATCCCTAATTTCTTATTAATCGTATTTATTCTATTATGGAGAAGAAAATATGTAGACAGAAAAACAGGTTGGCATAAGTGCGGAGTATGTGGGGCGGTTACAGATCCTATTTACTTTGAAGACGGTATATTTTTTACAAGATACTATTGTGAAGAACATTCATCATTAAGAAAAAAGAAGTAGTATGGAAAAAGAATTTGTACCTTATAATTTAAGTCTAAGAATGAAGCAACTTGGATTTGATGAACCTTGTTTTGCGTTTTATGATGAAGAGGAATATCTATTTACGGTAAGAGAACAAGATGACATCTATGAAGAATGGTTAATTGCACCAACATTCTCTCAAGTATTTAGATGGTTTAGAGAGAAGTATGATTTATACTCTTGGATTCAATTACACAACGGTTACATAAATGATTCTTTCTACCCAGAACTTCCAATAACGTTTTCTATAATGGATAGAAAAACTGGGAATGAGAGTTATGAACGAGACATTCCACATAACTACCTATATAAAACAAATGAAGAAGCAGAACTTGCTTGTCTTCAAAAGTTAATTGAGATTGTAGAACAAAAACAGAAAGAGATATGAAACAGACAGCAGTAGAATGGTTGATTAAAAGGATAAACCAAATAAACTTCGACTACGATATGGGTAGAAGTGATGAGGCATTATGTGGTTTACAATTATCTGAAGCATACAAACAAGCCAAAGAGATGGAAAAGCAACAGATAGTTGAGGCTTTTATAGGTCACGATTTGGACACAGAAGAAAATATAGGAGTAGCAAAACAATACTACAACGAAACCTTTAAATCAGAGTAAGATGAACAACGAAGAAAAAGCCAATGAATTTGATAAGCTGCTTCAGCTAGAAGAAGATTTGACTAAAGAGTATAGTTACTCAGAAAGTATTGCAATGATATTATTAGAACGTATAAGACAGATTAAAGAGGCTAATCAATATGAACTGTATAAAGTGCGGGAAGCCTGCAACTAAAGCTTATAGCCCAGATTTAGATATCAAAGGTATAGGTATGTGTGATGA
>Ga0209972_10000942_pt1 | contig 27445 bp, 20 predicted proteins | sample NOAtaG_7_FD_187302 | JGI IMG/M metagenome (GOLD analysis project Ga0209972, IMG submission 187302) | Freshwater lake microbial communities from Lake Erie, under a cyanobacterial bloom - NOAA_Erie_Diel1S_2200h metaG (SPAdes) (version 2) | ecosystem: Environmental > Aquatic > Freshwater > Lake ...
TAATGGCGATTTCGTACTCCCGGTCCCGAATTACTCCCAAAATATTTAAATAATCCGCTAATCCGTACTGATCTCGATAGTCAAATAAAAGCACTTCCTTAACCTGGGGACAGAGACGATAGGCAGCCTTTGCTCTCGGTTCGACCAAAACATCGATAGTACCTTGGGGGTAAGTTTGCCGGAGAGTTTCTAGAGTGGGAAAAAACAGCAGTTGATCGCTAATTCCTCCCGGTACAAGGGTTAATATTCGCATTTTATCTGGATATACCTGAATCGATCAGCTTAATTCTAGCAGTGTCCCTCGTTATTCACTAAATCTGGGCAGCGATGTTTTTTCTCAACAGAATGCGATCGCAGATTCTCTTAACTATTACCCGAAGGATTAGAACCGTACATAGCATTTAAAACCAAAGCGGGGTCAACGTATTGATTGCCGTACATCAGTCCCCAGTGCAGGTGTGGTCCGGTGGTGCGTCCGCTCATTCCCACTCTAGCCATGCGCGCCCCTGCCGGTATATCCTGACCGAGAGTAAGGACGATTCCCCCTTCCATGTCAATCAAAAAAGTACCGCGGCTATCGGATTGAACCGAACCCATGAGATGACAATAAATATGTGTCCATTGACCGGATTGCATCTTAATCATGGTGCCACAGCCTGTATGATCGGATAATTCGACGATTCTGCCGGCCCACCAATTGCGAATATAACTGCCCAAGGGTGCGGCCAGATCTAACCCGGCATGAAATTGTTGACTGCCATCCATGGGAGAGGAACGATAACCGAAACCAGAGGTATAGGTTTGAAAGTTTTCCACAGGGAAGGAGGCCCCGGCCCAAGCATTTTGAGCTATGAGGGTGGGATTAGCTTTAACGGGGTGTAAACGGTCAAATCCTAGAGAAATTAACGTGACAAGACAGCTAATCGCTAAAAAACGCAGGAATTTAACAGGCAGATATTTGAGCATGAGACTTAACTCCAGACACCAAAATTAAATATACCCCAGTTTCCGCTGCCGCTAATTTTACCGGCGGCTTTTAACCGATATTTTAGTTAAGTTTTGAGTTATTATTGACCATTGGTTAGGGGTTGAGAACATTTCCCCTCAGGCTGCCAATTCCCCGACTCCCCCACTTAATTTTTATTTTTTACTGACTTGTAAGTAGGGAGGCACAATTATTTGTAGGATGGGTTAGCGGTAGCGTAACATGAGCGGGCGTCGGGTTTCATGCTTCAACCCAACCTACGTTCTCCGTTCATCTTATATTTAATTCCACCCACCCACTTACCATGTTAGACCTAAAGCAAATTAGAGAAAATCCAGAGGAAGTACAGAAACGCTTAGATAGTCGGGGAGGTAGTTATGATATTGCCCCTATTCTCCAGTTAAATCAACAACAGAAGGCTTTAGAGTTAGAACGCAGCAGTTTACAGGGCCGGGGGAACGAAATCGGTAAACTGGTGGGACAAAAAGTTAAAAGTGGCAGCGATGCCAACAGTCCCGAAATTTTGGTGCTGAAAACAGAAGGAAACGAGATTAAAAGTAAACTAGCTCAATTAGAACCGCAGGAAAAAGCAATTAAAGCGGCTATTGACCAAAAAATCTTAGATTTACCCAATTTACCCAGTGAAACCACTCCCATCGGTAAGGATGAACGGGAAAATGTCGAAGTCAGACGCTGGGGAGAGGAATATAAACCCACCAACCCGAATATTTTGCCTCACTGGGAAATTGGGGAAAAATTGGGCATTTTAGACTTTGAACGGGCAGTAAAGATCGCCCAGAGTCGTTTTGTTAATCTTATCGCGCTCGGGGCAGCCCTAGAAAGAGCTTTAATTAATTTTATGCTTGATCGCCATATTGTCGCCGGTTATACAGAAGTTTTACCGCCAATTCTGATTAATAGTGACTCCCTGCGCGGGACGGGACAACTGCCAAAATTCGCGGAAGAAAGCTTTAAATGTCGAGATGATGAGCTTTGGTTAGCACCAACGGCAGAAGTACCAGTAACTAACCTCTATCGCGATGAAATCCTCTCATCGGAGCAATTACCGATCAAACACTGTGCCTATACCCCTTGTTTTCGTCGAGAAGCGGGCAGCTATGGCAAAGATACGAGGGGCTTGATCCGTTTGCATCAATTTAATAAGGTGGAAATGGTCAAAATCGTCCATCCTGACGCTTCTGCTGGGGAACATGAAAGTTTAGTCGCTAATGCGGAGGCAATCCTGCAAGCTTTACAGTTGCCCTATCGGGTGATTGAATTGTGTAGCGGTGACTTGGGTTTTTCGGCAGCCAAATGTTATGACTTAGAAGTGTGGCTACCTTCGGCTAATACCTATCGGGAAATTTCCAGTTGTTCTAATTTTAGAGACTTCCAGGCACGACGGGCAAATATTCGCTTTAAAGAAAAAGGACAAAAAGGCACTAATTTTGTCCACACCCTCAACGGTTCGGGATTAGCGATCGGTCGTACTATGGCCGCTGTCCTAGAAAATTATCAACAGGCGGACGGGACGGTAAAAGTTCCGGAAGTGCTGCAACCCTATCTAAAACGGGAAGTTATTTGTTAAATTTTCTAAAAATGCTTGACAAAATGTCTATATAGGGTTTGCTGAATAAATCTAAAAACCTTGTTGGGTAAGACTTTTAGACCTTTTGTCAATCAAAAAGTACCGGATATGGGAGTGATCAGGGGGAAAATTCAGGTACTTTTTCCCTGAAAATTGGGTAGTTGACCACCTGAAAATCGGTAAAACCCTACACCCCACACCCCACACCCCACACCCTGCCCCCAAGAAAAACTTTTTGCCGCAAACCCTATATAGTGCATTGAAAGAATTGAGCTTAACCCCACTCTAGAATTGCCTGTTTTAAGGCTCCTTCGGGCAAATTGGCGGGATCAAAAGAATCACCCGCTTCTATTCTGGCTAAAGCTTCAAAAAAAGCCCTCACACCACTGGCCGGTCCCGATGGGTGGTCCATAATTCCAGTTCCCGCATTGAGGATAACATTACGTCCGTAATCCCGAAGGACCTGGGGAACAATACCTGGACGAATGCCGGCCGAGGGAACCGGAAAAACGTTTCTATTGCGCAAAATATCGCGAATTTTGCCCTCCTCCTGGGGATCGAAGGGTAAACTACCGTAAGCGGCGGGATATAGCACCGCATCGGCTCCTGCGTGAGCCATCATCGTTCCCAAAACCACAGAATAGGCTAATCCCGTATCAGTACCGGCACACATCGCTCCGGCAAAGGCAGGATGGGCGAAAATAGGCACATCGATCGCCGGATCACTGGCTAAAGCTTCTAAAACGGAAAAACCGTAGGTAAGAACGTTTAATAACAGGGCATTAGCCCCATGTTTCACTAATAAACGGGCTTTTCTCTGCAATTCGTCCGCTTTTCCAGTGACATTGACCGCATAGAGAACATTTCTGCCGGTTTGCTGCCGCACTTCCTCCAAAACCCGGCGACAACAATCTAGGCGCTCGTGGGTGGGAGCCACGGGAAGATCCGCCATGATTTCATCATCTTTAATCACGTCTAAGCCAGCAAAAGCCACTTCTCGCAGGATATCGGCGTGATCTTGCGCCGATAGTCCTAAAGCGGGTTTAAAAATTGCCATGACTAGAGGTCGATCATAAACCCCCAAACGTTGCCTAATTCCTGTGATTCCCACCTTGGCTTTTGTGCCGTAGTTTTCGGGGAGGTACACCCCCACCACTTTTCCGGCTCCAGCCATGGAATATTTGCCGAAAATCATGGTTAAAAGACTGGCGATGTCATTTTCAACGTTTATCTGGGGAAAACGCACCCTAGCCACCTTATAACCGTCTGCTTCCTCCCTGATCCCCACCACTTCCCCTAGGTGTTGTTGCAGCTGCTCTTGACGATGACTGTGGCGCTCGCTCCAAGTGCCGGCGGTTTGACCGATAGCGATCATTTTTGCCTGTTTTTCGGCATTAATAGCGGGAGGAAAGCGATAATCGACAATTATAGTCATAAAAGGTAAAAAAAGGGAGTGGGAATTATAAATTATAAATTATGAATTGGGGAATTGGGGAATTGGGGAATTGGGGAGGTGGGGAAGTGGGGAGCCTTTTTTCAGTAAACAGTAATGGGTGAAGTGAAAACTCACATCTGATAACTGATAACTGATAACTGATAACTGATAACTGATAACTGATAATGGCTTCGATCGGTTTTCTTAGCTATTGACAAGGGTTCCCCTAAAAGCCTACAAGTATTTTGGATAGGTATGGCCATTGAGGAACCGACCAAAATATGAAAATAAAGACAAGATTACGGGAATCAGGCAAATTTTTCTTAAAAAGCGGTGCTAGTATCGCCCTAGCACTATTTTTAATCTTAAGTCTGTTCACGGCTAAGGGGACTGCCCCTGCTTTAGCTGTGCTTGCTCAGGGTGACGCGGTAACGGATCCCACTGCTATTCTACGCAATGCCTTACCCATAGATAATAAACCAATTCGTCAAGTGCAACAATCGATCGAAGATATTGCCAAACATCTGCGGGCCAAACGTTGGAGTCCGATTAAAAAAGATGTCAAGGATGCCAATTATGCCCTTTCTACCAAAAGCAAGGCTATCTTAGATAGTGTTCCCGAAGCAAGTAAAAGCCAAGGGGAGGAATTAATCGAAAAACTGAAAACGGGAGTGGCAGCCCTCGATACGGCCGTAGAAGCGAAAGATAAAGAGGCAGTTTGGTCAACCAGACGGGAATTGCTCAATAATATCACCGCTTTAGAAGAATTAATGGTGGTGGGTTTTCCCTTTAACGTTCCCCCAGAATACGCTAACTTGCCGCAATTGCGAGGACGCGCCACCGTAGAGATGCAGACCACCAAAGGAGATTTAACTATCGTTGTCGATGGTTACAGCACTCCGGTTAATGGGGGTAACTTTGTGGATTTAGTCCAACGGGGTTTTTATGACGGTTTACCCTTCATTCGCAGCGAAGATAATTTCGTTGTGCAAACCGGGGATCCCGTCGGTGCAGAAGAGGGCTTTGTTGACCCGAAAACTAAGCAATATCGCTCTATTCCCTTAGAAATTTTGATTAAAGGGGAAGAAGAACCAGTTTATGGCAATACTCTCGAAGAATTAGGGATTTACTTACCCAGTCTCGCCTTACCTTTTAACGCTTTTGGTGCAGTGGCCCTAGCGCGTCCGGATACTAATCCTAACGGAGGTTCCTCGCAATTCTTTTTCTTTAAATTCGATAATGAATTAACTCCTCCGGGGTTTAATCTCATGGATGGTCGTTATTCGGTTTTTGGCTATTTAGTCCAGGGAAAAGAGGTGTTAGAAGAACTTACCGATAAGGATAAGATTATCAGCGCTAAAGTGGTTTATGGCTTAAATAATCTCGTCCAACCTAGCTAGGGTGGGGGGTTTTAACTGGCTCTTGTCAAGGCACAGAGATTAGTCAAGATAGGGGAAGCAGCTCAGATTCTGGGCGCTTCCCCCGATACCCCGGCAAAGTGGCAATTGTCGGGGTAAATATTCCCCGCTAGTGAAGGCAAGGCAGCTAGTAAATGTTACTCTGTTAACGACCTTTTCAGTCCAGAGGAAGGTAAATCATCCACTATTCGCTTATGTCGGAGTCAGCAGTCACGAGCAAAAATTGGTTAATAAAATCAAAGTTACTGCCCTTGTTTTTGCCGATAATTTATCCGAGCTTATTCGGGGATGCCTAGAGGATTTATTAATACAAATTTTCTATCAAAAGGGAGAATTAGAAATTACTGTGATCGATAGTCCTTCTTCAGAAAAAGAGCAAGAAATTGTTCAAAAGTTTCAAGAAAAATATCTCTATATTATTGATCAAAGAACTGATAAATTAGAACAGCAAAAGAATAATCAATTGTGTAAAAACTATCAAGTACAGCGTGGGGAAATTAGTGATTTAGAAGTTAATCATGATCTAGGTGTACCCTTAACTGAAGATGAGCGAGAAAACTTACAAGTAATTCAATCTATGTCCGAGCAGAGCAAACCTATTGTTGTGATTGATGGCGTTATTTTTCAAATTAACCAAGGAGGAATAGCGAGAGTTTGGTATTCAATTCTACAAGAATGGAGTAACTCAGAATTTGGTCAACATATTATTATTTTAGATAGAAATCAAACCGCACCGAGACTAAAAAACTTAAAATATTGGTTATTAGAAGCCTACGATTATAATCATAGCGGAGAGGATGCTAGAAAAATTCAAGCAATCTGCGATCGGCTTCAGGCAGCTCTCTTTATTTCTACTTACTATACCACTCCCCTAAGCACTCCTTCGGCTCTAATGGTTCATGATATGATACCTGAAGTCCTAGAAGCGGATTTAAATCAACCAGAATGGCAAGAAAAACACTACAGTATTTTGTATGCGTCTCGTTATATTACCATATCAGCTAATACTGCCAAGGATTTAGTTAAGTTTTATCCCCACATTACCCAAGATAAAATTGATGTTGTTTATAATGGAGTCAGCCAAGAATTTTCTCGAAGTATAGCTCAAGAAATCGATGGTTTTAAGCAAAAATACCAGATTTTAAAACCCTATTTTCTCGTCGTTGGTTCCCGCATTAGTCTCAAGGGTTATAAAAATGTCAAATTATTCTTTGAAGCTTGGAATAATTTACCTGAAAATAATAATTTAGCAGTGGTTTGTGTCGGTGGTGATTTAGAGTTAGAGCCAGAATTATCGAAATTAGCTAACAATATTAACACCTATGTCTTAAAATTAGATGATCAGGATTTAAAAACCGCTTATTCGGGTGCAATTGCCTTAGTTTATCCTTCTCTTTATGAAGGATTTGGACTGCCAATTATTGAAGCAATGGCCTGTGGGTGTCCGGTGATTACTTGCTTTAACTCGGCGATTCCAGAGGTAGGAGGTGATGCAGTTTTATACATTGACGGCACCAGCATTGATGAGATGATACAAGCTATCAAAAAAATACAAATTCCTGAAATTCGTCAGCAACTAATAGACAAAGGATTAGAGAGATATAAACAATTTTCTTGGCGGCAAAATTCCGAAAAAATTTCTCAAATTATCCTAATAACTATTGACGAAGTTAAAGAAAATCCTTCCGGTAAAGTTTGGCTAGAATTAAGAAAATTACAAGAGGAAAAACAAAATAAATCTCTCCAGCAGTTAATTACATCCAGGAGTCTTAGAGAAATGGAATATTCTCTGGAAAAGTTCAAGAATCAGAATACGCAATTATTACAAAATATTGAAAGCCAGCAAGAGGAAATTAAGAGTTTATCTACAGCTAAGTCAGCTATTAAAAGACTGCTTAAGATTGTCATCAAAAAATCTAAACTTGCTTACTTGATAAAAAAGAACTATTAGTCTAGTAGGCTTGTTTAGGAATAACTAAAATATCAATATATTCCCCAGTGTTTAAATTATCTTGATAAAATGTATCGAGAAAATCTAAACTTGTTTCAACAAATTTTCCCCCTCGCAATCTCCATACTCTAGAGGCAAAAGTTTCGATAAAGCTTAAATAACTTTTCTTTCCGGCTAGTCGATTAATTCCGTAGGGCCAAAATTCCACATATAAAGGAACAGATATTTCTCGAAAAAATTCTTGTCCTCCTTGAAATATTAGTCCTTCACTACCCTGACAATCTATCCAAACAAAACCAATTTTTTGAGGATTTAAGATTCCTCGATTCCTTAACTCATCTAGAGTAATAAACTCGGCTAATTCTCGCCTATAGTTGTCTTCATTAAATAAATTATCTGTGACATTGACTGGTTGAATACGGAAGTCGCCACAATTATCAGGGTTACAAACTAATTCTTCTGTACCGGTAAAATTAGCTAATCCGTAGTTCAATGCTTGTAGTCGCTCAGTTAACTGGTTAATCTGAGTATTAAAAGTCAGAAATTGATAATTTAAACCCGAAGCTTCGATAGAGACAGCGGATTGGAAGTAATTACCTTTTAAAGCATAAATGGATGTGGAGCCAATATTAGCACCCAAATCGAGAAAACAAGACTTATCGGGGTGGAATAGACTATGATTTTCCAGAAATGTCATACAGGCTAAAAAATCATTTAGCTGAAATGCTTTTCCCTGTAAAGCTCCCTGAAGTTGGACTTTATCAAAAGTGGGATAGAGTAAATAACCGTCAATTTCATCACTTTTGATCATAATTCCATACAGGGATTCTGGCGGCTTTTTGAGACTAAAATTATTGACCTGTTTATATTCTGCTGATTCTCCGAAAATATGTAATATTTCTAGTAAAGTATGGGAGGTATTCAGCCAATATTCTAATTCTGAGTTATCGGGATTTCTTTTTAATAAATACTTGTATAAGTTAGTAATAAATTTTCGTTGCTGCTCATTATTATTTTGATTATTTTGGCTATTTTGTTGATGCTGCTGAAATTCAGAAGACTGTAAAAAAGACTGGATAACCTCCTGAAAAGAACGTCCTAATTTGATCTGTTCTAGATAGTATCTTTTACCTTCTATATCCGCAGCTCTCTGCAAAAAAGTTTCATAACAAAATTCAATAAAAGTTTCTGGTTGAATAAACATAATTAGTCATCAATTTTTATGAGTCAAAGATTTTTGGTGATTAAGTTAATAATCACTAGAAAGAAAATTTATCTGAGAAATAGCCAAGCTTAAGTTTCTATCATCATCGCTTAGTCCTAAATTTTTAGGTGATGTGGAACCCTCTATTTTTAATTCAATAGTTATTAGAGATGAGTTTTCATTGAGTAGATTTTTAGAGCAGTAAATAAACTTACGAAGATTATTTTGGAAACGATTATATTCAAAGTTCCAAATATCCACTAATTTTTCATTTACCCATACCTCCACCTTAAGTGTAGGGTTTTCTGACGAGAGAAAAACTGTCACTATTTGCCATTCTATAAGTAGGGGAACAGTACAGTCAAGCTGGATAGTAAAAAAAACATAATCACCTTTTAACCAAGTAAAATTTTCTTCAGGTAAGTAAAACCCTTGTCGGAATAATTGAGGATGAAGGAAATTAGCTAAATAACCGGCAAAACTTACCCGCTTATTCAACTGGGCAAATATTTGATAACTTCCCTCTATTATATTGGCAAATTTGCCTGTTAGTAAAATTTCTTGCGAACTTAAATATTCTCTTTGCAAAGGATCGGGAGGATGACCTTTTTCCAAATTTCTATAGGGTAAGCAACCATAATAATTAGGAGGTACATAAATTAACTCTGGGATATTTGTGTTGAAAAAAATGAGATTTTTTTCGCTTAAAATATCATTTCTAACCATAAATAAATTGATCCCTTGACTATCAGCATAAATCAGGGAATAACCCTTCTTATCTGCTAAATTTTTCCAAGCTAAAATACTAGCTCCAAAATAATTTGTTCCATCCCAACAACGCTGAGTAGAGTAGGGGACAACCTTATCTTCTTTGGGTGAGTGGGAAGAATTGTATTCCACTACTACCACTCGCGGTTGATAGATTGTTTCTAAACTAAACCAGAGATAAAAATCATTACCGTCCACATCAATAGAAAGCAAATCGAACTCGTGGGGAACCTGATACTTGATAAAAACTTGATTGATATTTTCGGCAGTAATTAACTCTTGATAGAGATGAAGTTCTGGGTTACTATAATCCCTATCTAACTGGATACCATGACAGTCATAAACTTCTCGCAGATAACGCGTATTGCATTCTCTGCCATCTTCGACCCCAATTTCCACATAATAGCGGTTGGTAAAACCAATGAGAGCAAAAATATGCTCAATCACACCATCTTCTCCATTCTGGGAGAAAACTTTTTTCTCGAAAGATTGTAAATTGATGACTGTCATGGTTAAAAATATCCAGTTTCTAGATACATCCAGATAGTATTTACTAAATACCTAGTTTTTGCAATGTTAGTAAACGTTCTTTACTAAACTGCTCGTACACTGTTTTCAGATGAGTAATATTTTCCTCCTCTGTTTCCAAAGTTTTCCCATCTTTAACCACTTTTTTGCCTTGACTTGCCAAAATTTGCCAAACAAATTGTACTGCATCTTGGTTAGAGGATTTAGCCAAGAGGAATAATTGTTCTAAACGATTGACCACTACTCCAGTACCAATCAAAGGAGAAGCTAAAAAGCTTAATTCCTCACTATAGACTGCTTTCGCTTTCACTGCATTATTAAAAGCATCAGTAGATGGTTTCCGTTGTTGGCAAGTTTGCTCATCCACAGCAGGATGAATATAGCCAATACCAGTTAAAATCATAAGAGCTTGGTAAAGACCATTTAAGTTAATATTTGAGGTTTTGGGATGATTTTGCAGTTGCTGTAAAGTTTGGGGATATTCCGCCAAAACCTGACAAATTGGCTGATAAACTGCCTCCTGTAACTTAACTTCTCCCATGGGAAACTGCTGCTCGAACTTGATATTTGCGGGATTAACCAGCAGAGCAAACCGGGTTTCTTGTAGTTGTTTAAGCTGTTCTTGGTTGGTTAAACTTAAGGAGCCTCGAATAAAAATATCACGGCGAAATTGATTGTTAAGAAAGAAATCTCGCACCACTTCCCGATAGATTGGGTCGCTGATTTTGGCTAATTTCTCTTGAGCTGCTGGGGAGAGATTGACCGCATCAATATGGTCATTAATATGGGCAGAACCCACATATTTAAGTTTCGCATCCTCTAATTCTTTCGCTACTTCATCGAAGTAAAAAGAATTCCATTCCTGATTAAAATACTCGTGAGCTAAATAATAACGATTTTGTTCCTTCAGGCGCTCGTAACGATTTTTTAAAATTGGATTTTGGGCAAAATAACTAGCATTAGCTTCTAATAATTCTCCTGTAAAATTAAGTGCCTGTTCAATGCGGGTTAAAATTGGTTCGGAACTGTGTTGACCATGACGTAACATTAAAGCTTGCATCGGCATCGCTGCTGACCAACCCGGAAGGGCATTATAGGAGATATAAACTAATCCCCCTACCTTGAGATTGCGGAGCATAAAATTAACTATTGCTTGGCGATTTTTGGCACTAATCCAGCTATAAATTCCGTGCAGGCTGATGAAGTCAAATTGAGGTAAATCTCGCTCTAAAAATTCCTCAAAACTATCATCAAAGAAAAGAATATTCTTCATTCCCGCCTTGGCCGCTAAATCTCTAGCCGTGGCGATATGGCTAGGATTGAAATCATTGGCATAAAATTGGGCGTGGGGATAGGTAGCCGCTAGAATATTCGTGGTAAAACCCTGACCACAGGCCAGTTCACAATAGGTAAATTCTTGGCTGGAATCGGGGGGTTGAATCGATTTAATCAGAGTGGCTAAACCTAATTTTAGGGGACTTAACTCGCCGTAAAAACCGCTAGTGTAGTTAACTTCCAATACATATCCTTCTGTCCAACTCATAGATTTTCCTCAAATATAATGACAATTCCTAAAATTAAGACTTGATTATACAGGAAAAGAGCCATGTCCCCTAGATTTTTGTGGGTGACAGCAAGGAGAAAAAATTATACAATGCCTATTAATACTAGAGTATTAACCGTTTAGCCAAACAATTCGGCAACTGCCAATAAACCCTAGAAGCGAGATTTCTCGTGAAAACTGACAGTCTCTTTTACCAAATCTTCCTGCGCTTTCCCGACAGTTTCTTTGACTTAATCGGACAACCGCAACCGGGAGCAGCAAACTATCAATTTACCTCCCAAGAGGTGAAACAACTCTCTTTCCGTCTCGATGGCTTATTTATACCACTCAGAGAAGATAGTCAGCAACCCCTCTACCTAGTGGAAGTGCAGTTCCAACCAGACGACACGCTCTACTATCGACTTTTTGCGGAATTGTTCCTGTTTCTAAAACAATATCAACCACCTCACCCCTGGCAAATTGTCGTCATTTATCCCCATCGTGGGGTGGAACGGGAACAATCCCTGCATTTTGGCGAAATCCTCAATTTATCGAGCGTTAGACGCATTTATCTCGATGAATTGCCCCAGGTGTCCCATCCCTCCTTAGGAATCGGTGTGATTAAATTAGTAGTAGAGTCGGAAACGGCAGCGGTGAGGACTGCTCAAACCCTAATCGAGCGGACCAGAGAAGAAATCACCGACCAGTCCAGTCAACGGCAGTTAATTGACCTAATCGAAAGTATCATCATTTACAAATTCCCCCAGAAAAGTCGCGAGGAAATTGAAGCTATGTTTGGACTAAGTGATTTTAAACAAACGAGAGTCTATCAAGAGGCGCTGGCCGAAGGAGAAGAACGGGGTCTAGAACGGGGTTTAGAACGGGGTCTAGAACGGGGTCTAGAACAAGGTCTGCAAGAGGGGGAACGTCTGGTGGTGGAAAACCTGCTCCGAGTCCGTTTTGGTGAGTTAGACCCACCACTGCAAGCTATTATCAGCCGGATTTTACAATTGTCCCCGGAAGAATTTACTCCTTTACTCCTCCATTGTTCCAAGCAGGAACTCTTAAAGCGATTTCCCCCAGAAAAGTCGCGAGGAAATTGAAGCTATTACCACCCTTATCAAGGGTAGGGTTAATTCATGAATTAACCCTACTACTTCCCCCAGAAAAGTCGCGAGGAAATTGAAGCTATGTTTGAACTAAGTGATTTAAAACAAACGAGAGTCTATCAAGAGGCACTGGCCGAAGGAGAAAAACAAGGTCTAGAACGTGGTCTGCAAGAAGGTCTAGAACGGGGTCTAGAACGGGGTTTAGAACGGGGTCTAGAACGGGGTCTAGAACGGGGTCTAGAACGGGGTTTAGAACGGGGTCTAGAACGGGGTCTAGAACGGGGTCTGCAAGAGGGGAAACGTTTGGTGGTGGAAAACCTGCTCCGAGTCCGCTTCGGTGAGTTAGACCCACCACTGCAAGCTATTATCAGCCGGATTTTACAACTGTCTCCGGAAGAATTTACTCCTTTACTCCTACATTGTTCCAAGCAGGAACTCTTAAATCAATTCGGCAACTGCCAATAAACCCTAGAAGCGAGATTTCTCGTGAAAACTGACAGTCTCTTTTACCAAATCTTCCTGCGCTTTCCCGACAGTTTCTTTGACTTAATCGGACAACCGCAACCGGGGGCAGCAAACTATCAATTTACCTCCCAAGAGGTGAAACAACTCTCTTTCCGTCTCGATGGCTTATTTATGCCACTTAGAGAAGATATTCAGCAACCCCTCTACCTAGTGGAAGTGCAGTTCCAAGCGGACGACACCCTCTACTATCGACTTTTTGCGGAATTGTTCCTATTTTTAAAACAATATCGACCACCTCACCCCTGGCAAATTGTCGTCATTTATCCCCATCGTGGGGTGGAACGGGAACAATCCCTGCATTTTGGCGAAATCCTCAATTTATCGAGCGTTAGACGCATTTATCTCGATGAATTGCCCCAGGTGTCCCATCCCTCCTTAGGAATCGGTGTGATTAAATTAGTAGTAGAGTCGGAAACGGCAGCGGTGAGGACTGCTCAAACCCTAATCGAGCGGACCAGAGAAGAAATCACCGACCAGTCCAGTCAACGGCAGTTAATTGACCTAATCGAAAGTATCATCATTTACAAATTCCCCCAGAAAAGTCGCGAGGAAATTGAAGCTATGTTTGGACTAAGTGATTTAAAACAAACGAGAGTCTATCAAGAGGCACTGGCCGAAGGAGAAGAACGGGGTCTAGAACAAGGTCTGCAAGAGGGGGAACGTCTGGTGGTGGAAAACCTGCTCCGAGTCCGTTTTGGTGAGTTAGACCCACCACTGCAAGGGATTATCAGCCGGATTTTACAATTGTCCCCGGAAGAATTTACTCCTTTACTCCTCCATTGTTCCAAGCAGGAACTCTTAAAGCGATTTCCCCCAGAAAAGTCGCGAGGAAATTGAAGCTATCACCCCCCTTATCAAGGGTAGGGTTAATTCATGAATTAACCCTACCCTTGAGGGTTCCAAGGTAGAACCCTGGAACGAGATAAGGGGAAAAAATTATACAATGCTTATTAATACTAGAGTATTAACCGTTTAGCCAAACAATTCGGCAACTGCCAATAAACCCTAGAAGCGAGATTTCCCGTGAAAACTGACAGCCTCTTTTGACTGTCCAAACGCTGAAACAACAAAAAGCCTGCCAGTATTTGGCAGGCTCTTGATGCTATATAGGAGTATTTCTCAAATATCCTTATTTCCCGCGTCTAAGATAATTGCCCTTCACCTAAGCGATGGCAATAAAGTTATTGTTGGTTAAGCCAGTCAACGCCAAGTCACTCTTGGCAATGGCGATACTTCCACTAGCAAAGTTACCGTTAGCATCATAGTAAAGGATATTGGTGGCCGTATCGACACCGAAACGAACGTTGGTCAAGGCACTGGTATTGGTTCCTATTAGCCCATTCTCTACTAATACAGTGGTAGAGAGGTTGACCGCCGCATCAACGGTGCTGACTTTGAAAACACTCCCCGCCGCCGGTGCACCAGCATAGGCCGAGACACTAATGGCAAACACATCACCATCTACACCAGCCTTAAAGTCGGTGATAGTCGTTTTAGGTGTAAGAGGGGCGATTTCTTGGGCCTGGTTAAGCACGAATCGGTCGGAACCCTTGTTACCAGTTAACTCATTGCCTAAGAAACCAGAGTCGTTACCAGTAAGAGTATCGTTTTCATCGCCCCCGGTAAGTGTGTCACTAGCCGCACCACCTGTGATGATGAAAGAACCATCCGTCTCTAAAGAACCGTCAACTGTAAGGAAGTTGTTGATATTCAGTCCCGAACCATCAATTTGCAAAGTCTCTCCAGGTGCCACAAGGGTGTTTTTGGCTGTGAGTGAGGGGGCAATGGCGGTGGGAGAATTGACGAAAACGATCTTCTCAATGTTGCTAACGAAGTCGAAGGCGTTTCCTGCGGTACCTTGAACGGTTAAAGTATCAAAACCGTTGTTACCATTGATGGCGGTTAGTTTGGTCAGAGTGGTCGGCCCAAACTTGGTCAAGTTAAAGGTGTCGTCGGACAAACCACCGACAAGATCGATTAGTTGGTTAGTGCTTTTACCATCGGTTATTACCGTTAGACTACCCTTAAAGGCCGAAGCATCTAAGCGAGCGTAAACGTCGTTAACCGGATCAGCGAAGTTATCCAGTTCTATAGTACCATCAATGGTTAAATCCTTGTCACCCAAGATGATAACATTACTCGCGGTCTTAGTCGTTTGATCAGCTTGAAAGTCGATCAGGGCACTGATCTTGCTATCTGCTACTACCGTAATTTCTAGATCGGAATCAACAGGATCAAAAGTAGGGCCAGTAAAGTCCCGCAGTAAAACTTTTGCCCCTGCGGTGCCATTTAAGATCAACTGCGAGGTTCGAGCATCTTCAGTAACCACATCCACCTGTGACTTGAAGCCTTTACCTAGAGTTAAAGCTTGGTTATCTGTACCAATAACGATCAAGTTACCATTGGTCAAAGTTACTGCCTTCGCTCCAGAGATGTTGGAGAGGTTAATCGATGTGCCGATCCCCGTACCACCAGAACCAGTTAGCTCGATATTCTCGATATTGGTGATCGAAGGACCGCCTTCATTCACGCCAGTAAAGACGGATATAACTTGGGCAGTTAAGGTGTCGTTGTCGGTAGTGCTGGGGTCTTCTATGAAGGCACTGTCGATGAAGGTTAAGGCTCTGACCGTATCGTTAGCGGTAGTTAGAACCGCCCCTGCCGGTGCTACACTCAGAGAAGCATCTCCAGTCAGTACGGCATTGAAACCGAGTAAGGTAATCGGGTTGGTTCCGGGTGGGGTAATATCGTTGAAGGCCGCAATAATCAAATCCTCGGCGTTAGCAACACTGTCTTCTTCAAAAGTTACCGTGTTGATGATCTGGGAGGAAGTCTGTAACAGAGGAGCATCGAAGGTTGCCCCTTCGGCGACCCCCGTTTGGGTAAATAGCAGGGCTATTTCGGCACGGTTTTGGAGAGTGCCAAGGTCGGTTCCTTGCGCTGCCTGAGCCACTGTCAGGACAAATTCGGCCACCGTCTCGGGAGAGCTATCATCTTCGAGAACTCCTATCCAGAAGTCTAGTCCTGCCTGCTCGGCATCACGACCAAAGGCGTTCTGATAAATCGAGTTGATAAATGCTTCTGGGTCGGCTAGGCTGGGAAACTCTAAGAACGGGTAGAGTGACTTGGCCTCTGGGGAGGCACCGAACTGGGCTGCCATCTCTTCTATGGTTATATCTTGGGTCTGCCAAAAGGTAAGACCGTTGGGGTCAGGGGCGCGGTTAAAGTAGATAACGTATAATTCGACGATGGAATTTTGAGCTACAGTCATAATTTATTTTTCACTCCTCGAACAAAGTAAAAAGCTGTTCACACATGGCACATATACTAGCATAGATGACCTCAATTATCAAGCTATGGCAAAATTTTTTTTTGTGGGAGTAGTTTCGGTCAAGGTCTCCCACCGTCGGTAATCATCCCTGAAGACTGACCCCCGACCAGATTGAGTGGATTCTTTAAGACTTAACTTCATATCCCCAGCCTCCAGAATACACCCTGATTCACCTTGATTTGGCAATTCGGTTACAATATTTAAACTGTCTTAGTTTATCGAGATGTACCCATAGGTTAGTCCGACTTCCTCGGTCAATTTTGCTGGGGCAATTTGTCCAACCCTAGCCATCTGATCCTCACTGCTGGTGCTGGAATTTGGCGGGAATTTTTTCTGGCTGCTAATCTGTGTGTGTTAGGGGGAGCGGAAACAAATCTAAAAATGTCTAGTCTGGTATCTATCGAACTCTTTTCTGATTCTGAGGTTTAATTTTTTGGTTCTAAAACCTGATGGGCTATTGTCGAGAGAGCCAGAAACTTGCCGCTCCGTCACCACAGGGCAGCAAATGTCTTGTTCGGGGAAACTTGATTAGAAAAAAGACGGTCTTAACAGCAATGCCATCCCAGCCTGATGGTACAGGAACCTGTAAGATGGGATTGGTAGCCACTATCGGGGAGCAAGATTCTCAATCAAGGCAGTTCCATCTCTCTCGGTGCGGGGATAAACGAAAATATTAAACTTAATTTTTTCTTCTAAGCTAAGACGCATTTTAACCGCTCATCCTTAGATTGGCTAAATCTCCCCCAATCCCTTGCCTCTTACCTCTTGCCTCTTGCCTCGTCTCAACAAGCAATTTAAATGCTTAACAGCTTATGACTATCGAAACTTACTATCCCCATCTAAATGTCAAGCATTTGCTTGATAAAATTCGCCAAGAAGCCCTGCGTCAAAATCTGCACCTTGGGGTTCCCTCAGCACCATTACCACCACCACCGGCAGCGACAAGGGAATTAGTCCTGAAGGGGGATTTTGATCGGGAAGCAATTAATAATCAAATCGATTATATAGAGGGATTTATCAAAACAGCCGAGTCAAGAGCGGCAGTGCGTAACCAACTGCCAGAGAAATTTGGACGTTTCCCCTGGTTATTATTTAAACCCGTGCAAGCTCTGGCTTTAAAGATTCTTAATACCATATTTCGCGATCAAAGGGAAGTGAATTTCAATCTTGCCAGTGCCTTGCGAGAATGCCTACAATTAAATCGACAGTTATTATCAGAGGTGGAAAGTTTGCGATCGCAATCCCAGCGAGATTTAGAGAATTTAATGGCGGTTAGTCAGAGTTTATCTGGTTACAGCCAAGCGGTGGAGAAAAATCTGGTCAATAATACCCAAAATCTAGAGGAGAAACTGCATAATTTTGAGTGCCAGACAAAAGAACGGGAGGTGCGTATCCAAGACTACTTCCAGCAGCGGCTGCAAGCCTTGGAGAGTCAATATCAAGACCAATTACAAATTCTAGATCAAAGGTGGGGAGATCTTGGTAATCACATCCAAGAGCAAACCCAAGAGCAATTACAAGATATTGAACGCAAGTGGGGAGATCTTGGTAATCACATCCAAGAGCAAACCCAAGAGCAATTACAAGATATTGAACGCAAGTGGGGAGATCTTGGTAATCACATCCAAGAGCAAACCCAAGAGCAATTACAAAATCTTGACCGTAAGTGGGGGGACATTGGTAATCACATTCAAGAGCAAACCCAAGAGCAGTTACAAAATTTGGATCAGAAATGGAAAGAGCTTGCCGATCTTGGACAAGAAAAGCTAGAAAGACAAATTCGAGAAAGCGAGGAACGCAGCTTTCAAAATATTCATTATTTACAGATAGATTTAATTCAACAAAAACGATGGCTCGGCAAGTTCTGGGAAGGAGGAATCGCACAATTACCCCAACCATTATCATCAGAACTAAAACCAGCGATCGCAGCCGAATTAGATCATTCTTTAGATGCCTTTTATGCTGCGTTTGAGGAAAGATTTCGCGGTAGTCGAGCCGTAATTCACCAAAGATTAGCCGTTTATCTTCCCCTGCTTAAAGAGGCACAAATCGCCCCGGGAGATTCCTTAGTGTTGGATTTAGGTTGTGGTCGAGGAGAGTGGTTGGAATTATTGCGGCAAAATGGTTATAAAGCCCTAGGAATAGATTTAAATCAAGTCGTAGTTGCCGAATGTCAACAGCGAGGCTTAGATGTGCGAGAGGCGGACATCATTGATTATCTACAATCCCTAGAGGATAACAGCGTCGCTTTAGTGACAGGATTTCATTTGATCGAACACTTGCCATTTGAGATTTTAATGAAGTTACTGAGTGAGAGTTTTCGGGTTCTCCGTCCGCGAGGAATGGTAATTTTTGAAACGCCTAATCCTGCTAATGTTTTAATAGGTAGTTGTAATTTTTACTTCGATCCTACCCATCGTAATCCCTTACCAAGTTTGATGACTCAGTTTTTAGCCAAGTATTCAGGATTCTCGCCGGTCAACATTCTTAATCTCAATCCTTCAACGGAAACTCCTATCGCCGAAGACTCGGAAACCGCCAAGCGATTTAATGAATATTTTTACGGTCCGATGGATTATGCAATAATCGGCTACAAACTGTAAAATTTAGATGATTTTGAGTGCTTACTATATGCGAATTATTATTGCTACAACTCAAGCTCCGTTTATTTATGGTGGTGCGGAGATTTTAGCCACACAATTATGTCAGTCACTACAAGAAGCAGGTCACGAAGCCGAAATAGTAGCAATACCTTTTCAAGCCTACCCCTTAGAACGGATATTAGATACAATGTTAAGCTGTCGCTTGCTCGATATATCAAGTTTTAACGGACAAAATATCGATCGATTAATCGGCTTAAAATTTCCCGCCTATTTAATTAAGCATCCCGATAAGGTTCTGTGGTTATTGCATCAACATCGGCAGGCTTACGATCTCTGGGGGGGTAAATATGACGGTCTAGATATCAGTGCCAATGGGTTACCGATTCGAGAAAGCATCATCAGGGCTGATAATAAAGTTTGTGCCGAATGTCAGGGAATTTATACAATTTCCCAAAAAGTTGTCCGTCGGCTGAAAACCTATAATAATGTTGATTCTATCCCTCTCTACCATCCCCCTCAAGACGCGGATTCTTTTTATTTTCAGGAAGAGGAGGGTTATTTCTTTTTCCCCAGTCGCATTAATCAGATTAAACGACAGGAATTGGTGGTGGAAGCCCTAGCTAAAACCACGCACCCTATACCGGTTATTTTTGCTGGCAAAGCCGAGGGAAATTTTGACATTTATTTGCGGGAAAAAATTGCCAAACTGGGATTAACCGAAAGAGCAATGTTTATTGGCAAAATCACTAATGAACAAAAAATCGCCCACTACGCCAAATCCCTGGGGGTCGTCTATCCACCCTTTGACGAAGATTACGGATATGTCACCCTAGAAGGAATGTTAGCTTCTAAACCCGTAATTACCTGCCAAGATTCGGGAGGACCCCTAGAATTTATTCGTGATCGAGAAACGGGTTTAATCGTTGAACCGACGACTCATGCTTTAGCGGCAGCGATGGATGAAATCTGGGAAAATCGGTCTTGGGCTAAACAATTAGGGAAAGCGGCCTATGAACACTATCAAAATCTTGATATTAGTTGGTCAAATGTTCTTAGCAAGCTTCTTGCATAAACGACATCAGCCAATCTGACTTTTCCCGTTATCTTTATTAGTTGAGCCCTCCCTTACTTTCCTCCTATCTCGAAGTCCTATTCTCTCGTCGGTTATTGTCATTAAGACTAGCTTATTGAAAACTCCAGAGAGATTGAAAACCTTATTATGTCGTTGTTTTCAGACTTAACGGGAAAATTAAGATCGGCCAATGCCCCCATAATTTTTGAGCTATTGCCATAAGCAAAATTATCTGCAACTTAATTTTTATCTGATTGATTTATTACTGATTATTCGCTCTTACCATGTTGAATAAGGAACCAATATCTCACTTACCGTCAGAAAACCCTGACAAAAATCAGCACCCGAACCCTGCCACCGAGATGGCAGCCCCAGATTCTTCTCGATTGTTGGTCGATTGGTCGGCTCTGAAGAAATTATTGAGCAGCACCCAGGAATATCTGCAAACAGCGCAAGTTCGGGCAGAAATTCGCAAGAAATGGCCTGATACTCTGGAGAGATCGCCTTTTACTCTCTTGAAACCCCTTAAATCTCTTTTCTTGAAAGTATTGCAACTAATCTTTAAGGATCAAAGGGAAGTGAATCAAAATCTCATCCAAGTCTGCCAGCAGTCCATACAATTCAATCAAGAACTGATGGAACAACTGGTTACTTTAAGTTCACAGATAGATCAACTGCATCAGAGCCGGAACAATCAGCAAATAACTCTAGAAATGATGGATAATCATTTAACTGATCTAGAAGCGGAAACAGAGCTTTTACCCTCAGATACCGCAAGTTTTGACCATTTAAATCCACAATTGACCGCAAAAGCCGTGAATTTACCCGCCCCTCAATTGCTGACCCCAGAACCAGAACAGTTACCAGTGCAGCTAGAACTAGAAAGCTGGGAACCAACTCCAGAACAGTGTGAAGCGGCGATGAAGATGTTTCAAGCCTATAAGTTTTGTCAAGGAGGTGCCGTAGAATATTTTCAGACCCATGTGAAGCGCTATCTTACCACTTTAGAGTTAATTCCTCGGCAAAAAGGGCTAAGAATTTTGGAATTAGGCAGCTGTCCGGCTTTTTCTCTCTTGTTAAAGCAAAAATTTCCCGATGCGACTATTATTCTCGCCTATAATCACTCTCCCGATGAAAAAACCCTTGAGGACAATTCTGAGGGCAAATTAGCCCAAGATAAGTTTCAAGAAAGGTCCTCACAAGATGGTCGCGATAAGTACAACCAACAATTGTTTAACTATCCCTTTTCCGTGATCGAGTCGGAACCGCAATCGGCAGACTGGCCAATATATCGTTTTTCCTATACCTATTTTAATATCGAGAAAGATATCTGGCCCTTTGAGGACAAACATTTTGACGTGGTTTTTTGCATGGAAATTCTGGAACATCTCCTTGTAGATCCTGGTTTTTCCTTTCGAGAAGCTAATCGCGTTTTAAAAGATGGAGGCACTTTTATCGTCACCACACCCAACATTGCTCGCTATGAAAGTGTGGACAGTATTTTGAGTGGAGATACTCCTTATACTTTTGGTATTTATTATGAATCTGGTCCCTACGGTCGTCATAATCGGGAATACGTTCCTCGCGAGGTCGCTCGTCTGGGAGAATGTTCGGGTTTTCAGACCGATCTTTTGCTAACAGCGAATGTGTATCCTTTATCTAGAGATATTCGTCTAGTGCAAGAACTGCTCGCTCAATTCAATGATGATCCGACCCTGAGAAAACAAAATATTTTATACCGCGGCATCAAAGTGACGGATCAGTTTAAATCTTACCCTCCTGAATTGTACGGCTAAATCTCTTAAATCTGCTCATTTTCTGGTTAAATTAGATTCTAGAGCCAGATTTTTAGAAAAGTCTAAATATTAGACTAAATCAAGTTCTAAAAGAATGATAATCATCAATCTTTTTGGCTGCTAGTCTGAGTGCCTATCTTGAACAGTAGCCTAGTAGAAAATGATTTAGTATTAGTTAGTTATATCACTGTAAAAGTGCTGCTATGAAAATTAATTGGTTTTCTCCTTTGCCTCCCGCTAGAACCGATATTGCTGAATACACGGTGCGGGTTCTCCCTGGTTTAATCAAAAATTGTCAATTAGAACTCTGGACTGATCAAACGATTTATGACCGAGAAATTAGCCGTTGTGTTAAGGTCAATCACTATCAGATCGATCAGATGCCTTGGTCGGCGATTAATCACACCGATATTAACATCTATCACATCGGAAATAATCCCGATTTTCACGGAAATATCTGGCAAATTAGTTGTCGTTGCCCTGGAATAGTGGTGCTACATGACCTGAAACTACAACATTTTTTTGGAGGTATCTATAGAGAGTTGAATCAGGATAAAGTTGGTTATATAAATCAAATGCTCCGTTATTATGGGATAGAAGGAGCTTTAGCGGCAGAAAAGTTTTGGAATTGTGAATTATCTACGGAATTTATGGCTGAATATTACCCTCTCACTCCCTTAGCTTTAAAAAATGCTCTAGGGGTAATTTGCCACGGACAACAGACTTATCAACAACTCAAACAGGAAAATTTATGGCTGACTGGCTATCTGCCACTACCCTATCCTAGTCACGGTCAATCATTGATTCAAGAGACAGAAAAACCAACAGAAAAACAATTATATCAACTGATTATCTTTGGTTACATAGGCGTTAATCGATGTCTGGAACTGGTTTTGGACTCTCTGGCCAGTTTTCCCCAAAAACAAGCTTTTCGCTTAGACATCTATGGAGAAGTATGGGATAGTAATTATCTCCTTCAAAAAATTAATAGCTTAAATTTAAATAATTTAGTAACCTTGCATGGTTTTGTCACGGAAGCCAAATTAGAAACCGCCTTAGCTAACGCAGATTTAGCAATCAATTTACGTTATCCCACTATGGGGGAAGCTTCCGGTAGTCAGCTGCGGATTTGGAGCCATGGTTTGCCAAGTTTAGTGACTAAAATAGGTTGGTATAGTGAGTTGCCGGAAAATACCGTAGGTTATGTGACTGTTGGCAACGAAATCGCCGATTTACACCAACATTTCTCTCAATTTCTTCACGATCCGCAATTCTATCAGACTATTGGGAAAAATGGTCAAATTTGGCTAGAAAATAATCACTCTCCCGAATCATACGCCAAAGCTCTGGTGGATTTCGCTCGGGAAGCCTGTCAACAAAGATATCGTTATGCAGCCAATTATTTTATCGAAAAAGTAGGCAAAGAAATTAGTTATTGGAATGATGACAAAATCTCGGATTTAGAGCTAAAGTCCCTAGCGGAAACTATTCATTTTCTAACCAGCTAAAGTGCTTCCCCATCGGGAATTATCATCTTGCCTTGGCAGACTAGAACTGATGCACCACCCACAGAAACTTCCGTAATTGACCGGTTATTTTTCTGAAACTTTAATTGTATGTTGCTTGGTCTGCCCATTTCCACTCCCTGGATTATCGTCCATTGATTCATCCCTTCCCTAGAAGATTCTAACCCCCCTAGATAGCCCGCTAAAGCGGCCACAGCCGAACCGGTGGCGGGATCTTCCATAACTCCTAAACCGGGGGCAAACATTCGGCCATAGAGACGAGATTGGGGTGATTCTGGTTCAAAACAGCAGACAAAAAGGGAATTAGCGGGGGATTGTCCCAATAATGATGACCAGAGACTTAGATTTAGTTTTATTTTCCCTAAAATATCGCGGTTTCTAACGGGGATGAATAAAAAAGGAAGGCCACAGGAAAAGGCGCGAGGGGGATAACCGGGTAAGAAATCGGCAACGCTTAGGGAAAGAATCGCCGCTAAATCATCGAGAGCATAATTATCCGCCACTAATTCTGGCAATTGTGCCACTTTTAACTCACTATAGACCGGTTTTTCCCCGTCCATGAGAATTTTTACCTGTACTAAACCGACTCCTTCCTCCAGATAAATCGTGGTTTCTTGGTGGGGGGGAATAGCACCGATTAGGGCTAAAATATAGGCCGTGCCGACGGTAGGATGCCCTGCAAAGGGTAATTCGATACTGGGGGTGAAAATACGGACTTTTTTGCTGCCTTGGTCTGTTTCTGGCGGAAAAACGAAGACTGTCTCTGAGAAGTTAAATTCGGCGGCGATTTTTTGCATCTGGGTGTGGGTTAATCCAGACGCTTCCGGAAAAACCGCCAGGGGATTACCGCCAAAAATGCGATCGCTAAAAACATCGGCGGTATAGTAGGAATAGGTAGGCACGCGGGGGATAGAGCAACAGTTATCGGAGAATTTTTTCATCTTACACCTATTTTCACCCCTGACCGTCCCGGTGGTCTGTCTAGGGATAAATGCTCCGTGTCAGTCCTGTTATTCTCTATTTATTAAGAAATAATTAAAATACAGAGTTTTTCCTAAAGATAAGGCATATCTTGAATCGTCTCGGAGTCTCCTATGGGAGAAACCACAAAGACACAAAGGACACAAAGATTGATCGCTCCTATATAAGTTAAACTCATAACACAAAGAATAAGAGAGCCTAACTACCATAGGCTCTACTACTTATTCGCTTCTAATCTAGCTAATAAACTGACTAACTTATCTCTGACGGAATTGTGAGTGTATTCGTCTTCAGGGTGAGGTTTTTGATGGGGTTTTTGAAAATAGGGACGTTCTCCGTATAATTGTCCCCATTTCACATCGACTCGGTGTACTAATTCATAGAGTAATTCTTGATTGTCTAAAATTTCTTCTAGGATTAACTGTAAAGCTTGAACGGGATTATCTAAATTTTGACTGACTTTTGTTAATTCTTCATCAACGATAAGCTGTAAAATTATCTGCAAAGCTCCCGAAGAATCCCCTAAATTAGCGGCAATAAACTGTTTAATTTCAGTCCTTACCTGCACTAATTTGGGGACAGGAGATTCCCCTTTGAGGAAATCCGCCCCCTCTTGAGCGATAAAATCTGCTAGGGTAAACTCGCGCCTTTCGATGATATCTTGGGAAAAATCTGGTTCTTCAGGGGTCATAAACTAAAAAGATTAGCGATAATAGACTCTAAGACTTATTGTGACATTTTTAGGAATATCTATGAGCATCGATCGCAGAGAGTTTCAGCACCGTCGTCAGCAAGTAATGGAAAAAATCGGCCATGGAACCGCAATTTTTCGCAGTGCGCCCATGGCGGTCATGCACAATGACGTAGAATACACCTATCGTCAGGATAGTGACTTTTTTTACCTGACAGGATTTAATGAACCCGATGCGGTGGCGATTTTAGCACCCCATCACCCCGAACATCAGTTTATCCTGTTCGTACAGCCAAAAGACCCAGAAAAAGAAACCTGGACCGGCTATCTCCACGGGGTGGAAGGAGCAAAGGAGATTTTTGGTGCTGATGAGGCCTATTCTATCCAAGAATTGGAGGAAAAATTACCCCAATATCTCGAAAAAGCCGAACGAATTTATTATCATCTCGGACGGGACAAAACTTTTAATACAAGTGTTCTCAATCACTGGCAAAAATTAATCGCCACTTTTCCCCGTCGCGGCACCGGACCGACTGCTTTAGAGGATACTAATTTTATTCTCCATCCTTTGCGCTTACTGAAAACCGAGGCCGAATTGGACAATATTCGCCAAGCAACCGCTATTTCGGCCCAGGCACATAATCGGGCCAGAGAATTCACTAAAGTTGGTCACTACGAGTATCAAATTCAAGCGGAAATTGAGCATACTTTTCGCCTAGAAGGGGGTATGGGGCCTGCTTATCCTTCTATTGTCGCTAGTGGTGCTAATGCCTGTATTCTGCACTATATCAACAATAATCGCCAAGTGCAAGAAAATGAGCTTTTATTAATTGATGCCGGTTGTGCCTACAATTACTATAACGGTGATATTACCCGCACTTTTCCCGTTAATGGTAAATTTACCCCCGAACAAAAAATTATCTATAAAATTGTTCTAGAAGCTCAATTAAAGGCGATTGAAGTGGTGAAAGCAGGTAATCCTTATAATCTTTTTCATGACACAGCCGTGAGGACAATTGTGGAGGGATTAGTAGATTTAGGGCTATTGGTCGGCGACATTGATGAGATAATTAAAGAGGAAAAATATAAGCCTTTTTATATGCACAGAACCGGCCATTGGTTAGGATTAGATGTCCATGATGCGGGAGGTTATAAAGTTAACGAAGAAACTTGGCAAACTTTGCAACCCGGTCATGTTTTAACCGTGGAACCCGGTATTTATATCGCCCCCGATATTAAACCGGCTGAAGGACAGCCGGAAGTGCCGGAAAAATGGCGAGGTATCGGTATCCGTATCGAAGATGATGTGTTAGTTACTGCCACAGGAAATGAGGTTTTAACTGCAACAGTTCCCAAAAAAGTTGAGGATATCGAATCTAAGTAAAAAGCTAGGTGTTAAAAATTGTCAGATTCCCCCTAACCCTAGGGTTGATTCATAGTAGGGTTGATTCATGGTAGGGTTGATTCATGAATCAACCCTACCCCCCTTAAGGAGATTCAATAAAGTTTTTTCTGGAGATTATTATGGTTGTCACCAAAGAAAAATTATATACCTTTGCGGAATATTTAAAGTATCAGGACTGCACAGATAATAAATACGAATTATTTAACGGAGAATTAATTTCCATGCCTCCCGCTAGTGGCTTTCATGCCTTAATTCTTGCCTTTCTTTATGATTATTTAATGGCAGAAATTAAAAGATTAAATCTAACTTGCAAAGTCATGCCTGCTACTGTAGGAATTCGCACCGATAAAGCTAAATCAAGAATCCCAGACTTAATGATTTTAACTGCCGAACAATGTCAAGAGATTAGAAATATGACCACAGCAGTGATTGAATTTCCTCCCCTCTTAGTTGTAGAAATTGTTAGCCCCAGTAATGCCGATGATGACTACCGTTATAAGCGTTCAGAATACGCAGTGAGAGGCATTCCTGAATACTGGATTATCGATCCTATTGCTCTAAAAATATCGGTTTTAACCCTGATTTCGGGATTTTATGAACTGGCAGAATTTAATCAGGAAGATAGGATAATATCGGTGACATTTCCCGATTTACAATTAACTCCTCAAATGGTCTTTGCACAGTAGCATTATTAACGATTATGACTATCCCCTTAGAAATCCAACAACGTTGCCAACAACTAAAAACAGAACTACAAAGAGCCAGTTATGCTTATTATGTTCTTGATGATCCTTTTATACCCGATAGCGTTTATGATCAACTTTATCGGGAATTAGAAGACCTAGAAAAGCGTTATACTCAATTAATCACCCCCGATAGTCCCACCCAAAGAGTCGGGGATAAAATCTCTAGTCAATTCGTTTCTGTCCGTCATAATATTCCCCTGTATAGTCTCGAAAATGCCTTTAACCTCGAAGAATTAAATA
>Ga0209972_10000945_pt1 | contig 27404 bp, 34 predicted proteins | sample NOAtaG_7_FD_187302 | JGI IMG/M metagenome (GOLD analysis project Ga0209972, IMG submission 187302) | Freshwater lake microbial communities from Lake Erie, under a cyanobacterial bloom - NOAA_Erie_Diel1S_2200h metaG (SPAdes) (version 2) | ecosystem: Environmental > Aquatic > Freshwater > Lake ...
CCCGAAGATTTTACTTGGGAGGACATGGCAGATTTGAGAAAACGTTACTCAGATTATCTGAAGAACCGAGATGTTGCTTTCATTTTAAACCTGTTTTTAATGATTATTTCACTCAAAAGAACAGGTGGATTTGACATGTACGATAATATAAGAAATAATATTTTCTTAGTTGGCGTGTTAGTTAACACAGGAGAACCTTACATCTACGAATGTGATAACTGTTCAGGTAATGGCTATGTTGAATGTGATAATTGTAATGGCTCTGGAAACGAAACGTGTCCTCAATGTAATGGAGATGGAATTGAAAGATGTTTTGAATGTAGTGGAGACGGAGAAGTAATTGGTGATGAGGGGCCTGAGGAATGTGGAGAATGCGGAGGTGGAGGCGAAATTGAATGTGGTGAATGTGGAGGTGATGAATCAATTAGTTGTAGAGATTGTGGTGGTAATGGATCTCAGGATTGTAGTGATTGTGATGGGCAAGGAGAAATAGAGTCAGACAACGAAACTTTGTTTGAAACAAAACTTTACGTGTCTTGGAACAAAAATCTAAAGAATTTATCAGAATTTAGAGTTGGAACTGCAGATCCCATTGACCAACTAGATACTATGGAAAACACCGTTCTTGTAGGTTTGGGTGCTGGTCACGGTGAACCAGAAGATTTCATACAAGAAGATGAAAGTTACATATACTACTTCAGTGATGATTTAGATGACGTGGAATTCAATCAAGTAGCAGGAAAAACATGGCTTTATACATCTGACGGTATTGGAGATTATATTATAGACTACCGAGACTAATCTTTTCTACAAACATTCAGAGTCTTACAGAAAAATCTTTCGAATCCCCTTGCATTATTAAGTCTGAAATCATTACCGTCTCTTACAGCGACGATAGGTTCATCACAATCAAGTTCTTCGATCCTGTATTGAGGTTCAGTCTTAGTTGTTTTAACTTGCACAGGAAGCCACTCATTACCTTTTTTAACCAAGAAATCAACTCCCAAAAATCTATCAACAAAACCATAATCTTTGGCATATCTGATGTATTCAATGTCGTACTTCTCACACATTTTTTGGAAAAGATCTTCCGATTGATTACCTCTCTCCCTTACAGACTTTAATACCTTTAAAATTGAGTTGAAAATCTTTTCATGATCAAATCTTATATTCTTTTCTTTGAACAAAGTATTGAATACTACGAAAGGCGGTGAACTGTCTTTTTCAAATATCGGGGAACTTAATTGCCATTCCTCAGTTCTTGGATCCAAAGGTGTTAATTCAGGATCAAAAAAATGGTCAACCCAAGAAACGACGATTGCATTCCAATCTACTTTATTCAATTTCTTACCCATATCATTTATTAACATCCCAAACGCTTCTTTGATATGGTAGTACCATGTAATAACAACCGCAAGTGCCGAATAATTGGTGTCTATTCTGTTGAATACACTATATTTTCCATCGGGTCTTTTGTAGTAAACATGGGAATCATCAATCAACCCAGCTATTATTTCCTCAATATTCAGGTTCTTACAGAAATTTTTAACCTTCTCTTCAAAATCTTTGATTTCTTGAATTCCACTCTTCAATATTTGATTATCCTTGGTTAATCTCTCCATTGCAATTTTACCTGACACAATATTACCAACATATACCTCCAAATATTCACGAAAATTCGATTGATAAATTTTGTTAGCTTTAATATATGCCTGAGCTTTACTACAGAACTTTAACTCTGCAGTCCTTGGTCCAAAAGTATCTCTACAGTAATCAATCTTGTCTTGTGTAACTTGCTCATTTACTGAAAGCACTATCTTTGACAACTGTGATTCTGATATAATGTAATCAGGCATTCAAACTATTTAATAATAAATACCTCAAGTGATGAATGTTTCAACCTTCTTGAAAATATTAACGAAATATGGATATCCAAATCCAAGTATCTTAGCCATCGCTAATTCAGTTGATTATAATTTGGATTATTTTTTACTTGACTTGAAAAAAGAGATGAGTGAAAATGGTGTTGTTGATTTTTGTGATCGATCGATAGAAAAATTAACTGGTGAGAAAGGATTGAGGATTGATATGGGTGGTCCAAACGGGGATGAATATGTTTACATACATATTTACCCAGTATTCTACGATGAAGATGAAAGTGAAAACGATGTTGTTTCGAATCATGGTTGGGGTGAATCGAGACTTTTAGGTACCGATGAAAATGGACAAGAAAAGTACATGACAATTGAAGAGATCATAAATAACACAGATATGGGTGGTTGGTCTGAGTTAGATGAATTACTCGATGAAATCAAATCACAGGCATACAACAAAGTTTATTACAACTGCGGGTTCGGAGTATGGTGGCAATAAAAAAGAGGACCGAAGTCCTCTTAAAGGGGCTGAATGGTTTTTACAGCCGCTCCACCACCAAGTTTAACGAACTTGGAAACTACCTTCTTTAAATAAAGTATTCGCAATTTTTTCAACTTCTTTTGATTTCATGTATCCAACCACATCATCACCGTTTTCAGGTATGAACAGTTTAGTTATAAAGTCTTTTGTTGTAGGATCAATAATCGCAATTTCAAAATCTTCTTCGAAATCACCATATAATCCCTGAGCTCCTCCAACAATTGAAAGAATATATTTGTCGTTGTATAAATTAATTCTACGACCACCACTAACATCGTGAGGTTGGGAATGCTTCTTGATATAGTCTATGGTAATCATTTTCTTTTTCTTAATTGTTGAAGTTTCACTTCCAAAAGTCCGATATTGTATTTGTCCTTTTGAGTTTTCTTGGGTTTCTTACGGAGTTCGTTTAGTATTTGAGCAACATAAATTTCCTCATCTGCAGAATCATTGAAATCTGTCGATGTTTCCTCAGGGGTGGTGTCCTCTGATTTTTTTCCATACTTATTTTTTTCTACATTCTGACCCCATTTGAAACTCAGAAATCCAACCAAAACCAAAAGTAAAAGTTGTACGAGTGTGAATTGTTTCATAGTTTATTTTTTTGTGTGTTCAGCCTCAATTTTTGATTTAGAGATCAACACATCAGCTGCACTGTACTGAGGTGTTGTGGTAAGAATAATTGATTCAACCAGGTGTTTGTAAGGAACGTGAATAAAGAAATCAGTTCCATTGAAGAATGTTAAATCGTTTTTCAACTCAATACAAGATTGTACCATCTTGAGAAAAAGTTTGTACTGGATTGGGTCAATGAAGGTTTCTTTCAAGAGTGTACCAAATTTCTCGTTCTCGATTCTGATGTTGTATTGAGTAAGTGTCATTTCCGTTTATTTTTACAAAAGTAATCAAAAATTTTTTAACCACAAAAAAAAATGGTAGAAATCACAAACTATAACACTTTTCTGAATTTCAGTGAAAAAAACAACTGTTTTGTCCTAACACCTCCCAAAACAGGATCGCGAAATATAACAAGAATATTGAAATTTTTGGATTTCAACACCTACGGTTGGGATGATAATAAATTCATATTCATCAATCTGGGTCCAAGTCATAATCACACCTTGAAACTGATGGAAGACCATTTGAATCATCAAGTTATAATCACTTGTCGAAATCCTTATGCTATTCTTGCAAGTATGTTCAGATTGAGTATGTTACCCAAAAAAACAATAAGATCCACTTTTAACATTAAAGACGAATTTATAGAGTTTCTCAAAGAATATTTATTTTACAACGAATCCGATCCATGGTTAATACCCTCTCTGAAAAATTCAATTGATCAACTAAAAAAAAGAAAAATTGATCATAGGATTAAACTTGAAAGTTTTTCGGAAAACATAATGCAAATTCCATTTATAAAAAATTACAGTCAAGAAACAATCGACCAAATAGAAATGTTATCAAAAGAAAAACACGGTGACTACAGAGACATTCAGAATCACTCGAACATAGAGAATTATTTTCCGAGTGATTTCAAATTATACTACAAACAAGAATCCGCAGAAATAGTTTACACGACTTTCAAAGACAAATTTATTATCATGGATTATCATAAGGATTCGTGGATGTCATGATGGAGTCTGGTTTCCAGTAGGAACAGGAAAAGTATGATCTTTAACACCACCATCTGTAATAATCCTATAAGTGGTAATGTTACCTAAATCAGGAAAACTTACCATCTCCACGTTTATACCCCATTTATTTACATGTTGATTAACCTCAGGAGTAACTATTTTTGTAAGATCAACTAATTCATCCCAAGTAGTATTTTCAACCATATCTCTGATAATACCTTGAGTTGTGTCCACTAATACATCATTGGCATGCATTACTCCGAGTAAAAACTTCTCGACATCGAAAATGTGATATCTAACAATACTTGAAAGAACCACACATTTATCATCCAATGATGTTACGGTTTGTGGTTTTAGATTAACGGTTTGAGTGATCACGGGAGTTACCCAAATCTTATCAAAGAATGGTCTTTTCCAATTTAATCCAGGGTGAACGACCCCGATGAATTTTCCGTATCTGAGGTGTACACCCTTTTCCCATTGATCAACAATTTTGTATGGTAGAATGTCGTGTATGAAGGTGACAAAAACCTCTATGAGTTTATCGAACATAAATCTGTTTTTGCTAATTTATACCAATATTTCGACACTACAAAATATTTATGAGTATGTTAGAAAAAGATTTGGACATATTAGATAAAATTCTTAGGGACCTGAATATAACTCCAACATATAGGGAAATTCTTTTATCAGGTTTGGTTAAGAAATTAGAAGATTACAATATGGATAGACTGTCAAGAAATTTTATTTATGTTGCTTTAGCCCACGACGAGGGTAAAAGTTTCGCTTCTGAAGTCGCAGATTATTGGGAGGAAATGAAACAGACAGGATCATACAAAACAAATCTTCAAAAGACACTGGAGAAATCTCCCACATTTTCAAAGTTTGTAAAATAAAAAACCCCAACCGTAGAAACGGTCAGGGTTAGGCAAAATAGGTTGAGAATACACCATTTTGTAAGGATCTTTAGAAAGATTATTGTTTCCTTTCATTTCCACCGTCTTTTGAACGGTAACCCTCAGTCACGGTCAATTAGATTAACCAATCCTTAAGTTGTATACGACTCTCTCGGTACTTATCACTCTTCGATGGTGCCCCACCAATTCATCCTTGCGGGATTAGAGAACTTTCTCGAAACTCATGTCGGGCTTGGGACCCTTCACGGCCGTGAACATCTCACGACTATGTAGTGACCTGTCACACACAACTGACGAGCACTTCTCCTTTGTTAATTTTAATGTTTTGGACATTGCAATTCCAAAGTTGGTTTACGGATGAGGAAGGTAGCGGCTCGTCACCAGCCATGTCATCTTTTGAACGACACGATACTAAACTACCCTCTGAAGTCTCCCGACCTCCATATTGTGAGTCAACTTCATAACGATTCTCTTGGTAGAGAAATGGTTAAGGTTTCATCAGCACCACCTGGTATGAAACTTACCTTTCGGTTTTTAAGCCAACTCGGATATTGAAGAACGCAATTGTAAAGTTGGATGACCTTACTTCTTGCAATCGTTCTACAGGTTACTCTTGTTGGTGTTCCCACCTCAAACGAAGGACCCGCATCCCCCGTTCATCGAACCACGTTCCCTACAGTGTTACCCTCGGTACTAAAGGTCAAATGATATCCTGCTTGTCTACTCGAGCTCAAGAGGTTTCCCTCAGAAGCCGCAGACCACCCAAACCAGGGTGTTCCACTTTATACTACTTTCGTAGTTTATTTTATGGACCATAGACGGCCCAATATCTTTAGTCAAAGAACTCATTTTGAAATGAAGGAGAAGGTAATCTTTACAACCTGTCTCCTTCATTTGTTTCACAAAGGTAAGTGTGTTTTGGGAAACAATCAAACTTTTGGAAACTTTTTTTGATTAAATGTTTTTTGATTCTAATACCCCCCACTCTTAATGGGACAGGTTCAAAAATACATCATTTCAAAGATCCACATCGGAACTACCCGAAGGGTTTACAAAGATAAGACAAGTTTTTCAATTGGTCAAATCTTTTTTGTTGCGAGGGTTGGAATCGAACCAACGACCTCAAGGTTATGAGCCTTGCGAGCTACCGCTGCTACTACCTCGCGATATAAATTATGGCTTAACTACCCGTTTTCTCGTCACCATCCAAGTCATGCTCTGGTTGTACTCACTTAGGGTAGTTACCCTCAAAGATCTTAATTTCGGTAAGTGATAAATATACCGTTAGGTATTAAAGGACTACAAACATAGTAAAAAATATGGTCCTGACAAGTGTTTGACGAAGATTTTTTTACATATCTACTTTGTCAACCATCTTTTTTATTTGTTTCATCATGTCAAAGTAACCATAGATACCTATAACGATAACTGAACAAATTAATATTAATACTATCATTGTAATATAATTTCTGCTATTCTATGAATATAATGTCCTGTTTTCATTGGGTCGATTTGATCCAAAGAAAAGTAACCCCATTCTGTGTGTTCTTCACCATCAATCGCGTTTTCTAGATCAGGTTCAATTGGATTTTGAGTATCCAAAAGATACACATACATCAAACCCTTCACTTTGTTTCCATCACGAGTATGTCTCGGAATTAGACCTATGAACTTTAGATCTTTTTCATCAATGTCAATCGCAGTTTCTTCAAAGAACTCACGTTTGGCACCTTCCATGGTTGTTTCATTTTCTTCTAGTTTGCCCCCAAAGATTGACCACATACCAGGAAACGCTCCTTGACTATTTCTTTTAGCGAGGAGAACTTTATCTCCACATTTTACCATTACTCCGGTGTATCTTTTTTTATCCATTGTATTTATAAATATGAATGTAAAGGTAGGGAAAAATATTTTTAATGTCAAAACTTTAGTCTCTCCAAAAGAACAAAAAATTGGAATGATGAAAAAAACGTTCGATGAATCATTCAACGGTATGTTGTTCCTTATGGGAGGTGACGAACAATGTTTTTGGATGAAGAATTGTATTATCCCTTTGGATATTATTGTTATCAAAAATAACGTTGTCGTAAACATTCATCACAATTGTCCTCCATGTAACGATGATGATTGTCCATCCTACTGTGGTAACGGTAATATTGTACTCGAGGTTATGGGTGGCACCTGCGATAGGCTTGGTATCGAAGCTGGTGACTCAGTTAATTATATCCTGAATTAATTTTTCCAAATAGTTTCATTAACATCTTCCTTGTGACCGATGTACCTTGCAAGTACAAAAAAGAAATCACTCAGTCTGTTCAAATATATTGTAATTGGATGAAGTTTAATAAAATTATCGAGGATTTTACATTCCAAAACTTGTATTTCGGTTCTTCTCGCAATTGTTCTACAGATGTGAGCCAATGCAACCGCTCTTGTACCTTTTGGTAAAATGAAGTTTTTGAGTTCGGGAAGTTCTTTGTTCATAGTATCCATCGCCTCCTCTAATATTTTCACATCTTCTTGTGTTACCTCAGTTAGTTCAGTTTCATTATCATTGATCAACATTGATCCAGCATTGAATAGATTCCACTGAATAATTTCTAATTGAACGTGAGCATTAGCTGTCTCACTCCTGAGTAGACCAACGAATGAGTTGAGTTCATCTAATGAACCAACAGCTTTAATTTCTTGAATTGTTTTGGAAACTCTTCTTCCTGACAGTAGACTTGTGGTGCCGTCATCACCTTTTTTTGTGTATACCTTTTTGGACATACACTAAATCTAACAACTTATTCGGGGACTTCAACTTTATCTTCAGCAATTTTTTCCTCAAGTCTTTTCTTGAATTCGGAAACAATCATTTTCAAAAACTTAATGTAAGGAGCATCTTCTCTTTCAGGATCGTATTTGTAAGAACCTGAAGGTGGTCTTTTACTTCTTCCCAAATAATTGAGACCTGAGATATTGGTGATACATTTGTGTCCACCTGACATTGAGTTAATCAAATCCCATGCACTTACACCAATCTTGTCCAACATAAGTCTGTGCTCTTCAGGTAGCTCACTGAAAGGAACCTCCATCATTTCTCTGATGTGATCCAACTTCTCTTCTCCACCGTCCATAAACATAAATCTTTCACCGTAAAGTGCATCAAAATCCTTAAATGTAAATCCTACACTTTCAGGACCTACGGCTGTTTCACTTATCCACTTAATTGTAGATAATGGTATCACTCTGTCCTTCAATTGTGATTCCCATTTACCAATAACTTCTTTTGCAATTTCACCTAAATTAACTCCTTTCAAACCTCTTTCTTTCTTGAAAGGATTACAAGAAACTTGAACTAATCCAAGTGGCCAAGCCATAATCAAAAAATCTGCATTGGGATATGTTCTAAAGGGAGTATACCTATCATAAGATCCAGGTTTTCTCATATCTCCACCGCCATATTGTGTAATAATACCGTCCTTGAATTCAACTCCTTGGAATGATTTCATTGTCTCAGCATAGTCTTTGGCATTTGCTTGTAATTGTTCAGGTGAAGGTGCTTTGTTTTCCTTCATCCATTTCTTAATGTTTCCAAGGATCGAAAGTAAAGACGGTTCAGAATCCAAAACTAAACTCTCAAGAAAACCCTTTTTGTTTTTAAATGCCAACAAGAGTTTGTTCACAACGAGTCCCATCAACATTTTGTTTCTTTGAAGTGGTGTTTCTTTTTCGAATCTGAAAAGATAGTTTACTACCTCGTCAGGTGATATGTTGTGTTTAAGGAAGTCTGCAGAATCGACAGTACTGATCAGAAGTATATCTGATGAAGGGAAAAGATCTCTTGGCGAAATTATCTGAGAAATTGTTTCAACATTAGATCTTGCTTGTCTGAATGACTTGGAAGCACCTTTTTCAGCACCTACTTGCTTGTCATGATGATCAGTATGTATAACAAACATTGGTTTACCATGTGCAAAGTCTACTAACACAGGCATTGTATCTCCCGTGGCATCATTCTTTTTTACAGCAAATTCTTTTTCTCCGTATTGAATTACGTGTGCGCCAACAACTTTGATCCCGTTATCTTCAAGATACTTCTTCATGGCAATCGCCGTTGTTACCCCATCAAGATCTTGATGAAAGTATATTTCAGCCTTAGGATATCTTTTCCTAAGTGCAGAAATATCTCTAAGTCCAGTCTCAGATAAAATTTTCTTCATTATTTTACCGCGAATATTTCAATTTTTTTCTTCGTTTTAGGATCAAATCCAAACATTCTCTTACCATCTGATCCCATCTCGAACATAAATTTACCAATTGGAAGACTCGTCTTAACTACTAAAGATTCTTCTCTACCTGTTTCAGTTCTAACCTTAAGAAGTTTTTTTCCTCCTCTGTCAACGATTTCCGCTTCTGCGTTTTTACCAGGTGTTACTATTGTTATTGTCTTGGTAACCTGTTCTTTGATTATTCTTTTTACGATCTCTTTGAGATCACTTTCTGTCAATCTAATTGTTTTTTTCATATTAACTTTTTAAGGTGAGTAAGTATTTTGTTTTATTAATACCCGCAAGTATTTCGTCTCTAATATTAAGTAGATCTGTATCGTATTTTGGGTCCAAAATTTCTGTTATTGAAACTAAGAATTCAACTATTCCATCAATGAAGTTTTGTAGATTCAAAGCTTTTATGTCTTGAAATGCAATCACAAATTCATCAGGGAAAACTGGTCTCCCGTATTTGCCCATCATTGCTTCAGCAAAAGTATCAAGATGTCCATCGATAAGTTCATAGATTTCTCCGTAAGATCTGTGTTTGGCATCACCAAATGTCTGCCAATGTAAGAATCTAAATTGATTCTGTATTTGTAACAATTTTAATATTAATTCCTCTTTCATATTATTTCGGTATTAATGATCCCATTAACCAACTCAGCGGATCCATTTGAGTTTGTGTTGATTGTTGATTTGAAGTATTTGATGTTGTTGTTGGAACTTGTTGTGAGTCGTCCAATCCTTGGTTTCCAAAGTCATCTTGAATATACTGTTGTGCCTGTGCCGATTGATTATAGTCTGAAATACTCTGTTCATATTTTGCATCCCCTAATTTCTGTTGAAGTTCATCGGGTCCCACAAAATTTCCTATACCCAAGAAATCCAGTAATCCCAAATACCATTTTGTTTTTCTCATTAAAGCTCTTACTGACTTGTTCCTATTCATCAGTTGAGGCATTCCACCCCAAAAATTCTTCCATGTGAATATTTTCCAAGGAGTTTTCCAAGTTGCTCCCGAACCTGCGGTTCTATATCCACTGAAAGCACCTCTTGGTCCCATAAATTTACCAATGAATGATCGATCAGCAACCAAGGCTTTTTTCATCATCTCCAAATTTTTGACCTGATCCGCAGCACTCATTTTCGGCATGTTCTTAGCCAATGTTCCAAGAGCGGTTCTTGCCTGTACACCTGTCTTCGCACTACCTTTGAATAAACGAATCCATTCTAGTATTGTGTTCTTGAAACCTTTAAGTTTAGATCCTGGCATCGCATTTATTAAATCTTCCAATTTGTTACCGATTTTTCCGATACCACTCACAAATTTACTAATAAGACCACCTTGTGAAGAAAGTTTAGCCAATTCTGCTGAAGCTTCTGCTGTTTTACCTGCTTTGGAAAGTGCCATTACATTATTCAGTGCCTTTGCCGAAGGTGCTCCCACTTTGAGTGCCCCCATTACAGGTTTAGCAACTACATCGCCAATATATGGTACAGCTGAAACAAGTGAAAGGAATCCAAATAAATAATCCCCCTGACTCATGTATAAAACACCATTTAAAGTGTCAGCAATTCCCGTTGGGTCTAACCATCCTATAAAACCGAGAACATTGTTATACCACTCTTCATTCAAAGTTCCGGACTTTGTTTCCTTGATTAATTTTTGGATCTCCTGTGATTTCTCTGGATGTAAAACCTTGAGGTATTCCAAAACAAACAGTCTCTGTTCTTTGTTACACTTAGCCCAATTCTCTTTGATAGATTGAATTACTTTTTCTCTTTTGAGTTGGTCCGATATTCTATCGAGCTGTTCGTTTGTTATTATAATGTCAGACATTTGTTTTTTCTTTATAAATATCCAAGACATAAAAAAAGGGTTCATTAAGAACCCTTTTCGAAATCCAACTCAGGTTGGCTTTTATCATCTATAAAACTTCTAATACGTTTTCTGGCAACTTCACAATAATTGGGTGACAATTCGATTCCAATCCAACGTCTATCTAATAGTTCCGCCGCAACCATACTCGTCCCTGATCCTGCGAATGGATCCAAAATCAAATCATTCTTGTAGGACAATATTTTTATTGCTTTGGTCGGGATATCCATTGAAAATGTTGCCTTTGTCATTTGTTTTGTATCCGCAAAGTATTTCCACTGACCATAAACAAGATCGATAAACTCTCTTTTCTGTTCCTCGGTATATGTCTTTTTTTCTTTACCATCTTCTTGTTCTACCATAACAGCCGACCACTGTGGCTCACCCTTAACTTTTTTGATATGTTGTTTCTTATATGCCAAGATCACACATTCTTTGGGGTTATAGATGTAAGGAGATGAGGGTGACATCCAAGATCCCCAAGCCGTTGTTTTACTTCTGTGTGGTGATTCCTCCTCAAGATCAACTATACCGAAGAAACCAAATCCAATACTTTTCATTATACTCCAAACCTCACCAGCCATGAATATACGACCACCCTTTCCTTGACGATTAATTTCGTAAGGAATGTTTACCGCAATCCTACCATCATCTTTTAGAATTCTATAAGCCTCTCTTAACCAATTGTTCGAGAATGTCTTGTATTGATCAAATTCTAAATCATCTTCGAATGTGTCGTATTCGATTCCAACTCCGTATGGTGGAGATGTGACAATCAAATCCACAGATTTCTCGGGCATGTCTGACATCACTTTGATACAATCTCCATTTACTATAGTGTTAATAATTTTTTCTAAACTCATAATTTTCCCTCTTGTTTCAATTGTTCTCTAATTTTGGTTGCAGATATTTCCCCCACTTCCGTTGGAGGTATATGTTCTATTATATCATATCCTACCCCTCTTCCGAAGTTCACTGATTCGATATCAGGTATGATTAGGACTTTCACTCTCTCCTCACCTATCAGAGGCCAAAGTTCATTTCTAATGTTTCTATCAACTTCTTCCGCACTGAAAGGGTTTTTTTCATCAGGTTGTATATCTCTAATACAGATGAGTACGTTTTTTCCTTCATTTAGTCTTTGGTCGATTAACCACCTGTGTCCCGCGTGCCATGGTTGCCATCTACCGATGAACATTGAATATTGTTTTGATCCTGTATTTTTTAATTTCGGATCACCCTCAACGTGGATTTTTTGCATAATCTAAAACTTTTTGTACGGACTCCTCCAAAACATCGTTTGTGGTGTCCAAGTCAAGGTAGTTCTCTGAAGGTTGTTGATAATCACTTACGAAAAAGCTTTCTCTACCTCTCACTTCAGTAGTATGAACATAGACCTCAACCAAATTATCCCCCATCTTTTCTTTGAACTTATCTCTTTGGTCTTTATAAGGGGAAACCAATGAGACAACAACTTTCTTACCTTTTGAATTAAGATATTGTGCCAATTGTTGAGCTAACTCAATATTTTTTCTTCTTCCTGTTTCAGAATAATCTTTGTTATCAAAGAGTTCTCTTATGTCATCACCGTCGATATGAAACCACTGACATAGAGGACCTGTCGTCACAATTTCTTTCGCTATCGTAGTCTTACCAGATCCAGGTTGCCCTGTTAACCAAATAATCATGATTTATCCTCCAATTCTTTTATTCTGAGTTCTGCAATTACTGCGGATAATACCCAAAGTAGGGTGATACTCTGCCAAGTTACATCTTGACCCAAAGTTAAACCAGTGACTATACTTCCAACAACAGAAATTATTGCGAGAACAAATACAATCTTATGTAATAAACTTAATCTTTTCATTTTTGTAAGTTTTTAATTTTTCTGTCCAAATAGAATGCCGCTTTCTTCAGATCTTCCAACTCTTTGGTAACACATTTTTTTCCTGCTCGTGCAACGTATTTGACTACATTGAAAAGATATGCGTCTTTGTCCAAATCCCAAGCCTCGCAAACTTTTATGACCTCGTATGGATTATCTTCCCCTCCGTAGTGATTCGGATGGTTTACCATCTCGTTTGATTGAATCTCCATGTTCATTTGTTTTTAAAGTTGAGTCGGTTATTCTGCTGTGTTCATATGGATATGATTTGAGTTCTTCCTTAATTACTTTTTCTCGTTCAAGATGAACAAGATAGTAAACAATAATGACCCAGCTAAGAACTAAAACAGCCAAATAGATCAGAACTCCTCCGTCTAACTTTTTCATTTTTTATTACCCCACTTTTCTTCCATGTACTCGATGTATCGGTGTGTTTTGTTACCATTATAGAACATCCATGCAATATAATAGTCGAACCACCAATCGAGTTTTTTGATTATTAGTTTGAGAGTTTTCATAGGGTACGAATTAACCAAAATACTTATCGATAGCTTCCAATCTGTCGTCAGCGTCAACTAACATTTGAAGAGCTTCTTCTGCATTTTTATAGAAATCTCCTGTTGAGTGATCTCCGATACCAGCCGCGTGGTTTGATAATAATTCCAAAGACAAAAGAGCTTTGGCTTTCTGTGCTTCCGCTTCTTTGCGAAGCATTTCGAATAGGTGAATTTTAATATTTGCCATTATTTAGATTTTTTTCTTGTTTTTACGAAAGGTTCCGTACTTGGTTGACCGTCCATTTGTTTAGGGTTTGATTTCTTTTTAGGTTGTTCAGTCTCTTCTTCGGAGTTACTTTTACCTCCTCTCCAATTTTTCCACTCAGTTTTGGACACATATTGCCAACTGATACCTACCATGTTCATTGCGGTTTTGTCATCAACTCTTTTGATGTCACCGACTTCTACGCCTTTCGACGCTCTGATTGCTTTAATACACTTCATAGTTTACCTCCATGTTTAATTTATTTTCCAAGAGTCATATGGAATCATAGACTTTGGATGATATTGAAAAAATGTTTCGTGAATGTAAGTATCGGAATTTTCTTGCTTATTATCAAGATACGCACCCCAAAACGATAAAGTTGAGTTTGAAAGAATGTGTTTGTCGCATTTAGCCATCATTATCATTGAAACGTGTGGGTCTTCATCAATAAATGTAATTCTACTTTTCGGAATGTCCAGTTTATTGAGCAAAAAACTTGACTTTTGGTGATTATCTGTAAACACAAGAATTTGATCTTCATGTGATTGTAGACTCAATACATGATCGTACCACTCGATAGGAGGAATGATAGGTGAAATGAAATCATTATCATTACCCATTCTCATGTGTAGAGATATGGTTGATTGAGTATAGAGTTTTGAGTAGTGATAGTTCAAATAATCTAAAATTTTATTATTTGGTTGAAAATATTCCAAAAGATATTCTCTATTGTGATGCCAGTATTCTTTGTTGAAAAAATATCCTTGTATTAAGAATGGTGGTTTGGATAATGAACCTATGGGTACAAATTCCCCTCCTGATCCTGTGTCGTACTGCCAGGTTAATCTCTGATCAAAATCCCAAATGAATGCCTCAGGTCTACAGTAGAACCAAGGTAGTCTCGGAAAAATATCACCCAACGATATTCCTCTATCTTTAATGGTGTGTCCACCCCAAGGATCGAAATGGTGATTTCTTTTGGATGTTCCTGTTATGTTTGATTGAAGTGAAAACTCTGATTGGTGAGTCAACCAATATCCGAGTACAGGATCAACCTCAGGATTATCCTTTGCGTGAGAAAGGAGTGCGGAAATCTGGAACATTAGATTTCCAAGCCCTCCCATTAAAACAACCGATCCTGTCTTATCCGTTATCTTTGGGCTCAGTTCTTTGTATTCCATAATGTTCTGCTATTTCTTTATCGGATTTACCTTGTTTGAACATTTCATAAATGTTGCTACTTTCATCATCTTCGAATATTAACATATCACTCTTTCCATAAAGTGTTAATAACGATGATGTTTTAAGAAAATGGAAACATTTTTCCTTATCAAGAAATCTTCTGTTGAATCCCATAAAAACAAATATAAGAAATATTACAGACTACTCCAAATCGTGCATTTTTCTGAAGTTTACAATTTGGAAAATGTAATTCATCAGAGCTCTTTTCATCATGGGTAAAAAGGTTTCCTCAAATGGAAACTCTTGGTCACATTTAACTTCAAAGACCGGAACATCTTTATAGTAATCTGTCTTGTTCCAAGTTGAGTTGTCATCAATAATTTGTGTGAACGACTTTTCATCTGTTCCCCCTGAATAAATGAAAGTCAAAAAGGTTTTACTATAGTGATCATCGGTAGCTTCTTTTCGAATTTCGTACTCCCAAACATAAATCTGATCATCAAATTTTTTCCTATAGAAAATATATCCTCTACCGTCTTCTAATCTGGTTTTGTTTCTTCTTACGTGTACTGAAATTGAGTCATGAGCAACATTCCAAATTGATTTTGCAATTTCGAAAGCCTCGTATATTTTTTGTCCTGAGTATTTTACAGTTTTATCAATCTCTTTTTGTAGATCAGATTCTAATTTGGGTGGTCTTTTAGCAATCAAATCTTTGAACAATATTTCATCATCATTTGATGTTAATTTCTTTTTGATTGTTAACATTGTATTTTCCTTGGAGATTGATTGGAGATTCGCCAAATGAAGAGATAGTTCGACAAAGTCAGGATATATTTTGAGTTCGTCAAATCTTTTGTCACATTTTTGCAAATAGGCTAAGAGAGTATATTTCTTGTGCTCAAAGTCTATGGGGTCTTGAAATATCCATTCAGGGTCTAATTGAAAAGTACTTTTTTTGGTTTTGGTTGCCATAGAAAAAATATAATATTTTAAAACCCTTAATCAATTCTGAATATGTAGTATTCTTCACCCATAACTTTGAAAATCTCATAGTTCCCATCATAAGAGCTTAGTTGTCCATAACCATCTTGATCAACAACCGCCTTAACGAATTCATCAATATCAATGTAATCTTCAATATTAAGTCCGTGATCTTCCATGAAGTACTCTATATTACGTTCAGCATAAGTAACTAAATCTTCAACTTTTTCTTCCATCAAAGCGTCAGGCCAATCTCCATCAGGTTGTGATTCAATCTCTTCAATTTCGTTCTCCAGTTCTTCGATTTGTTCATCTATCTCCTCGATTTTTGATTCAACTCTTTCGATCTCATCTTCATCCTCCAATTCAATCGTTAAATTATCCAAATCATCTTTTTGTTTTTCTAATCTAGAAATTACGGTCTTTTTGTAGTTGATGGTATCGATTTGTTTTGTACTTAATAATCTATCATCATCTGATAAATAAACGTCAGGATTCTGATACACGTCGTCCTCGTAAAGATCCCTTGCATAAGTCAAGACAGCATCCTCGTCAATATAACCAGAATAAAAACTTTTATTAAAACCTACAATTCCGATATCGTCAATAAGAGATCTAACATATTCTTCAGCTGCCTCTTCAACTTCTGATTCTGTACCAACCGCAAATGTTTGTCCATAGAAATCATCGTGAGTAACCTCAAACTGAGAAAGTCCATAATGTTCGTATCTTTGTGGTATGATGTAATAAACATCTATCATTTCCAAGATCTCGTCTCTCTCGTCTTCTAATTCTGTAATTTGATCATATATGTCGGATCTAAATTCAGGGTCTGCCTCATATTCAGCATTTAATTGGTCCAACTGTACCTGAATTTCAGAGAGTCTTTCTTCTTGTTCTCTATCCCTTACATTGGCACCTTCACTTTCCAAGTAATTCAGAACCGCCCAAGCCATTTTCCCCTCATCATCTATATCATTTGTCAGAGCCCATTCTTGTTCTACCCTCCTTTCATCAGCCTCCGCTCTTTTTGCCATTTTGATCCTCTGAACCTCCAACCTTCTTTGTTTTTCGGCTTCCATCTTCTGACGTTTCTTTTCCTGTTCAGTCTTAACTTGTTCAGAATATTCACTATTCAAATAAGATTTGATCTTTTCCATCAAGCTCTTAAACTCTGCGGTTTCAAATAACGATGGATTTCTCAAAGCATTATCCACTGCATCATAAAAAGACTCATCACCATCGAACTTCAATGACAAAGCAATTTTATAATTCGGGTCACTCGAAGGGAGAGTTTTGTCGATAATGTAAAATAACTTCCCATCAGTATTATATCTGTTGAAAGTATCTGAGGAGTCTCTTCCGCTAGTACACCACTTAGTTCCCTTACCATAGTAACAGGAGGACTCATGACTGAGAGGATTAACCACAAGGTATTTTGGAGATTCATAAACCACATTCGCACCTTGTACCTTCTTATAATTTCTTTTTTGTTTTTCGGCGTATTTGTTGAGTTCGTCCTGTAGCTGTTCAATTGTGGTATATTGGAATATATCTGTCTTAGCTAAATTTGATCCGAACTTATTGAAGTAATCCAAAAGATTTTTCACAATAGGGAACTTAGTATCGAAACCTATTTGATCCAATACCTTAGCAGCCCAAGGATAATACTTGGAGGGAATTTCATCGATAATTTTTTCCATCTGTTCTTGCGAAAATTTCTTACCGAATTTCTCCCTCAGGTCAGATACCCTACTTTCAACCAAAATTATTTTTTCCTCCATTGAAATCTTTATTTGATAAATATTAAAAGGGACATATATTTATCTACATAAACAAAATTTAAAAATCGTTCACCATGGGATGCGGATGTAAAAATAAAGGAAATCAAACAAATCAAGCTCCTCAAACACCACAAGAGCAACAAGCACAGAAAGTTCAACTAGCGAGACAAGTTAACGAAGATGTGAAAGCAGCCATTAAAAAGACTGTTGAGAAGTACTACAACAAGAACAAATCCTAAAAGGGATATAGGAGAACAACTCAATTAGTAAGGGAAGAGAAAATCTTCCCTTTTTTTGTATTTATATCATATGGCAGACATACAAGAATTTTTGGAAATGTTCAACGACGGTGAACTTGAAGTCGAAAAGTATTTCGGAGATTACTCTGTTTGGTTTAACCTATTGAAAAAGAGAGGATTGATAGACGAGATAGATCCTCAAAATGCCGGTGATTCACAGGTATGGCAAAATCAATATCTTTTATGGGCATATCAACACGACAAGTCTCGTTTTTACGATTGGATTGAAAAGTTTTTATCAGATGTTGAATTTGAAAATGGAAAAGCCTTTTTAGTAACGAAAGATAGAGAAGATTTAGCAGAGTTATTCTGTGATAATAGAAGAAATGATATCAGTCAAGATACAATTCGATCAATTTTAAGTGGTGAGTATGATTGGGAGGGGTATTGGGACACTACCGATGATGTGGTAAGAGATGTTGTAGAAGAACTGAATAAAGAAAATCTCGAATTATTCAAAAAGAGGTTATATGAAGAATTGAAAGGTAAGCAACTTTCTCCTGAAACAAGTGAGATGGAATTAATAGCGTCGGAACAAGGTCATAACGATTTTTGGGAAATTACACCCGAAAATCTTGATAGAATCATAAAAGATGATGAGTCATTAAACTCCCTGTTGGACGATGAGTTGAAAGATATGCGATCTGATTTATACTCAATACATTCAAACGCATATAATTCAGCTTACGAAACTAGTGTATACAATGAAATAATGAATGAACTAAGTGAATACTTCGAAGGGGATGGTACGTGGGTGGAAAGACCTCATCCTTTCAAAAAAGATACAAAAATCCAATATTTTAAATTACCAATAATTGATTTGAATGGGTTCCTGATTGATTATTTGGATTCTAACAAAAATTATGGTAACTCCGGTACGATTGAGTATTTTGGGTCACTTATTGGTCTACTCAAAGAGGATAAGGATTGTCTTTCACCAAGGGTTCCTGATTATCCTGACTATCACCTTGTAGATAAACATATCAACGAATATTTTTCAGATTATTTTTAATGGGACTTTTAAACAATTTAGACGAACAAAAAAGGGAGTATATTCATAAAAAACCCCCAACTAATATTAGAAAGATCTTAGATCAAATTAAATTATTTGAGGTCTATCCAAATATTTTTGCCATTGTCATAAAAGACGACAAACTAAGATCAAGAGTATTTTTGAGATACCAAGAGTTCTATGAATCTGACTCTGATAGTTTCAGAGGTAAATCATTTAAGTGGGAGGATTATATTAAGTTCTACAAAGAAAAGACAAAGAATGATTATTTCTCATATCATGAGGACTTTGCAGGATACAATATCCCATGTGATACAATCGAAGCTTGTAAAGCCAAAATACCTGATCTTAACATATATGATATGATAATGTTCAGTATCACCGACACAATCAAAAAAATAGTTGGTAGTCAACCATACTATCTAATAGGAATCGATCAAGATACAGGTGGTGATCCATCATTAATTTTCCATGAGGTTGCCCATGGACTGTGGTTTTCAGATCCTGAGTTCAAAAAACAGATGACCAAAGCTATTAATGAGATGGATGATAATGTCAAAAGTAAGATGATTGAGAAGATAAAAGACTTTGGTTATGGTGACAATGTATACATGGATGAATTACAAGCCTACCTTGCAACAGGTCTTTCAGGTTCAATGAATAGAATCAAAAACATAAAACAAGCGATGGTTCCGTTCAACCAGATATTTATGAGATATGCTTCAAAGATAAATCCTAAACCGATACCAATCGATTGGAGCACAGACTTAGACAGATGATGAAAATTTTGAACATATTATCAAACTTACTTACTGAAGCCAAAAGATATCAGTTCGATCCTGAAACACGTATGAAACTGATTTCAGTTGTTGAGGAATTGTGGAAAGACAGAAACAAGCCTTATAAGGGAAAGACATTGGTAGATCAAATAAGATTTAGGATGGCTGATCAAACAGAGGGACTTGTGAAGGTTTATGTTAATCCAAGACTGAAATACATTGGATATATGGGTAATAGACCCAAGAAATCCTTGGATCCTGCTGATTTATATGTTGAGGTTAACCCAAAGTTCTATGAGTCAAAAAAGAACCTTTATTTGACCTTATATCACGAAATGATTCATGCCTCTGACCCGATGCAATCACATAAGTGGTCACCAAGATACGATTTAACATACGATGAAAAATCAGATGAAAAGTATTGGGGTCATCCTATTGAATTCTTTGCAATATCCAACGAGTTTTTGGAAGGATTGGTCAATGAGTTCGAAAGAAGATATGAAAGGTTGAAAAACACTGATAACAAAAAAGTTTTACTGAAATCATTACAAAATATAATGAATTACTTCGCCAAGAACGAACCTCTGACAAAACAATCACTGAATATCATCCAAAGAATTAACGATGACAGTATCGGAGCCGGTAAGTTCGGTCAGATATTAGCAAACATTCAAACTGATTATCCTGAAACATCTGAGATGATTCCAGCAAGTTATGAGGACGAACCATACTACCTACACTATGTACAAATGATCAAGAAATTTAACCCAAAGATATGGCCTAAGTTCTTATCGATGTTATACACCACATCCAACGAAATAAAAGATATTATTAACAAAGAAAAAGGGGTTTAAATTAACCCCTTTTCTTTTGCTTTATTTTCTAAGAATTCTAATCGGTTTTCAGACTCATCAAGAATCAGTTTTTGTTCATTGATTGCTTGTATGGATGCCGATACAATTTCAGCGTATTTTACAGTTCTGAAGTTAGTTGCGGATTCTAAAATTACCGCTTCAGGAAACACAACCTCAATTTCTTGTGCAACAAATCCATAATCTTTATTTGGTGAAACTCTTACAATCTGATCGTCTTTATCTCTCCAAACTCTTTTATAGGTTACACCTCTTATCTTAGATATTTTCTTAATTGCCTCGTCGATTGTTACAACTGACTGTTTTAATCTAATATCTGACGGAGGTCCTGTTGGTCCCTGATTACCTTGGTAACCTTGAGCACCTGTCGGTCCCTGAGGTCCTGGAGGTCCAGCATATCCCTGAGGTCCTGGAGGTCCTACCGTTCCCTGATTACCGCCAGGTCCTTGACCTCCTGTTGGTCCTTGACCTCCTTGAGGTCCTCTTGGTCCTTGTGGACCTTGAGCACCAACTCCTCCTTGATTTCCTCTGGCACCTTGTTTACCGGTAAAACCTTGGGGTCCTATTGGAGCGTTACCTTGTGGACCTTGAGCACCTTGTGCACCTATTGGTGAGTTACCTACAGGTCCTTGAAACCCTACAGGTCCTTGATAACCTGTAGCCCCTTGAGGTGCATTTCCTTGAGCACCTTGAGCACCAACATTACCTGTCGGTCCTTGTGGTGAAGGTCCTTGAGCACCTTGAGCACCAACATTACCTGTCGGTCCTATCGGTGAGGGTCCTTGGTTACCCCTCGCACCTTGAGGTCCTGTGGCTCCGATCGGAGATGGTCCTTGACCTCCTCTATTTCCCTGAGCACCTTGAGCACCTATCGGAGAGTTTCCTACCGGCCCTCTAGGTCCTTGCGGGCCCTGAGATCCAATTGGTGAGGGTCCTTGACTACCTCTATTTCCTGTTGCACCCTGTGCTCCAATTGGAGAGGGTCCTGTTGTTCCTTTTGGCCCTTGCGCCCCCTGCGGTCCCTGAGATCCAATTGGTGAGGAACCTTGATTACCTCTTGGTCCTTGTGCACCTATCGCACCTTGTGGTGATGGTCCTTGACCCCCTTTGGCTCCTTGCGCACCTATTGCTCCTGTTGGTCCTTGCGGAGAGGCTCCTTGTGATCCTCTAGCACCTGTTGGACCTGTTGGACCTTGTGGAGAAGGTCCTTGGTTACCCTTCGGGCCCTGAGGTCCTGTAGCACCGACATTTCCTGTTGGTGAATTACCTTGAGCTCCTTGTGCACCTATTGCACCTGTTGGTCCTTGCGGAGAGGGTCCTTGTGAACCTTTGGCTCCTTGTGCACCAATAGCACCAACTGCACCTGTAGGGGACGCACCTTGAGCTCCTTGTGCACCTATTGCTCCTGTTGGTCCTTGCGGAGAGGGTCCTTGTGAACCTTTGGCTCCTTGTGCACCTATTGCCCCTCCAGCACCTGTTGGTGAAGCTCCTTGTGAACCTCTTGCCCCTGTTGGTCCCGTTGCACCCTGAGGTGAAGGTCCTTGGTTACCCTTCGGGCCCTGAGGTCCTGTAGCACCCACATTTCCTGTTGGTGAATTACCTTGAGCTCCTTGTGCACCAGCTGGACCTGTTGGACCTTGTGGTGAAGGTCCTTGTGACCCTTTGGCCCCTTGAGCTCCGATAGCACCAACTGCACCAGTAGGTGACGCACCTTGAGATCCTTGTGCACCAACTGGACCTGTTGGACCTTGAGGAGAAGGTCCTTGTGAACCTTTGGCTCCTTGTGCACCAATAGCTCCGGTTGGCCCTTGTGGAGACGCACCTTGTGATCCTCTTGTACCCGAAGGACCTGTAGCTCCTTGAGGTGAAGGTCCTTGACCTCCTTTGGCTCCTTGTGCACCTTGTGCTCCCGTATTACCAATTGGTGAAGGTCCCTGAGCCCCTTGGGCACCTATCGCTCCCGTACCACCAGTTGGAGAAGGTCCTTGACCTCCCTTGGCTCCTTGTGCACCTATTGCTCCTTCAGCACCTGTCGGTGAGGCTCCTTGTGAACCTCTTGCCCCTGTTGGTCCCGTTGCACCCTGAGGTGAAGGTCCTTGACCTCCCTTGGCTCCTTGTGCACCTATTGCTCCTCCAGCACCTGTTGGTGAGGCTCCTTGTGAACCTTGTGCACCTGTTGATCCCTGAGACCCTGTTGGGGATGGTCCTTGTGAACCTTTCGCACCTTGTGCACCTATTGCTCCACCACTACCTGTTGGTGATGGTCCTTGTCCTCCTCTTGCACCTTGTGCCCCTCCAGCACCTGTTGGTGATGGTCCTTGTCCTCCTCTTGCACCTTGTGCTCCTATACCCCCTTGAGCTCCTATTGGAGAAGATCCTTGAGCACCTTGAGATCCGATAGCACCTGTGGCTCCCGCAGGGGAAGGTCCTTGATTACCTTGAGCACCTTGAGCACCGGCTGGGCCTTGTGGTCCTACGGGTGATGGTCCTTGTGCTCCTTGGGCACCCTGAGCTCCTCCTGTACCTGTCGGAGATGCTCCTTGTGATCCTTGAGGTCCTTGTGCACCTTGATCTCCTATTCCTCCTTGAGTTCCAATAGTACCTTGGGCGCCAGGATTGGTAACTCTATTACCTTGCCACTGAGCAGATCCTCCTACGTCATCGATTAATAATCCTGCTGAGTTTCTAACTGATCCCACATTCAAGTCCACTCCGACAGTGGAAATTCCTTCACCTGACACGTTAGACATTGTGAAGAATTGGGATTTTCCCGGTGCAGAAAAAGTTAGCTTTGAACCAACTCTTGTCAATGTGGTGGTAGTTCCACCTGTATCAATAAATTGTATCGTTCCACCCGATGGAATTATTATAATATCTTCAGGCACTTGTCAAATTTTTAAGTCTGTTTATTCTCTCATAAATAGAATCAATCCTTGTTTGTTGTTCTTTAATCGCACCTACAGCAATTGCAACAATCAATCCGTATTCCATCGTTTTGTGCCCTGATGCATCAGTCCAAACAGCCGTAGGGACACTTTTTTCTATTTCTTGTGCAATGAAGCCTAAACTACGATTATTGAAATAAGGTAGATTGAAGGTATCGTCAAGTTCTGATCCTTTGAATGCAGTCTTCACGTAATCTTTGTTCCAATCAAAGTAAACTCCTCTCATTTCTTGAACTTTGGAATAGTTACCTTTCAAACCTTTAATTGATTCTTTCAATCTGGCATCTGATGGTGGACCCTGAGGACCAATCGCCCCTCTGAATCCTTGGGCTCCTGTGTTACCTTGAGGTCCTGCAGGTCCTACGTTTCCTTGTGGTCCCGGAGGTCCTATTGGTCCAGTTGGTCCCTGATTACCTCTTGGTCCTTGAGCACCTCCTGGACCTGAATAACCTTGAGGTCCAACTGCTCCCTGTGGACCTCTTGGTCCTCTGAATCCTATTTCACCCTGAGCTCCTGCAGGTCCTTGGTTTCCTATTCCTCCCGTACCACCTTGAGGTCCTGTAAATCCAGCTGGTCCTTGAGCACCTGTTGGTCCCTGATTACCCTGTCCACCTGCATTACCCTGAGGTCCTTGAGCACCTTGTGGTCCTTGGCCCCCTGGGAAACCTGTTGGTCCCTGTGAACCTCTATTACCTTGTGCTCCTGTGGCTCCTTGAAATCCTTGCGGACCTTGACCTCCTCTATTACCTTGACCTCCTGTTGCACCAACAAAACCTTTTGGTCCTTGACCACCTCTTGGTCCCGTACCACCTTGAGCCCCTTGATATCCTGTTGGTCCTACAAAACCTGTTGGACCCGTACCACCTTGGGCTCCTTGATATCCTGTTGGTCCCTGAGGTCCTTGTGGACCAACACCACCTTGAGCACCTTGATATCCTGTTGGTCCCTGAGGTCCTTGTGGTCCCACAGTTCCTTGTGCTCCTGTATTACCTTTAAATCCTGTTGGTCCCTGAGGTCCTTGTGGACCAACACCACCTTGTGCACCTTGGTAACCTACTGGTCCTTGTGGACCAACACCACCTTGTGCACCTTGTGCTCCTGTATTTCCTTTGAATCCTGTAGGTCCTACTGTACCTTGTCCTCCTTGTGCTCCTGTGGCTCCGATGTAACCTTTCGATCCTTGACCTCCCTGAGCACCTTGTGCTCCTGTGGCTCCGATATTACCTTTATCTCCTGTTGGTCCTACTCCACCTTGTGAACCTCTTGGACCTTGAGCACCTCCAAAACCTGTTGGTCCGACTCCACCCTGTCCTCCTTGAGCACCTGTAGCACCTATATTACCTTTAAGACCCTGAGGTCCAACTCCACCTTGTGAACCTTGTGATCCTTGAGCACCACCGAATCCTGTCGGTCCAACTGTTCCTTGTCCTCCTTGTGCTCCTGTGGCTCCGATGTTTCCTTTGAATCCTGTTGGTCCTACACCTCCTTGAGCACCTTGAGATCCTGTTGCTCCAACATATCCCTTTGAACCTTGTCCTCCCTGAGCACCTTGTGCTCCTGTGGCTCCGATATTACCTTTATCTCCTGTTGGTCCTACACCTCCTTGAGATCCTCTGGCACCTTGAGCACCACCGAATCCTGTCGGTCCAACTGTTCCTTGTCCTCCTTGTGCTCCTGTGGCTCCGATGTTTCCTTTGAGACCTTGTGGTCCAACACCACCTTGAGAACCTTGAGATCCTTGTGCACCGTTAAAACCTGTTGGCCCCACCGTTCCTTGTCCTCCTTGTGCCCCTGTTGCACCTATATCACCTTTGAAGCCTGTTGGCCCTACTGTTCCTTGCCCTCCTTGTGCTCCTGTTGCACCCACATATCCTTTTGGCCCTTGACCTCCCTGAGCACCTTGGGCACCTTGGGCTCCTATATCACCTTTGAATCCTGCAAAACCGAATGTACCTTGTGAACCTTGACCACCTTGAGCACCCTGAAAACCAGTTGGTCCTACCGTTCCTTGACCACCTTGAGATCCTTGAGCACCAATGTTACCTTTGAATCCTGTTGGCCCTACTGTTCCTTGTCCACCTTGAGATCCTTGAGCACCAATGAAACCCTTTTCACCTTGTGAACCTTGACCACCTTGAGATCCTTGAGCACCAATGTTACCTTTGAATCCTGTTGGTCCTACACCTCCTTGAGCACCTTGAGATCCTTGTGCTCCACCAAAACCAGTCGGTCCTACACCTCCTTGAGCACCTTGAGATCCTTGTGCCCCAATATTACCTTTAAGTCCTGTTGGTCCTACACCTCCTTGAGCACCTTGAGATCCTTGTGCCCCAATGAAACCTTTTTCACCCTGAGGTCCTTGTGATCCTTGATTACCTTGAGCACCAATAAATCCTTTTTCACCCTGAGGTCCTTGAGCACCTTGTGGTCCTTGGCCCCCCTGAGCACCAGCAAAACCTACAACACCTTGGCCCCCTTGTGAACCCTGAGCACCTTGTGCTCCTGTCTTACCTTTAAATCCTGTAGAACCTTGTCCACCCTGTGAACCCTGAGCACCTTTGTTTCCCTGATTACCTTGAAATCCTTGTGATCCCTGTCCACCTTGAGAACCTTGTGCCCCTGTTTTACCTTTGAATCCTTGGGATCCCTGAGCACCTTGTGTTCCTATGGTACCCTGTGAACCTTGGGCTCCCTGAGCACCTTTAATATTTTGTAAATTACCTCCCCAAGTTCCATCAGAATTAATTGCTAAATTACCCTTAATTCTCAAACTACCTGTGGACATCGTCAAACCTGTTGTAGTGATTCCTGAAGTAGGATTGATCACAGTACCACTTGATTGTGTTGATGATGATACCACCAATGCAGCGCCTGATGGAGTAGCCACAACATTTAGTTGAACCTGTCCAGTGTCCCCCTTGAAAACAATGTGGGGATTAGTATTAGAAGTTGTCCCCGTAGGATATATTATAATATTATTGGGCATTATTTGAGTAAGTTTTCTAGTTCATTAATCTTCTTATTGATATCTTCAATAAATAGTTGTTGCTCCTTTATACCTTCAACCACCAAAGCATTTAATTTTGGATAGTTGATCTTATAATAGCCGTCTTCCAAATCGATTTCAACCACTTCAGGTAAAATTTTCTCTACTTCTTGCGCAATGAAACCTAAAGTGTGTTTTTTATCTCTCGGATAACCTTTTTTCAATTCAAAAAAAGTATTATTCCAATCGAACTCAACTGGTTCGAGTTTCATAATCATTTCCAAAGCATTTGCTATCGTCTCTATTTCACTTTTAATCTTCTCATCCGAACATGCTGTAGAGTAGAAAATCTGACCAACACCACTGATAGAATAACAATCTGAAATGTATGAGAAGTAAGTATAACCACATTGGTTTGCAGAGTTAGTATAGTTTTGACAGTCTGTTTGATTCGCATACATGTAATAACCTGCTAAACCGAATGTGTAAGACCAGAAACTACAATAAGCCACTGGGAAGTTACAAGCCGACCAACAATCATAACTGGCACCAACATAATAACTAGAACAGTTTTGAGGGCCAGGTAAACCTGTTTTACCAACGTTACCTTGAGCACCTTGAGCACCTTGTGGTCCAGGCCCCCCTGCATTACCTTGTGGTCCTCTTGGGCCTGGAGCCCCTTGAGGTCCCTGAAATCCCGCAGGACCTTGTGGTCCGGGCGGGAAAGGCCCTTGGTTACCTTGAGCACCTGTATAACCTTGATATCCTGTAGGACCAGGCAAACCTTGTGGTCCTTGGTTCCCTTGTGGT
>Ga0209972_10000951_pt1 | contig 27157 bp, 18 predicted proteins | sample NOAtaG_7_FD_187302 | JGI IMG/M metagenome (GOLD analysis project Ga0209972, IMG submission 187302) | Freshwater lake microbial communities from Lake Erie, under a cyanobacterial bloom - NOAA_Erie_Diel1S_2200h metaG (SPAdes) (version 2) | ecosystem: Environmental > Aquatic > Freshwater > Lake ...
GCTAGAGCAGTTGGTACAACTCAGACTTCCGGCCGAGCCAGACAAAACTGTCCATGTGAAAGAGGATCCCCCGATGGCTTGAAGCTGAACAGGCCCTCCGCTTACGCAATAGGTGCGGTCAGGGCCTGCCGTCGTTCCTTGAAGGACCAAAATATCGATTGAGCGGACCGCTTGACCCAAAACTGGGCATGCGTCGTCTTCAAGAGTGACAGTCAATGAATTCAGTCCAACATCTGCGGCCGTGGGCGTCCAGGTGAAAGTGGCGTTTTGCGGAGAGCCGCCAGACGGTCCCGTAAAGATTCCGCCTGGAATTCCATTGTTCCAGCTCCAGTTGATGATTTGGCCACCGTTGGGGTCAGTGCCCGGAATTGTCAGGTTCAATGTTTGACCAGGACAAATTTCCACAGAATAGTTGCCCGTTTGATTTCCGCCAGTGACACCTGTGATGGGGTTGATCAATGGAGGGTTGTTGGTGCAGTTCAAAACAGTGATTTGAATGTCGCGTATGGCACTTCCAATCAGTACACCGTTGCGGTACTCATCTACGCGAACCGCCACCACCGCTATTTGGGAAGCGGTAGGGGTCATGGTCACGTTTCCATTCGTTGAGTTGATGGCAACGCCCGGGGCCGAGTTCATCGGGTTGGTCCCGTTGAACGGAGCATTGTAAAGGACCGATACCCCGGAAGTGTTTTGTGCATTCACCAGGGTGTAAACCAAAGAGTCGCCATCTGCATCGACCGCACCATGGTTGTAAACGTAAGTCTGGCCAGCACAAACGTAAGGTACAGGCAAGGTGGTGAATTCCGGAGAGTTATTGCAAGGAGCAGCGATGCTGTTGAGCGTGCTTTGAATGTAAATACCTTCGCTTGCGGCGTTGGTGAGGGTGGTGATGCCTGCGTTACGGCAGCAGTCGTAAAATGAAAAAACCCAATCCGCACAGTTGGCAGGGAGGGTCAGAATTCCTTCGTAGACATATTGCGTTACCCCAGGAAGTGTTCCGCCATTACAGGTACTCTGTGGCAATTGAGCGGCACAAAGGGGGGAAACCTCCACAGGATAACCAGCCACTTGGTTGACGGTGGTGGAGGTTGAGCCGCAGGACGAATTCGCGTTGATCGTGTAACTAAAGCTTGGGGTGATACCGGTGCAATCTCGGTAGAAAGACAAAGTGACACGGTATTGGTTCGGACCGATGCACTCGTATGTCAGGTCTGCGCCCATGGCGTGGGACGCGCGAAGAGAAGACCATGCACTACCCATAATCATGCATGAAATCAGCACTGTGGCCGCTTTTAAGAACCTTTTCATAGCTTCACGAAAAAATTAATTCCAACAAAAGAGTAATTACAATACCCTTGCTTTTAGGTTTGTTGATGCAATATAGAAATAAATTTTGTTCACTGAACGTTTTTTCGGCTTGTTGGAATTGTCAGCTTTCGTATTGTTTTGCCCTGATGTTTTGACTGCAAACAAATTTCGAATGCCGTCGGTGATTCTCAGGCCGTGAAGAAGAGATTTGGTTCGAATCAATTCCCGCTGAGAAAAAATTTTTCAGAATCCTTTGCATAAAAAAAATCCCAAGCTAACTTTGTGACCCATTAAAAAATCGGCTTGGCTGGTCGTCTAAAGGTAGGACAGTGGTTTTTGGTACCATTAGTGGGGGTTCGAATCCTCCCCGGCCAACTTCTTAACTCAAATGGCGTCCAACTTCAAAATATTTTCGGGTACTGCTTCCCGATATTTGGCTGAAGAGATTGCTGGATGCCTCGACACCCGGCTAGGGGAGGTCACGATTACGAGATTCATGGATGGTGAGATTGAACCCAGCTTCAGCGAGTCCATCCGCGGTTCCAACCTGTTTTTGGTACAAAGCACTTTCGGTCCCTCCGACAATTTGATGGAGCTCCTCCTCATGATTGACGCGGCTCGAAGGGCCTCCGCCAAAAAAATAATCGTTGTACTGCCTTATTATGGTTATGCTCGGCAGGACCGCAAAGATAAGCCGCGTGTATCCATCGGTGCGAAGTTGGTGGCCAATCTGCTGACGGTAGCGGGTGCTGACAGGATCATTACCATGGATTTGCATGCTGGCCAAATCCAAGGCTTCTTTGACATCCCATTGGACCATTTGTTCGGGACAGGGGTTTTCTTTCCCTACCTCCGTGACTTGCAACTTGAAAACCTATGCGTTGCGGCTCCGGATGCTGGTGGAGCCAAAAGGGCCCGTGAGTTTGCAACTTTCCTCAACGCGGATCTGGTCTTGATTGACAAGTTTCGTGAGCGGGCCAACCAAGTGGCGTCGATGAAAGTCATCGGAGACGTCAAAGGCAAAAACGTATTGATTGTCGACGATTTGGTTGATACCGCAGGCACTCTATGCAAAGCGGCCGACTTGCTACTTTCTGAAGGTGCCAATACAGTTAGGGCCGTGGTGACCCATCCTGTTCTATCCGGACCTGCTTATGAGCGAATCGAAGACAGCGGTTTGACAGAACTCATCACCACCAACACCATCCCGCTCCGGCGGACATCCGAAAAAATACGCGTGCTTTCCATCGCACCTATGTTGGCAAGCGCGTTTCAGAAAATTCTGAAGCATAAGTCTATTAGTTCACTCTACATTAGTTAGTTGTATTGCAATGAAAACGATTGAAGTTACCGGAACAAAAAGGGTCGGTTTGGGCAAAAGCGCCAATAAGAAAATCCGCCGTGAGAATCTCGTGCCCGGAACCCTTTACGGACATGGTCAGCCAGAGAACATCTCGCTCGATCTCCTCTCCGTAAACAAGGCCATCCACACGCCCGAGACCTACATCGTGAGCCTCAACATCGACGGAACTTCGGTTCCTGCCATCATCCGCGAGACACAGTTTCACCCAGTGACGGACAATGTGCTACACGTTGACTTTTTCCGTCTCACCGACACCAACGCCATTGAAATTGACCTTCCCATCAAATTGGTAGGTACTTCTAAAGGTGTTTTGGCAGGTGGTAAACTTGTGCCGCTCATGCGCCGCATCAAGGTGAAAGGTATCCCCAAGGATTTGCCAGACATGATTGAAGTTGACATCACCAACTTGGATTTGGGTAAAACCATCCGCGTCAACGAGGTCGATCCCAAGGGAATTGAAATCACCTCCCCAGGAGCTGCTGGAATCGCCATCATCGAGATTCCTCGTTCGGTGCGTACCGCAAGCTGATCAACCTCCAAATGAAAGACACAAAGCCTGCGTGGTCGCGCGGGCTTTGTTTTTTTGAATTACAACGAGTTGCCGCACAATGAAATTCTTGATTGTGGGATTGGGAAATCCAGGGCCTGAGTACGAAGCAACCCGACACAACATCGGATTCATGGTGTTGGACCGGTTGTCTGCTCAAGGAGGGCATGATTTTAAGTCAGATCGCTTTGGTCATACCTGCGAATTCAAACACAAAGGAAGGACTTTGTTCCTGCTCAAACCGAATACTTACATGAACCTGAGTGGGAAGGCCCTTCGCTTCCATCAGCAGGATCAAAAAATTCCAATGGAAAATATTTTGGTGGTCACCGATGACCTTGCACTTCCGTTCGGAAAACAGCGTCTCAGGGGCAAGGGATCGGCCGGTGGTCATAATGGGTTGAAAAACATCGAGCAACTATTGGGTTCTGATGGTTATGCTCGGCTCAGGATGGGGGTTGGTAGCAATTTTTCCAAAGGAGCCCAAGTCGATTATGTTCTTTCGCCTTTTGCGAAGGAGGAAACAGGCGACCTGCCCGCCGTACTTGATAAAGCCGTGAATACAATCCTTTCCTTTGCCCTTCAGGGCCTAGAAAGAACGATGAACCAGTTCAACTGAAAAATCAGTTGAGGGTTGCGTCGAAAAACAAATCGGAGTCAGCTTCCAAATCCAGCTCGTAGGGGACGAATACAAACCCGCCTTCTTGTGGTAGCACCACGAAAATACATGCCCTTTCCTCCGGATCGCCGTAGGTCTCTCGGAATGCCGGCACCTTCTCACGGTCAATGACGCCTTTTTTGACAAACTCTTCCAGGATGGAGGCGTTGTAGTTCCAACCCAAATGGTGCTGCTCACGAGACAAAAAGGGGCGGCCCAAGGACACCTCTTCAAGATAAGCAACGTAAATCGGGTATTGTGACACTTCATCATTGACCACGTGTTGAGCAAATTGCTGCATCACCTCACCCACCATGCGGATGTCGTTGCGGATGGAGGCTAACACAGGCGAGATTTCTTGATTTTCGTTTGACATATGCCGAATTCAAAGTTCAATACAAAATATCCACGGGGCCGGCCCCCTCTCTAACTACTTCCCATTCTTCGTTTTCCGATGTGCAATCCACAACCGTACTGGGCTCTGTGCCCCCCCAACCGCCATCAATCACCATGTCCACCCGACGTCCAAACTGCAGGTAAATTTCATCCGGGTCGGCCAATGGCAAGCCATCATCAACAGGCAAACTCGATGAGAGGATGGGTCTGCCCAACATTTCCACGATGCTTTGAGGGATGGGATGCTCCGTGACACGAACGCCAACGGTCTTGCGCCGGGATTGAAAATGCCTAGGGATGCTTTTGGAGGCCTCCAAAATGAATGTATATGGCCCAGGTAAGGCCCTTCGCATGGCTTTGAATACCGGATTACTGATATGGATGGCATATTCGCCCACGGATTTGAAGTCCGGGCAAATGCAGGTGAATCTGGATTTTTCAGGGTCGATGCCCTTGATTTGACATACCCTTTCCAGCGCCTTTTTGCTTTGGATGTCGCAACCCAGGGCGTACACCGTGTCGGTGGGATAAATGATGATGCCTCCATCCTGCAGACAGTCAACGACCTGTTTGATGAGGCGCGCTTGCGGATTTTGGGGATGAATTTCGATTCGGACGCCCATGTTGCAAAGTTAGTCAATAAATCGCGCATGCCTGCACTCCCTGCTCGGGAGGTCTAGGGGGAACGGTGAGCGTCACAATTTTGCCCCCCTGCTAAGGTAAATTACAATTGAGGCGCACAAATTGTAATCAAACCAAAATAGTTTTAGATTTGAGAATAAATCCACTTTAAGGCTCCTGACATGAAGGGTTCTCTGCGTCTTGTTTTGTTGTTGATGTTGTGTTTCTGTGGCACGGCAACAGTTTTCGGCCAAAAAGGTATCAAAATCGGATTCTCGGCAATTCCACAGACCACATGGATGCTGAACAAAGACGACATGGAAGCGCCTTTGGATCAATTCGAATACAAAACAACCTTCGGCATGGCGGCCGGCCCCTCCTTCGGTTACAACTTCAACGATGGATTGGGCTTCCGGATGAATTTCCTGTACTCTGCCCAAGGCCAGCGGTATTCCAATCTCAATTCAGAGGGTACCACGGTCACCCACAACCGTCGTCTGAATTATTTCAAAATCCCTTTGTTGTTCCACTTCAACACGAACTCAGCCTATCGCAAAGTGATTTTCACGGCTGAGGCCGGGATGCAGTTCAACCTGTTGACACGTGCCCGCTACTACAACGACGATCAAAGCTATACCCCTGATGAAGCCCTGTGGGACAATGTCACGGACTATCCGACCACCTATCAGCGCTATAAAGTGTATGAATTCGGACCGGTTTTGGCCCTTGGATTCGATGTGAAAATGAAATACAACCTCATGGCCAACGTAGGCATTCGAGCCGATTACAGCCTCAGTGATGCCGAGAATAAAAACGCCGGATACAAGCTCTGGACTTTCGGCATTCCTGATGATGTTCGTTACTACCCGGAAGGTCGCGCCAAAACCAACAACTTGAACGCAGGATTGGTTTTCGGATTCACCTACACCATCTCCCAGCGTTGATCGGAGCTCCGGCTGTTCATGCCCAAATCGCGTAAAAGAGTCCTTGTCCTTTACACCGGTGGCACCATCGGGATGGTCAAGAGCCTAGACAATGGGGCTTATGTTCCTTTCGACTTCACCTCGATTTCCTCTCAGTTTCCTGAAATTGAGCGCTTGGATTGCGATGTGGAGCTCCATAGCTTTTCACCGCCGCTCGACTCCTCCAACATCGGGCCCGAGATTTGGGTGAAGATAGCCCTGATTGTTCAGGAGCGTTACGGGGACTTCGATGGCTTTGTGATTCTCCATGGCTCTGATACGATGGCCTACACAGGCTCGGCGCTATCATTCATGTTGGAGGGACTCAACAAGCCCGTTATCCTGACAGGGGCGCAGCTCCCGATGAACGAAATCCGGACAGATGCCCGGGAGAACTTCATGTCTTCCCTTCAGCTTGCCTCGGACCCTGATTCACGCGTCCGGGAGGTAGGGATTTACTTTGAATACAAGCTATATCGGGCAAATCGGGCTAAAAAGGTTCACGCAGATGTTTTTTCGGCATTTGATTCTCCCAATTTTCCAGCTTTGGTGGAGGCCGGTGTGCACCTCAACTATCGTCATCCTACCCCGTCGGATGCGTACCAAGGACAAGATTTTCGCGTGCATACCCAACTGGATGTCGCCATCGCCAACTGCCGCTTCTTCCCGGGACTCACTCCAGAGGCGGTGGAGCCCATCCTGATGCATCCCAAAACAAAAGGTGTCATCATTCAAAGCTTTGGAGCAGGAAATTTGCCCACCAACAAAAACCTCATCGACCTCATCCAGGAAAGCATCCGCCAAGGCAAAGTGCTGCTGAACATCACCCAATGCAACGGTGGCTCGGTGGAAATGGGAAGGTACTCAACGAGCGCCCTGCTGCTTCAGAGCGGAGTGGTTTCTGGCATTGATCTCACTTTTGAGGCCGCCCTGACTAAAATGATGTACCTGTTCGGAAAGTTGTCAGACACCGAGAAAGTCAAGTACTACCTGCAACGTAACATTCGCGGTGAAATGCGCGCGGAAAGAGCCGTACTTTACTGAGATACCGCCTTGTTTCCTTTATTCGTAGTTTCGTCGTCATGAAAATCCGGAAAGAAGACGCGCTGGAATACCATCGGCGTTCGCCTAAAGGCAAAATCGAAGTGGTATCCACCAAACCCATTTCCACCCAAAGGGATTTGTCGCTTGCTTACTCCCCAGGAGTGGCCTTCCCTTGTCTCGAGATTGCGGAGAATGTTGAAAAAGTGTACGAGTACACTGGCAAAGACAATCTTGTCGCGGTTTTGACCAATGGGACAGCCGTTTTGGGACTTGGAAATATCGGTCCAGAGGCAGCAAAACCTGTCATGGAAGGGAAGGCGGTACTTTTCAAAAAGTTTGCTGGTATTGATGTCTTTGACATCGAAATACGTGCCAACACCGTCGAGGAGTTTGTCGCCGTGGCCAAAGCATTGGAGCCCACTTTTGGTGGCATCAACATGGAAGACGTCCGTGCCCCAGAGAGCTTTGAAATCGAACAACGCCTTTGCAAGGAAATGAGCATCCCTGTGATGCACGACGACCAACACGGCACGGCCATCATTTCCTCTGCAGCCCTTCTCAATGCCCTGACTGTCACCAATCGGACTGCTGAGAACCTCAAGGTGGTGGTGCTCGGTGCCGGGGCAGCAGCATTGGCATGTCTGAGCCTCTATCAAAAATTGGGCATCAAAACGGAAAATGTTACGGTTTTTGACAAGGATGGCCATATTTGGTCAGGCAGGTCGGACGTCAACAGCTATCAAGCACCATTCGCCCGACACCATCAACGACAGCTTTCGCTCGTGGAAGCCTTCCAAGGTGCGGAGCTCATGCTCGGATTGAGTGCAGGTGGCACGGTCACAGCAGAAATGGTCGCCGGAATGGCCTCGAATCCCATCATTTTCGCCTTGGCCAATCCTGATCCTGAAATCACTTGGGAAGAAGTCATGCGGGTTCGCCCGGACGCAATCATGGCAACAGGTAGAAGCGACTACCCCAATCAGGTTAACAATGCCTTGGGATTCCCCTATATCTTCAGGGGAGCACTGGATGTACGGGCTACGGCCATCAACGATGAGATGAAGATTGCCTCGGCAAAAGCCATTGCGGCGCTGGCTCACGAACCGGTTCCGGACTCGGTAATGATGGCCTATTCGGATACCAAGATGTCATTCGGCAAAGACTACATCATTCCCAAACCTGTCGACCCACGGTTGATCACCCATATTTCCACCGCCGTGGCAAAAGCTGCCATGGAAAGTGGGGTGGCACGGAAGCCCATCACCGATTTCGAAGCCTACAAAGACCGCCTGCTCCAACGTGTCGGCATTTACGAAAGCATCTCCCGGAGCATCATCGACAAGGCTAAGAAAGCCCCCAAGCGGGTTGTATTTGGTGAAGCCGATACCTATAAAGTGCTCAAGGCCGCCCAAATTTTGAACGATGAACGCATTGCCATTCCTGTTCTTTTGGGGAACAAAAAGAGAATTGCGGAACTCATAGAAGAGAACTTCCTCGACTTGGAAGGGGTCGACATCATCGATCCATTGGAGGAAGATATCCAAAGGGATATATTCGGAAAACTCTTCCACGACAAACGGAAGCGGAAGGGAACAACCCTGCATGACGCCGTCAAGCTCATGCGCGACCGAAACTACTTTGGCCCCATGATGGTGGCAACCGGGGTGGCAGATGCCTACGTTTCAGGACTCACCAAAAACTACCCCTCTTCCATACGCCCTGCTTTGCAAGCCATCGGAAGGCGCGATGGTGCGAGCTTGGTTTGCGGTATGCACATTGTTCGGACCAAACGGGGGCCATTCTTCTTCGCCGATACCACCGTCAACAAAAATCCAAGCACCGAAGATTTGGTCGCCATCGCCAAATTGGTAGCTGAGGCAGTGAAACTGTTCAATCACACCCCTCGGATCGCAATGCTTTCCTACTCCAATTTTGGTTCCAATGTGGATGTCGACACCCAACGCATCATCGACGCGACCCAAATCCTACAACGGGAAATGCCGGATCTTGTCGTGGAAGGGGACGTGCAAGCCAACGTTGCGGTACGTGAGGATATCCTCCATGAAAACTACAACTTCAGTATGTTGGCCAAGCATGGAGTGGCAAACACCTTCATTTTCCCGAATCTTTTCGCAGGAAACATTGCCTACAAAATGATGGAGGAGTTGGGTGGTGCCGAAATCATCGGACCCATTGTGCTCGGTATGAACAAGCCAGTTCACATTCTGCAATTGGGCAGCCATGTGCGTGACATTGTGAACATCGCCGCTTTTGCGGTGGTGGATGCCCAAGTAAGGGAGGCCCAATCATGATTGCTTACCTCAAAGGCAAACTCGCACACAAGGATACCAATCACGTGGTCGTTGAATGCAACGGAGTGGGTTATTGGGTCCGGATTTCCCTCAATACATATGCTTCATTGTCAAACGGGGAGGAAGCCGTCAAACTCTATACCCACTTGGCAATTCGTGAAGATGCCCATGAGCTTTATGGGTTTGCCGAAATGGCCGAGAAAACCATGTTTTTGCAGTTGATCGGGATTCAGGGTGTGGGCGGCAATACTGCCTTGACAATCCTTTCAAGTATCCCCTTGTCTGAATTGCATCAGGTCATTGAAACCGGTGACCTCAATCGGTTGAAGGGTGTCAAAGGCATCGGAGCCAAAACAGCCGGAAGGATTCTGTTGGAGCTCAAGGGAAAATTGGTCTTGGACGGCGAAGCTGGAGAAGCCTCTCCTTTAGATCGCAATCGTGAAGAAGCCATTTCTGCCTTGGTGGCGCTCGGACTTCCTAAGTCGGTCATTGAAAAACGAATCGATGGCATCATCAGGTCTTCAAATGGCCCGTTGAGTGTGGAGCAGTTGATTCGGGAAGGGCTGAAGGCCACTTGAACAAATTAGTTTGTAGCTTCATTTTTGCACTATTTTAAGGATAAAGAATTTTTATATTTGTGGTTCCCTCCGAAACGTAGAGGGTGAAAACGTATCCAGTGAAGCAATATAATCTAGGACTGAACCTGCCTATGGTGTGAACCCTACCCACTGAAGCCTGATTGATTAAAATGGTGAACGTGCTTTTTACAAGAAGTAGAGGGTTTTATTTTGTCATTTTTTAGGACCATAGGAATAACAAGCGCGGCAGTATTGTTTGTTTGCTTGGCAGCCATGAACCTGCTCAAGGGGTCGAGGTATGACTTGCGCGTGGACCCCACCATGGGAGACGGTTGGGCTGAGACCAACCCGATGCTAGCCGAAATGCCGGTGGACACTCCGCCACCTGTGGTCAATCCCAACACCGGTCCCGGAGACCCCACCACGAGGCCGCCAGCAGAGCCATTCAACCTCAACAATCCATCGAATTTTGAAACAACCTTCGAGCTTGATGAAGAGGGCACAGGGTACTACGTGCATGAACGGGTCGGGGGTATCGATGTAAGGCCGCCATCCCACATCAGCCTGCGGGAATATTTGGAATGGAGGAAAAACAACACAGTCCGGGACCATTGGCGTGACCGTTCGCTTAGCTCCAATGAAATCGACGAAAACAATCCTTTGGCACCCAAATTTGCCACCGATTCCAAGAAATTCAGGGATATTTTCGGCGGAGGGACCATCGAAATCCGGCCCAACGGCACAGCTCTCATCGATTTGGGCGCTGAGTTCAACCGCAGTGAAAACCCTAACCTTCCCATCCGCCAGCAACGTACCGCTAATTTCCGGTTCGACCAGCAAATCCAGTTGAACGTAGTGGGCAAAATCGGGGAAAAGCTGCGCCTCAACGCAAACTGGGATACCCAAGCCACCTTCGACTTTGAAAATCAGCTGAAGCTTGAATACACGGGCTTTGAGGATGAGATCATTCAAAAAATCGAGGCTGGTAACGTGTCACTACCCTTGAGCGGGTCGCTCATCCAGGGTGGACAGAACCTTTTCGGAGTGAAAATGGCAATGCGCTTCGGCCCCGTTACCATCACCTCCATCGCTTCACAACAAAAAGGCAAAACCCAAACCGTGACGGCACAAGGTGGAGCCCAGGTAACTGAATTCAAAAAGAGAACGGACGAATACGACCTCAACCGACACTTTTTCTTGGGGCACTTTTTCCGCAACCGCTACGAATTTGCCTTGAAGGGCCGTCCCAACGTCAATTCACCCATCACCATCACCCGCGTTGAAGTTTGGGTCACCAACAACAACAACGCCTCCACGGTCGACAACAGAAACGGTTTGGGTTTTGTGGATCTCGGCGAAAGTACCCAGCCTGGCAATGCGACCTATCCTACCCAAAATGGGCGCATTTGGAACAGCAGGTGGCTTTCTCGCCCAAGCTACCCAGACAATGGTGCCAACGATTTGTACGAAAGCATCAGAAACGATCCGGCCTATTCCGAAAAGGCAACCACCAGTGCTGCGCTGTCCAACAACCTGCAGCTTCAAAACGGGGTTGATTTCATCATGGTTGAAAACATGCGGAAACTCACCCCTAACGAGTTTTTCATGCATCCGCAGCTCGGATACATCTCATTGAATTCGCCCTTGCAGCAAAACCAAGCTTTGTTCGTTGCCTACGAGTTCATGTTGGGAAGCAGGACGTATCAGGTCGGTGATTTTACCCAAGATCCCGGCAAACAGGCCAATGAGCTCAACTCAAACGTCTTGTTTTTGAAAATGCTGAAGCCGGACCAAATCAAGCCCCGGCAAGACGGAAGGCCATTCCCCACTTGGGACCTCATGATGAAGAACATTTATTCAATCGGAGGTTATGGCTTGACCCGCGACAACTTCAGACTGTCGGTTATTTTCGATTCGCGCACACAGGCTGGTGACATTGCCTACCTCCCGACCGGACCCATCAAAGAGGTGCCTCTTTTGCAGGTTTTTGGACTCGACACCTTGCAAAACAACAACCAAAGCGGCCCGGATAACTTTTTTGACTTTTTGGACCGCATCACCATCGTGCCTGACAAAGGGCTCATCATGTTTCCCGTTTTGGAGCCATTTGGGTCCCATTTGCGCCGGAAAATGCAGGGCCAACAGGAGTTCATAGATGAGTACGTGTTCGATACACTCTACACGGGCACCCAACAGGATGCGGTCAACTATGCCACCGACAAAAACCGATATTTCCTCAAGGGGTCCTACCAAGGCAGTTCAGGTGCAGAGATTTCACTCAACTCGCTGAACATCGCTCCCGGCTCGGTGAAGGTAACGGCCAATGGCATCCAACTCAGCGAAGGCTCAGATTATTCCGTCGATTACAACATCGGGAAAGTCACCATCCTAAACCAAGGCATTCTGACTTCCGGGCAAGAACTGAAAGTCAGCTTCGAAACCAATACGCTCTTTGGGGTTGAAACCAAAACCTTGGTAGGATCGCGCGCCGACGTGGTTATTAACAAGGATTTGCAATTCGGTGCCACCATCCTACACTTGAACGAAAGACCCCTGACCAACAAAATCAACATCGGGGACGAGCCGACTTCCAATACGATTTGGGGCTTGGACGGAATTCTCAAGAAAGACAGTCGTTTCCTGACGCGGATGGTCGACAAACTCCCGTTGCTTCAGACGAATGAAGTCTCCAACGTCACGGCGCAAGGTGAATTCGCGCAACTGATCCCGGGTTATCCCAAGGCGATTTCGGTCGACGGGGAGCAGGGAATTGCCTACGTTGACGATTTTGAAAGTGCCCGCAACACGTTCGATTTGTTGGGTTCCAAATCATGGTCTTTGGCATCGTTCCCTGGCAACAATGGCAATAACGACATGTTTGTTCCTTCGGGGGGCTACAATCCGGCGTTGAGTTCCGGCTTCAGCAGGGCACGATTGGCATGGTACTCCATTGACCCTAGCTTTTTCACCGGCAATACCGACGAGATTTTCGACGCAGACTCCTTGAATCACTATTCCAGGATGGTGACACCCAACGAGGTGTTCCCTAACCAGACAAATGTGGTTGGTGACTATGTGCAGCGGACGTTTGACCTGCATTATTTGCCCAATCAAAGGGGTATGTACAACTATGTGGCCGATGCCAATGCATTGAATCCTGACGGTACCCTCAAAAACCCCGAAGACATGTGGGCGGGCGTTCAGCGCAGGACCAGCGCCAACACGGACTTTGAAGCTGCCAACTTTGAATTCATCGAATTTTTCATGTTCGACCCCTTCGAAGACCCCGATGGTCCTGGACCGCGTGGTCCCCTGAATACCACAGGTGGCGAGTTTTACCTGAACCTGGGTGGGGTGAGTGAAGATGTTTTGGCAGACAATGTCAGAAACTTTGAAAACGGGCTTCCTGGAGACATCAATGACACTTCCACCGTTGGCGTTTCCGCTTGGGGACACTACCCCCTTACCACGCCACCCAACAATGCCTTTGACAATGATCCAGAATCACGCGAAAGCCAAGACATTGGTTTGGACGGATTGAAAGACGGACAGGAGCGGGTTTTCTTCAAGGGCTTTCTCGACTCCTTGGCGGTGGCGGGTTTGTCACAAGCGGCAATCGACACCTTGGTGAGTGACCCTTCAGGTGATAACTACAGGTTTTTCAGGGGCCAAAACTTGGATGGCATGCCCGTGTTGGAGCGCTATCTGCCCTATAACGGCACTGAGGGCAATACTCCCTTGGGGTCAACCCAAAATGGCATTCCGACCCAAGGCTCCACCAATCCGGACACTGAAGATCTGAACCTCAACTCCACCCTCAATACCTCGGAAAGGTATTGGGAATACAAAGTAAACCTGAAGCCGGAAGACATGGTGGTAGGCAGAAACTACATCGTGGACGTGATTCCTGCGGAAATCAGGATTCGTAACAACACCGCTACTGACACTGTAAAATGGTACCAATTCAGGATCCCACTCCAAAGCGGTAAATCAATTGGAGATATCCAGGATTTCAAAGCCATTGAATTCATGCGGATGTACATGAAGGGTTGGAGCGAAGAAGCCGTTTTGAGGTTTGCCAAGTTCCAAATCGTGAGTACCACTTGGCGGGCAGTCAGGGATTATTTGGGTCCTGAGAACGACAGCATTCTGGTTGATCCGATAGGGACCACCTTTGAAATCGGCACCTTGAACATTGAAGAAAACGGCAATCGTCAGCCTTTCCCCTACGTTTTGCCACCCAACATTGTGCGTCAGCAACAATTTGGAAGTACGCAGGTAGGTCTGTTGCAAAATGAGCAAACCATGGTGATGAAGTCCTGCAATTTGGCGGATGGAGATGCACGCGGGGCATTCAAGTTGGCCACTTACGACATGCGGTCTTACAAGCGCTTGAAAATGTGGATTCATGCTGAAAATGTGCCCGGATCGACCCAACAATGGCAGAAAGGGGACTTGCGCGCGTTCATTCGAATTGGCTCAGACATCAAAAATAACTATTACGAATACGAGATTCCATTGGATCCCTCTGTGCCTGGCGCCACGGACTCTTTGGCGATTTGGGCCAACCAATTCGATATTTTACTGGCGGATTTGGGGGCGGCCAAAGCAGCCCGTAACGATGCCGGATGGCCTGTAAACAACAGGTTCATGTATGAGAAAAATCCGGGTGATCCACTGACCCATCGTGTTTTTGTGGTGGGAACGCCCAAGACAAGCGATGTGAAGTCCATCATGATTGGCATCAGGAATGAGGCGGATGGAAAAGGGCCAATTTGCGCCGAGGTTTGGATGAACGAGCTTCGTTTGGTGGATTTTGATAACCAGAGTGGGTGGGCTGCCAATGCACGCGTTAACTTGAAACTCGCTGACTTTGCCAACATCACAGCTTCGGGAAGCATCCGCACGCCTGGGTTCGGGGGCATCGATCAAAAAGTGAATACCAGAAGTCGTGAAACGGTTCAGCAATTCGATGTGGCCGGAACTTTCAACATGGGCAAGTTCCTTCCCAAAAAATGGGGCGTTCAACTTCCTTTGTATGTAAGCTATGGCCAAAGGGATGTGAATCCTCAATTCAATCCGTTGGAATCTGATGTGGTGATGGCCAATTATTTGGAGACCATCAACCAAACCGACCGGGACTCTGTGTTGAGGTCATTGCAGGATCATCGTGTGAATCGATCCATTTCATTGAACAACGTCAGGAAAACCAGGGTGGCTCCTCCCGGAAAAGGTGGTTCGGGAGCGCCTTCTGCCGGAGGCAAGCCATCGGGCCCCAAAACGCACTTGTGGGACATCGAGAATTTCACTTTGTCGATGAGCATGAACGAGACGTTCGGATGGAACTCAACAACAACGAGTTTCAGACAATTGAATCACCGTGCCTCCTTGGCCTACAGCTACAACTTCAATCCCAAGCTGATTGAACCATTCAAAAAGGCGAAACGGAAAAACCCAATCACGGCATTTAACTTTTATCCCCTGCCCAAAACGGTGTCCATCAATGTGGCAGGAGACCGACGCTATGAAGAGAATTTCATCCGTCCTGCAGCAGGCGATGCTAAAATCGACCCCACATTTTACAAAAACTTCGCCTTGACCCGGGACTACAATCTCCGTTGGGACCTTACCAAGAGTCTCAGCTTCAACTATCAAGCCTCTAATACCGGTCGCGTGGAAGAGCCACTCGGCCAGCAAGATGAACTGAAGCTAGACACGATGTGGAACAATCTGCTGTCATTTGGCCGGGAGCAAGACAAATTCGGAGTGGACAGCATCGGTAAAGACAAACTCATCAATTTTGGTCGCAACATTCGGTTCAGTCAACAAGTTGGATTGAACTATGTCTTGCCTTTCGATAAGTTCAAACTCACCAATTGGATCAACAGCACGGTTTCCTACCAAGGTGCCTACAATTGGCAAGCTGCACCTGACAACAACTTGTCGTTGGGCAACACCATCAACAACTCGCAGAATATTCAAGGAAATGCTCGATTGAATTTGGATGCTCTTTACAACAAAGTCGGGTTCTTGAAGAAAATCATGGCGGAAAACAAAACCGCCGCCGCGCCTCCCAAAGGCCCAACCGGACCTGTTGCCAACAAGCCAGTAGCCGGGCAGGATACTACCAAAAAGGAGGACGATTCTTTCTTCTTCATCAAGGCATTGGGTAAAGAGTTGGTCAGGACTATTTTGAGTGTGAAAAATTTGGATTTCACATACGGTCGGAACATGACCACCTCCATTGCGGGCTACATGCCCCACACCGACAATTTCGGGTTGGATTACCAATACAATTACTTGGATGCGGATAGCAGCTTGCGTACTGGGCCGGGAATGGCACCGGGAATACCGTTCATCCTTGGGTGGAACGCAGATGTTTGGCGAGCTTTCCAAGTGGGTGACACCTCTTTGCTTGACCGGTTTGCGGAAAATGGATGGATAACCCCAAACCCCAATCTGGCAACGCCTTATTCCCAAACTTGGTCGGAACAGGTTACCGGTCGCACTGCCATCACACTTTTCCGTGACTTAAAGATTGACCTCAACATCACCAAAAACCATTCTCGAGATTACAGTGAAATTTTCCGCTTCGACGACAGTCCAGGCTCTGAAGACTTCATTCACACCAATCGCCTGTTAACAGGACAATACTCCATCAGCTACATTTTCCTTGGAACCGCTTTCGAGAAAAATGAAGACCAATCTCGTTCTTATCTGGAGCTCCAAAACAACGCCCGTCGGGAAATTTCCAGCAGATTGGCGGGATCCAATCCCCTTTATGCTGCCTTCCTGAACAATCCGAGGGTTGCGACCGGAATCCTAACCGACGCCTATTACAACGGTTACTATCGAAACTCACAGGAGGTTTTGATTCCAGCCTTCTTGGCGACATACGGCGCAGGCTCCACCAAGCGCATTGGCTTGTCGGCATTTCCTGCCATTCCTTTGCCGAACTGGAACGTGAACTTCAACCTTTTGAACCGGTTGCCCTCACTGAAACCGAAAATGCAAGCCTTGACCCTCAAACACGGCTATCGTGGAACATACAGTGTATCAGGATTCACAAGCAACGTGAGGTTTGTTGGGGATGCCACGCAAGGATTTTCAGATGTGTTTTTCGGGGTGGCCATGGACGCACAAACGGGCGATTCGGTGTATAACATCCAAAGTCAATACGTAATTCCTTCCGTTAGCTTCAACGAGTCATTCGCACCTTTGGCAGGCTTGAACTTGACTTTGAAAAACGGCCTCAGTGGAAGTGTAGACCTCAAAACATCCAGAAACGTTTCCCTTTCTGTGGGTAATTCGCAGCTCACCGAGACCCGTACTAAGGACTTTGCCATTTCCATCAGTTACCGGAAAGACAAACTTGAAAAAAACATCCAACTGTTTGGCAGAAGCATGAACCTCGAAAATGCTCTCAATGCCCGTTTGGATGTTTCGTTGCGTGACAGCAAGACCCGCAACCGCAGGCTTGATTTCGATGGTGATAGTCAATTCACGGCTGGCAATTTCATGCTCATCATCAAGCCGAGCATCGATTATGCCATCAACAACAAGCTGAATGTTCGGTTTTATGTTGAGCATACCCGTAACAAGCCCGCCATTTCCACGAGCTTCCCGAGCACCTACACAGCGGTAGGGTTCCAGGTTCGGTTCACCTTGGCAAATTGATTCTTTTTGAGGGAATAATCTCCGAATGTGGTGATATTGGCAATGTTGGCTCAGTTCCAGCTCCGATTACCATGTTCACTTGCCTCCGACTTTTGATCCCGCTGTTTTTGTTCCTTGGGTTGACATCCCTTCCAGCTCAAAATTGGAATCCTTTGCCCAAGGATGCGACACTTTTGTATCATTTTCGGGATATACCGCAAAACCGCACGGCTTTCGTCGCTGCAAAATGCGATTCCATCCGGGTAGAGGGTCAGGATTCAGTATTTTATTTGTTCAGGATGGATGCTGTTGAAACTTCCAGTCAAACGGTGACCGGTTGTAACAATCAAACCATCTATCCTGGGTTCAGAGCTTCGGTAGACCATTTCTACGGAAAGAAAATGCTGTTCAATCCAAACGGTGATGCCCTTTTCATCTCCAGTGATGCGGATACCTTGCTTCTTCAAACCATGGCGGGCTTGGGGGAAACATGGAATTGGAATGACACTACGATTGCGAGTGTTTTTGCCTTGACAATGGAGCCTGTATTGGGGAGCTTGGACTCGCTCAAGCATATTGCATTGAGCTCTGGAGACACCCTTGTTTTAGGGAAAAGCTCTGGTTTGGTGAGGGCGTTTTCGTTTTTCCGACCTCCTATTTCTGCTTTGGATGGTCTTCCATTCCAATTGTGGGGTGTTCCCGAGCATGGTTTGGGAGGTGCATTGCCAGATATTGGAGAGATTTTCGGATTCGCACAGGGGGATGAATTCGTGCGGTACGAGAATTACAACAGCTTCCCTTTCGGCGGTTATAGAGTAGAGTGGAACAACCATCACCGCATCGACTCGATTTTTGCTTCCGGAGACAATCCGAGTTACAAGGTATGGGTAGAGCGTAACAAGAAGATAACAAGCCAGCAACAAGGCAATAGCCAACAATATTTTCCGCCGATGACAGACACGTTGGTATTTGATTCTGCACAATACTCATACCTGAACCTGCTGCCCTTTCAAAGCAGAAGCTCTAGGTCTAGTGAATTTTACTATTTCATGATTCAAACCGGGGTTTATAGGTGGGACATAGATACCAACCGCATCGTAAAAAGGTTCGAATTCGGCTTTTTGTTGGACACCTGTTCCGGGTATTTCCATGTTGATGGCTTGATGTATGGCTGCTCGGCGGCATATGTGAGTGGAATCGGATTGTGGCTATGGCAGGAAAATGGCTTCGATTGGAGTGACCGAAAAACGATAACATGTTTTCATACACAGCCCGGTGATTTTGGCTCCTGTCCACCGTTCAATACCCTTGGTGAACCATCCCCAATGGGTGAATCGTCTTTCATCTCGATTTTTCCAAACCCAGCCAATTCAACATTGAACGTTGTTTGTGCCGAATCACGAATCAGAAGGAGTATCTCTTTGCTGGGCTGCGATGGTTCAATCACTTTGAATTCGGTTCTCGAATTAGGTGAAACGGAAGCGGAATTGGATGTTAGTTCATTGAGACCGGGCTTGTACATGTTGAGGGTGGATGGACCAGGAAAATCCCCAATTTTTAAAAAGGTCGTGGTTGGGCATTGACCTGAAGTTGTCCACGGGGCGATGTCAGGTCGCTCGCACTGCTTAAATTCGCTTTATGAAAGTGGTGTTGGCAGAAAAGCCTTCGGTGGCGCGAGACTTGGCCAGGATATTGGGTGCAACCACCAATCGATCTGGTTATTTGGAGGGAAACGGTTATCAAGTCACTTGGGCAATCGGGCATTTGGTGGAGCTTGCGGATGCTAAGGCCTACGGATACCGGTATTGGTCCTTGCAGAATCTGCCAATTTTGCCACAAGATTTCATCACCAAGGTAACAGTGGACCCTGGAAGGGCCAAGCAATTTGAAGTCATTGCCGAATTGTTTCGAAATGCCGATAGCATCATTTGCGCCACCGACGCCGGGAGAGAAGGGGAGCTGATTTTTCGTTACATCTACCATCAGGTTGGGGTAAAAAAGCCCATTTCCCGGTTGTGGGTTTCTTCCCAAACCGACAAGGCCATTCAAGATGGTTTTGCCAAGCTAAAACCATCAAGCGAATACGACAATTTGTTTGAAGCCGCGCGTTGCAGGTCGGAGGCCGATTGGTTGGTGGGAATCAACGCCACCCAGGCCTACACCCTTCGCTATGGCAACGAGCCGCCCTTTTCGCAGGGAAACGGAGAATCCAACCGTCAGCCTGTCTCGTTGGGTCGTGTGCAGACACCCGTGCTCAAGTTGTTGGTAGACAGGTATGTGGAGGCAAGGGACTTCAAAGCCGAAACCTATTGGGAGATTTTATTGACCTTGGAGAAAAGCGGTCAGACATTCCAAGCTAAATGGTTTCTTGGGGACCGTGATCGTTTCTACGAGGAAACGGAAGGTCAAGCCATCCTCTCTAGGATTGGCAACAGTGTTGTCGTTTCCTCAGCGGAAAAAAAGCCAAAGTCTGAGCAACCTCCTATGCTTTATGACCTCACGGAGCTACAAAAGGACGCCAACAAGCGCTATAATTTCTCCGCACAGCAGACATTGGACCTGGCGCAAGATCTTTATGAATCCTATAAGGTCATCACCTATCCGCGTACCGATTCCCGTTTCCTCACCGAGGACATTTTTCCCTTGATGCCGGATCTCATCCGTAATGTTGGCAAGAGACCTGCTTATGCGCCATTTGCCCAAGCGATTTTGGAAAACGGAATCGAAAAGGACAGCCGCTTTTTCAATGACAAAAAGGTGAGCGACCACCATGCCATCATCACCACTGAGACCGACCCAAATTCCGTGCAGCTTCCGCGTGAACATGGAATGATTTACGACCTCATCGTGCGAAGGATGCTCTCTGCCTTCATGGGTAATTGCCAAAAGGAACTTTCGGAAATCGTGCTAACTGATGCAGGCGAGACCTTCAAGGCAAAGGGTACCATGATACGCGAAGAGGGGTGGCGGGCCATTTATTTTGCCCTCGACAAAGTCCTTGAGAAGATGAAGGACAAGGAAAAGTCCAAGGCAGGACCAGAAAAAAAAGAAAAGGAATCGGAAGAGGAAAAGGAGCTGCCTTACGTTGAAATCGGGGAGGTGCTTCCCATTACCGAGAAAGAGTATCCTAAGAAAAAAACCAAAGCTCCTAGCATCCATACTGAAAGTTCAATTTTGGCCATGATGGAAACAGCGGGAAAAGAGATGGAAGACGAGTCCATGCGGGAAGCCATGAAGGACAAAGGATTGGGCACACCTGCGACAAGGGCCGGCATGATTGAGCGTTTGATCCAAAGGGGCTATGTGGTGCGCGACAAGAAAAAACTGATTCCAACCGAAAGGGGAATTGCGCTCATTCGATTGGTGGGGGACAAGGAGATTGCAAGTCCCGAACTGACCGGGGAATGGGAAAGCCGGCTTTACAAAATGGCCCAGGGTCAGTATGATTCCGGGCGTTTCATGGAGGAGGTAAGACAGTATACCCGCACCGTGGTATCCGCCTCCTCAGCATTTGCCTCAACCCAACCGCAAAGAATTGCCACGCCGGAGATGTTGATGCCCAACTACGATCTGCAAGGATGTGTTTGTCCGAAATGCAAAACTGGCAACATCATCAAGGGAAAGAGGGCATTCGGATGCAGCAGGTACAAAGAGGGTTGTGACTTTGTGCTGAGGCCGGTCGTGGCCTCGAAGTTGGTGGAGGAGATGCATCTTCGGGACTTGTTGGCTCATGGCCGTACCCGCACCTTCGTGCAGGGATTTATCAGCAAGGCAGGTAAAAGATTCGATGCTTTCTTGAAATTCAACGACTCCTATGGCCTTGAATTCGACTTTCCGCCTAGAAATGCCGGACCTTCAGTCAAACCCGAGCAAAACCAAGGGCATGCAGGTTGAATTGCTGGTTTATGCGCATAAAAGTCGGGTAGCTTTGTCCGATGCGTCGCGGGATTTCCTAATATTGCTTTGCCTCAAATAAAATGCTTTCAAGATGAACTTTGAATTGACCGAAGAGCACAAAATGATTCAACAAGCTGCCCGTGATTTTGCACAGGCTGAATTGTTGCCAGGTGTAATCGAGCGTGATGAGAACATGGCTTTCCCCTATGAGCAAGTGAAAAAAATGGGTGAGCTTGGGTTCATGGGCATGATGGTTTCCCCTCAATACGGTGGCGGTGGCATGGATGCCGTTTCCTATGTGTTGGCCATGGAGGAAATCGCCAAAGTGGATGCCTCGGCTGCTGTGATCATGTCTGTCAACAATTCTTTGGTTTGTTGGGGTTTGGAGGCATTCGGTTCTGAAGCGCAAAAACAAAAATACTTGGTCCCCTTGGCCAAAGGGGAGGTCATCGGGGCATTTTGTTTGTCTGAGCCAGAAGCCGGCAGCGATGCAACCCAACAAAAGACGGTGGCCATCGACATGGGCGACCATTATTTGGTGACGGGTGTCAAAAACTGGATCACAAACGGCGGGAATGCTTCCACCTATTTGGTCATCGCGCAGACCGACCGCGACAAGGGACACCGCGGCATCAACGTGCTGATTTTGGAAAAGGGAATGCCCGGGTTTGAGATTGGACCTAAAGAAAACAAACTCGGCATCCGTGCTTCTGATACCCATACCCTTCAATTCAATGAAGTGAAGGTGCCCAAAGAAAACCGCATCGGTGAAGATGGTTTTGGGTTCAAATTTGCCATGAAAACGCTTTCAGGCGGTCGAATCGGAATCGCTGCCCAAGCATTGGGAATCGCCCAAGGTGCCTATGAAAGGGCGTTGGCATACTCCAAAATCCGCAAGGCGTTCGGCAAGGAGATCATGCACCACCAAGCCATTGCATTCAAACTCGCTAACATGGCCACGGAAATCGAGGCTTCACGTTTGCTTTGCTTGAAGTCGGCTCGTGACAAGGACACAGATGAGAATTATGATGTCAGTTCTGCCATGGCCAAATATTATGCCTCCAAAACAGCCATGAAAGTCACATCTGAAGCCATTCAGGTTCACGGAGGAAACGGCTATGTGCGGGAATACCATGTGGAGCGCATGTTGCGCGATGCCAAAATCACAGAAATCTACGAGGGCACGAGTGAAATCCAGCAAATCGTAATTTCAAGGTCTGTGTTGAGCTGATGCTTTTTAGGAAACTCAGGCGGTGGCTTATTTCTAAGGAGAGAATTCTATTAATCCTCTAGGGTAAACTTCACCTCAGGCAGGCCCCAGATATTGGGAACTGAGCGATAGATTGTTTTGCATTCCCATTCAAACCTGCAAAAGGGGTGAATTTGTGAAGTGTTGAAGTGACAAGCACCAATTTGCGTGCCCTTCAAATCATAGAGTTCACCACCTCCGTCAGGAGCATTCCGCTGACCATAGTAAAAAGAATCTTGTTCGTGAATGCAAAGACTAACCTGGCCTGCTGGGTATTTGGTGACCAACTGCGCTGCCACATTTACTAAAGTGTCCCCGTCACCACTTAGATTGTGGATCTCTTTTTGGCTTGCCCGGGATTTGCATCCAATCATCAAGGTTGGAAGGATTATAACCATGATTGCTGCCAATTTGTGGAAGTAGGATTGCATCTTGTCAGTGTTGAATTTCCTTCAATATGATTGACAATTCACTCAGCATCATGGCAGTGGCACCCCAAACAACATGGCCCTGAATCTGGTAACCCGGCACCTCCCATTCACTCCCTCTTGATTTGACCTTGTGAACCCCTGAAAAGGACCCATCGACAATTTGAGCCACGGGTGCCTGAATCAAGGAGGCAACCTCCACCGGGTCCAATGTAAAATCCGGCCGGCTGCTCGTGACCGCTAATACAGGCTGAACGTAAAAATTGCTCGGAGGAATGTAAAGGGGCGACAACTTGCCAATCAGCGTTATCTGAGAGGGATTCACACCTATTTCTTCCTCTGCTTCACGCAGGGCGGCATGTTCATAGGATAAATCTTCTGGTTCCAACTGACCACCCGGCAAGCCTATTTGTTTGCTGTGGACACCATTGTAGGCTTGGCGTTCAATCAAGGGCAACATCATTCCCGATTCACCTGGAAAGAACAGCATCAGGACCGCGCTTTGTTTAGCATTCTCCGGCACACGGAAATCCTTAGCCCTCAACGTTTGCTCGCGGTAGTTTGGTGCCATCCGCAATTGGGCATCAAGTCCCGGCAAAGGATCTTTTAGCCTGTTCCCAAGCCTTTCCATCCATTTTTCATCTGGAAACATGTTCAAAATTAGCTCGAAACCAGCAAATCCTCTTTCTAATCTTCCTGCGCACTTGTTTCAAACGTAGTTTTGCGCCATGAATCTACAACCTGCTTCAGCGCTACGTTCAAGGGCCTATGAGTTGGCCATGCAGTTCCAATCCTTGGCACCTTGGAAGTACATGCTCGATTCGCATGTATTTGCTGTGGTAAACCCAAAGACAGGAGAGAAAATGTACTGTTCGGTTTTGGGGAACCTCGAAGAGATGATGGGCATCGTGTTTTATTTGGGACCCAATGGATTCAGGTGTCTGAAGGAATTGGTTTTGACCGAGGATGAGGTGATGGATTATGAGGAATTGGGATACCGTCAGGACGGCATCATTTGCTTTTTTCCCGATAAGGAAGAGTTGATGCCGGAGGAGCTGGATGAGTTGGACCAAGTAGGGCTGCATTTTGCAGATGGCTCCCAAGTGCCTGCATTCAAGCGCTACTCACCGGGTTGGATGCCAAGTGCTTTGATGGAAGAAGACCTTGAGGCCTTGTTGGTCGGATTGGAACAGGCGATGTTGGTTTGTTCTGACATGGGCGATGATCCTTCCATGGCCGAAAAGTTGGGTGTGAAAGAAGACGGAACTGTTTTGGCCCGGGTTCAAAATGAAACAGGCAAATGGGGCTATGAAAAAATCCAAACCGACAGTGTCGTGGAATTGTCGCCCAATCAAGTGTCATTGACCCGCGCTGAAGAGCAGTCCTTGGTCTCATTGCCGAGGATGGACAAAATTTGGCTGTTCGAACATTTTTTCTTCAACATGCCGAGCTTCGACGAACTGGGGGGGCGTGCCTTTTTCCCAAAAGCTTTGGTGTTGTTGGAAGTTGAGCAGGCCAGCGTTGTAGGAATCGAGGCGGTAACACCATCCGAGTTCCCGGGGATTTCAGGACAGTTTTTGACGGAAACATTCCAAGCTGTTCAATATGTTCCGCAACAAATCGTGGTGGCTAGCCGCGAAAACTACATCCTGTTGAAGCAGTTCTGCAAAGGAATGGGAATAGATTTGTACTTGGACGCTGAAATGCACATGGTCCCTGAGCTGAGGGAAACCGTCATGGAAATGTTCTCTGAGGACGATGAGGTTTGATCAGGGCTGGCTCTTGGGATTGATTTGTCCGTTCAAACGCAGGGTAATGGTTTCTTGGTAGTTCTCCAGGACAACGGCAATGATTTTCTCATGTCGACCCTGCTGCCCTTCTGTCAGGAAGTTCACTTTCACCTCTCCTTGTTGACCTGGTTGGATGTTACCCGTTGGAAATGATGTTTGCATGCATTGGCAGGAAGTTGCGGCTTGGGTGATTTTGACCGTCTCCTTGGACATGTTTTTGAAAGGATAGACGGCCACCACGGTGTCCCCGCTTGTTACGGGTTTGAAGTTCATTTGGAGATGAGCAAAATGAATGGGTGTGGTTTGTCCGGGTTCAGCCTTGAATTCTGAAGGGGAAGCGGCAGCTGGTTTTGGAGGCGTGGAACTGGTATTGGGTTGGCAAGCCGTGATGAGGGTTGTGGCGAGCAGCATCCATGACAAAACAAAGCGTGGCATAGGTCAGGAATTCCTTGATTTGAGTTAAAATTAACGAAAAGACCTTATCCCCGAACCGTTTCGTCTGAAAAACAAGAGGCGCCATTGAATTCAAACAGCGCCTCTTGATGTATTTGAAGGGTCGTATCAGGGTACGACGCGGTTGATGTCGCGTGGAAACAGGCTGGCTTCTTTGATGTTGGTCAAGCCCAAAAATGCCATTACCAATCGCTCCAATCCCATCCCAAATCCTCCATGAGGCGGCATGCCATATTTGAAGATGTCCAAATAGAAATTGAAAGCCTCCGGATTCATGCCATGCACTTGCTTGATTTTCTCAACAAACTTGGTGTGGTCATGCATGCGTTGACCGCCGGAGGTGAGTTCCCGCCCTTTGAAAATCAAATCGAAGGTCAAAGTGTATTCAGGATCTGATGGGTCTGTGTGCGAATAAAAAGCACGCATCCGGGTTGGGTAGTGTGTTGCGAACAAAAAGTCTGAATCATAATGTTTCAGCACATATTCCCCAATCAAACGCTCGTCCTCATTGTTGAGGTCATCTTCGTGGGTATTGTCGACGCCGTATTCCCGTTTGATAATTTCATGGATTTCAGCCACGGTGAAGCTTGGGACCTCATCCGGCAGCTTCGGCAATTCCGCATCGAACATCTTCATCTCTTCGGCGCAGGTTTCACCCAAACCATTGAGGATATATTGCAAAAGGCCAACTTTCAAAGACATGATGTCGGTATGATCCTTGATGAATCCCATCTCCACGTCGAGTGAAACGTATTCATTGAGGTGGCGGGAAGTGGCATGTTTTTCTGCACGGAATACAGGTCCGATTTCAAAGACTCTTTCGAAATAAGCCACACTCATCTGCTTGTAGAATTGCGGGCTCTGCGCCAAAAAGCAGGTCTTGTCGAAATAGGGAAACTCAAAGATGTTGGCTCCCCCTTCGGCTCCAGCTGCCACAATTTTGGGAGAAAATATTTGTGTGAAACCATTTTTACGGAGGTATTCCCCATAAAAACGCACCATTTCGGACATGACTTTGAATACCGCGATATCCTTAGGGTTACGCAGGGAGACGTGGCGCCAGTCTAGTTTGGTGTCCAATTTATAGGTGTCGTCTCCGGCTTTGTTCACGTCCAAAGGCATGTGGGCTTCCGGGAGTGTTACGATATCGATGCCGGTTGCTGCCACTTCCACTGTTTTGAAATAAACAAGTGGAGACTTGATGCTTGAGCTTCTGACCTTTCCCGTGATGGTGATGGACGATTCGTTCAACAAGGTCTCCGCCCCGACCGTCTGACCTCCGTGCGTTACCCGTGTATCGCCATCCAACACGACTTGAATGATTTTGCCGAGCTTACGCACAGTGAGGAAACCGCCCCATTTGGTTTGACGAAAATTCTGAATGATGCCGCTGAAGGTTACGGATTCTCCCACCTTGCTCTCCAAGGTAGAAATGTCGAACGGCTCCGTTTGGTACTGCTGCTTGTGAACTTTAATCATAGAATTATCGATGGAATAGCCAAAAGGATGGCAAATTTTTACGCCACAACATTACGAAAATTGTAGGTAATCTCACGCCTGAGCTTGGTCGAATGCTCATTTCCGATTACGGGATTGGGTCAGCCAAGTCACGATTGGACTGTCTGCATCCAACCAGTCCAAAACCCCCAAGTCATTCGGGTCGCGCCATTCCAACGCCTTGTGTTCGGATGCCATCGGTTCACCTCGGAAATCGGTGCAAATCAGGACATGCAGCCGCAGCAAGTTGAAATCAGGGAGCAGCGAGACGAAGCAAGGGCCTTTTGTCAAAGTCAACAAGTCGAGACTCAGTTCCTCTTTGATTTCACGTCGGATACAGGACTCTAAATCCTCTCCCTGCTCGAGTTTTCCTCCTGGGAACTCCCATTTGTTGG
>Ga0209972_10000952_pt1 | contig 27142 bp, 32 predicted proteins | sample NOAtaG_7_FD_187302 | JGI IMG/M metagenome (GOLD analysis project Ga0209972, IMG submission 187302) | Freshwater lake microbial communities from Lake Erie, under a cyanobacterial bloom - NOAA_Erie_Diel1S_2200h metaG (SPAdes) (version 2) | ecosystem: Environmental > Aquatic > Freshwater > Lake ...
ACTCTAAAGCGTTATTCAAAGAATCAACTAAAGACCTTATCACCGCCATACTATTCTCCAACAGAATCGAAACATACAACCCGCTGCATGAGTTCTTTGAGTCAGATGTTAAGCCAGTTGACAACCGTCCAAACTTATCCAAGCTGCTCGGTAGTATTAAAACAGATACACCGAATGCCGATAAGTTCATCATTAAGTGGCTTGTTTCAGTTGTCGCTTCCGCTTATGGTTTCCATTCACCATTGGTGCTTATCTTCTCAGGAGAGAAGCAGGGCACTGGCAAGACGCATTGGTTTAGGTATCTATTACCCAAAGAGCTGCGCTTCCTATTTGCCGAGAGCAAGATGGATGCTGGTAAAGACGATGAAATACTAATGACAAAGAAGCTACTAATACTTGATGATGAATACGGCGGCAAATCCAAAAAGGAGGAGAAGCGGCTTAAGGAGTTGACCTCTAAAGAGTTCATCAACGTGCGCGAGCCATACGGCAGGGTATCTGTTGACCTTCGCAGGCTCGCAGTATTTTGCGGAACATCAAACGAAACACAGATACTATCCGATCCAACTGGCAACCGCAGGCAAATACCAATCCATATATTGGACATTGACCATGAGCTTTATAACCAATGCGATAAGGCAGAGCTATGGCGCGAGCTGTACGCGATGTATTTAGCTGGCGAATCATATACAGTCCTTAAAGAGGAGATAGCGCTCTTAAATCAATCAACTGATTCATTTAAGCACTCAACACCGGAGGAGGACTTAATCCATAAGAAGCTTGACATTGGAGATAGAGCCTTTGGAGAATGGATGTCGCTTACCGATATTCAGCAATACTTGATGGTGGAAACTAAGTTTAATTACCTCAACACTCAGCGTATTGGTTCAATACTTACATCTTTAGGATACCAACAAGAGCGTAAAATGAGAGGTAATTCCAAAGTAAGGATGTACTTTGTCTCCAAACTTACTATGTAGTGGACCACTATGGACCACTTACTATTTATGAAGTGGTCCATTGGAAACCATTGTGTCAGTAAGACCGCAGCGATTTTGGACCACTTACCACTTACTTTTTACTAAACCCTTATAAATATATATATGCACACACACACACACACACACACATCACATATGCTACTTTGGGAAGTGCTAAAACAAGTGGTCCAAGTGGTCCAAGTGGTCCAATTATGAGCGAAGCAACCCTCCAATCTAAGGCATTTCAGAACCTATGGAACAGCCGCCCAGACCTACGTGGGCGCGTGTTTGCTATAAATAACAACAGCCAAAACGGAATTAAAGGAGCACTTAATAAAGCTATGGGTGTTGTCGCAGGCGTAGCCGATATGTGTTATTTGAAACCCGAAGGGAAGACAGTTTGGATTGAATGGAAGACCGAAAGCGGAAGGCAATCGCCTGAGCAAGTTAAGTTCCAGCAGCTATGCCTCTCGCTTGGGCACGAATATCACATCGTTAGAAGTGAAGAGGAATTTCTTGCGGTAATATTGCATAATCAAATAAAATAGTTACCTTTGCAAATATGAAAGATGAAGTTAGAATTGTTTCAGAAGAATTTGTAAGTCATAATATCATTAAAGTTACTTTAACAGATAAAGGAAATAAAAATGATAATTATCACAATGTTTCTGTTACTGTAAAGTTTGAAGATTTAGCATCAACAAGTTTATATTTAAATGGAGAGTATTGTGATTCATTTGAATTTACTTTTGAAGGTCACGCAGAAAGATATACATTTCTTGAAGCATTTAAAATGATTGTAAGGGAGCTATCAGATGGAACAGAAGATAGAACGTAGAGGCGGAGTGCGCGAAGGTGCAGGACCGCCATTTGCATACGGCGAAGCAACTTGCAACCTCACTGTGAGGATTCCTGCTTCCCGAAAGGATGAGATACGCGAAATGATTAAACAATACTTACTTCAATATCGTGTCAATGCAAAGAAATAGATGGCGCAGCGGTTACTTCAATATTGAAGATGAACACTTCATTGGCTACCTCACACCAACGGGAGGGGCTCAGGATGTGCTTGTAAGATTTGGATTGAAAAGTATGCAGGAGATAATGGAGGCATCAGAAGATATACAGATGCAAGTGCCGAATGAATACCTTATAGGCTCGCTAAGGCAAGATGACAAGGGCTATCTTACTGCCGATGTGATAATGTACAACAAGGTTGTAAGATTGAAGCTCACACAAGAGCAGATTGATAGAGCAAAAAACATATCTTTGTATAATAAAAGTAAGTGATTCGATGCCACTATTTCAGGGAGACACCCAAGCGATAATTACAATGAACATCCGCAAGCTAATTAGCGAAGGGTATTCAGCTCAACAAGCTGTGGCAATCGCCAACGCTGAGGCTGCTAAAAGTAGAAAGCGAGGTAAGTAATACAACGAAAAAACAACGTATGGCAGGAGGTAAAGGTAAAATAGAACCACGTTGGAAAAAGGGAGAGAGTGGAAATCCAGGAGGTCGTCCCAAGAAGCTACCTGAGCTGAGCAAGCTAATGGCTGATATACTTGGCGATGAGAAGAACGGGCTGACGACTGCGGAGCGCATCCTTAAGGCGATTGAAGCTAAAGCATTACGTGGAGACATTAAGGCGGCAGAGATGCTGCTTGATAGAGGCTATGGCAAGCCGAAGCAAACGCAAGAGACCAACATTACCAGTAGCGATCCTTTGGTGATTATAAGAACAATAGAGGGTAAGTCAGAGCAATGAGCTTCACATTAACCAAGACACAAACATCAGCCTTCGATATGGCAACCAGCGGAAACAAGCGAGTAATTGTTTTCGGGGGTGCTATACGATGGGCTCCCCTTGCAGAAATGTAAGGGGGAAAGATTAACGAGGTGGAAAAACCTACTGGCTATTATTAACTATCACACACCTCGCGCTAACCTATGGCGGCAGTCGTTGGGTAATCATCCGCAAGTCGCTGCCCGACTTAAAGCGCACCACGTTTCCATCATTCACTGGACTGCTTGGCGATGGGCTAAATGCACATATCAGAAGTTGGAACAGAGATACTAATGTTGTAACATTCAACAACGGCAGCGAGCTTATCTTTATGGCAGAGAGTTTCGATGAGGATAAAGACCTCAACCGCTTTAGAGGATTGGAAGTTAACGGCGCAGGGCTTGATGAAGTCAACGAGCTGCAAGAGCCAACTTTCTACAAGGTGCAGGAGCGCATCGGAAGTTGGAACAAGGCGCATGGCAAGCCGCCGATTGTTTGCTTGGCGACTTGCAACCCTGCTAACAATTGGGTGAAGACTGTGATATACGACCGATACCGGGATGGCAGCTTGCCTGAGCGTTGGAGCTACATACCATCAAAGATAACCGACAACCCTCACATCCCTGCCGAGTACCTTGAGTCATTGAAGGAACTACCGCCAGTGCAGTATCAGCGTTTCGTTGAAGGCGACTGGGATATCTTAGACGATGTTGCTAACCCATTCCTTTACGAGTGGCAGGATGAGAAGCACATTGATGATAGCATCGCGCTCAATCGCAATATACCGATATTCATAAGTGTCGATTTCAACATCAACCCACTATGCGCACTGGTGATCCAACAACTGCCGCGAGGCTGCGTGGTAGTCGATGAGATAAAGATTGATAAGGGCAGCGTTGATGCGTTCTGCGATTACATCGAGCGAATGAGCATACCAATGGGCTTGCTGCGGATCACTGGCGATGCGATGGGTAAGGGCGGCACAGTGCAGCAGCGCGATAACTCAAGCGCATACACGCAAATCAAACGCCGATTACACCTGAGCGATTCGCAGATAATAATACCAGCCAACCCGACGCACTACAACAGCCGCATTGATTGCAATGCTGCGCTAAGGAAGCTCGACATCAGAGCCAACTCGGTAAAGTGCAAGGGCTTCGTGTTCGATGCAAAGCAAGTGCAGTGCGATAGCAACGGCAGCATCATCAAGAGCAATAGAAGAATTTTAAGTGAGCGTGCCGATTTCTTAGATTGTTTTCGTTACTTTGTGAACGCAATTTTAAAACGATACTTATGAGCGTATGCACACCTTGTTACAATGCAGGCGATTACATTGATGCCTGCTTAGGTAGTTTCACCTTCGGAGCTGTTGAAGCCGATACCGAATACTTCGTTTGGGTGCAGCACAACGCTACTGGCAATGTGATGCTCATTGAAGCTGAGAGCGATGGCGAAGGCAACATAACTATTGAAGGGCTATCCCTTGACCCGATGCAAGGCTACACGATATGGGTAACACTAACCGCAACAGAGCAAAGCCATCAAGATATCACAGTCGATGGCGATATTTACAAGTGTTTATCATTCTCAGCTGCATTGATACAATGAGCAGGATAATGGCAATCATAGAAGGTTGGTTTTATTATATAACCAGCAATAGAGACGCAAGAGCAAGGAGCAAGCCTCGCACTGCGATATGTAACTTATGCCAGCATAAGAACAAGAAGCTAAACAGTTGCAATGAGTGCGGATGCTTCTTGCCTGCAAAGACGCGAGTAGAAGATGCGGAGTGCCCATTTGGTTATTGGTAGCTATGGCAGCGTTTATCCACGTTCATACTAAGCTAATTCAGTTTATGGACACTGAGGATGAGAAGTTGCAAGAGTTAACAACTGAGGAGCTTGGATACACCGATATAATTGTTAACTTAAATGAGATAATGTACATATTCCACGATGGCAGAAGTACAATAGTAAAGATGTCAAACGCTAATGAATTACAAATAAAAGAATCTATAAATGAAGTTCACCAAGCAATTAAAAGAGCGAGCGCGCTCTATCTTCCGCAGTAAGCAGAAAAGCGAATACAACTTAGTAAAAGTATTCGAGCACGAAGGGCATACATACTACCGCTTCCCGAAGGAGCTCAACCTACCATTGGAGCGCTTCAGTATGTCAATGGGCTTACTTGAGAGATTAAGCTGCGGACTGAGCGGCACGGAGATGGAGCTGATACTTGAAGGAATGGAGAAGGCGCTAAGTGCAGGGCTGAGCAATGCAAAGAACGCTGCGCTTGTTGCTGCGTATATCCACATCATACGCGAGCGGCAGGACACAGTTATTCACCGCGACATCTTGCTTAACATTGCAGCTACTTGGATAGTGCGCGATGACGAGAATCCTGCGGCGATAAACATTGACACCCACGAGCAGAAGTTGCAAGTATTTGAGAAGCTGAGCAAGGGAGGTGCGAAGGATTTTTTTTACAGCTTGGGTATCGACCCGCTGATGCCCTTGTTCACTATGTCAGCCGCCGACTTTCAGACGCTATGGGAGTACAACCTAATAGCTCAAAGAAAGTTGAAAGAGAGCATCTTCCGATTAAATACTCACCGCGATACCGAGCGGCGCAAGCAGCAGACCACCTAAAGGGGCAATGCCTGATATTGAGTGGTGGCAGCACTATTGAGTATAATGAATTGATGCGTGGTGATATTGATTTATATTTGCGTAAATTTGAAGCGCACATTAAAGCTCAAAAGTAAATGGCAACAGCAACGATTCAGATAGCCTATGAAGCGGAAACCACATCGCTAAAGGGAACGGTTAACGAGATTAATAAAATCAATGACCAAGTTGTTGAGAGCGCGAAGGAGTCGGCTACTAAGGCGAAGAAGGAGTATGTCGGCATTGCCAATGCGTTTGGAGCTGCCTTTAGTGGCGGTCAGGCAAAGAAGGCATTGGACAATCAGGCTAAGGCGATTGACAACTTAGGTAAGTCGGGCAAGAGTTTGACTGGGCAGCTACGAGGATTAAAAGGCGAGCTTGCTGCGCTGGAAATTGCAGGGCAAGAAGGCACTGCGGCATTTAACCAGTTGCTTATTGCAGCGGCAAAGCTCGAAGACCAGATTGGAGATACAAGGGCGCGAGTAAAGATACTTGCGAGTGATACATTTAAGTTTGATGTTGCTGTTGGTGCAACGCAGGCGCTCGCATCAGGCTTCGAAGTTGCGCAAGGTGCGGCGGCATTGTTCGGCAGCGAGTCTGAAGATTTGCAGAAAGTAATTGCAAAAGTAACAGCAGCCACTGCGGTAGCGAATGGAGTTAATCAGTTAGCCGCATTAATTAAAGAGGAAAACGCACTTAAGACTGGAATACAAACAGCAGCTGAAAATGCTTATGCTCTTGCAGTAGGTAAATCAACTGGAGCTTTGAAGGTGCTAAGATTAGCACTTGCAGCAACTGGCGTCGGAGCTTTGATAGTTGGCTTAGTTGCTTTGATTGAGAACTTTGATAAGATTAAGGATGCCATCAACGGAACATCAGATACAACAAGAGCACTGGCAGCTACATTGGATGAAACTAAGACTGCATTAGGCTCAGCATCAGAACAGACAATAAAGGTAGGCACTGCTTTCGAGTTGGCTAAGAAGGGAGTAATATCTAAGGAGGAGGCATTGCTAACTTACAATGAAACGCTTGGAGCTACCTTTGGTAAGACTGATGATTTGAATGTTGCTGAGGCTAACTACATCAAGAAGAAGGATGCTTACATAGCGGCAACAGTTGCAAGGGCGCAAGCTCAAGCATTGTTTGCTCAATCGGCAGTATTATCAGCTGAGGCGGCAACTGCATCTCAAGAAGATGTAAGAGGAGTGGGAGAAAAGATATTAGCTTTTACAACAAGGGCAACTGCTCAGTTTATTAAAACTAATACAGCAGGCTTTATTGACTTAACAGATGAAGCGAAAAACTTTAATAACAACAGAGCAAAGCTGGCTCAAGAAGAAGTTAAAACATTAAAGAATGCGCAAGCGGAGAACGTGCTTAACTTAGGAAAGTCAAAGTTAGAAGAAGCGGAGATAATTGAAAACAGCGCAGGAATATTAAGCGAGGCTGAGCAAAAGATTGAAGAGCAAAGAGCAGAGAAAAGAAAGGCGGCAGCGGAGAAAGCACTTGAGGCGGCAAAGAAAGCGGCAGAAGACCAAGCGAAAGCAAGGGAGTCATTAGCGGCAAAAGAATTACAGTTGTTTGAATCGCAGCTAAGTGCTGAGGATAAAATAAGAAGCGACAGCAACAATGAAGTGATTGAACTTGAGAAGCAGTTTGCTGCGGCAAAGTTTAAAGCAGGCAGCGATGAGGAGCTTGCTGCTACACAGAAGTTGACTGATGCGATTGCGGTTATCAGGACAAATGCTAACAAGCAAATTGAGGTACTTGACAAGGCAACGCAAGATAAGATATTAGCTGAAAGGTTGGAAGCGGCGAAGGCAGCGGAGGGCGCGACATTGCAGCAGCAGCTCGAAGCACTGGAGAATCAGCAAAAGATTGAACTTGAAAATGTCAACTTGACTGAAGCTGAAAGGTTAAAGATAATTCAGAAGTATGGACCGCTAATTGGCAAGGCAAGAGCTGACATCGCAGACCAAACGCTCAACGATGAAATAAATAAACTTAAGACATTAGAGATAACTGAGGGTAGCAGCTTAGAACGCAGGGAGGCATTGATTAGAGCCGAAGGTGCAAAGCGAGTTAAAGCAGCAGGAGATGATGCAGAAGCGATTAAGTTAATTAATGCGGAGACTGATGCGGCTATTACAGAGGAGAATAAAAAAGAAATCGACAAGCGGATTGATTTAGCTTTTCAATATGCTGATGCGGTGGTTGGTATATTAAATACTTTAAACGAGCTAAGCAAGCAACAGACCGAGAACAGAATTGCAGATATAACAACACAGAGCGAAGCCGAACTAAACGCAATTAACTCAAGTAATGATTTAGAGAGAGACAAAGCAAGACAGCGTGCTGCATTAGAGGTAAGAACTCAAAGGGCTATTGCTAACGAAAAAACTAAACAAGCAAAAAGAGATAAGAACTTAGCGTTGTTTAACATTGCAATTGCTACGGCAGAGGCAGTAATTAGGGCAATTGCTGCATCTCCTGAAACACTTGGGCTTCCTTTTTCTGCATTCGCAGCGGCAGCAGGTTTGGCTCAAGCGGCAGTTGTTGCAGCTAAGCCATTACCAAAGTTTGAGAAGGGCGGTGTTGTTGGCGGCAGGTTACACAGCAGCGGTGGCACGATGGTAGAAGCGGAGCGCGATGAATACATTGTCAATAGACGGCAAAGCATTAACCACCGCAGGGAGCTTGACGCGATAAACAGCTCAAGTGATGCTTTCAGGAAGTTAATCGAGCAACGCTATGTAAGACCAGCGTTAATGAACTTTGCGGCATCTAACCGCAATAAGCAGGGCGTAACAGTTAACGCATCGCTAAATAGTAAGAGTATGGAGAAGGAGATAAGAGGAATGCGCAAGGACTTAAAGAGCCGCAATGTAGTGATAAACATAAACCAACAAGATTCAAGATACCTATGGCAGTAGATGTTAAGTTTATAATTGACGGAGCAGACAGAGGTCAACCAACCAATCTTGAAGATTTTGGCGTATCGGTTAAATTAGATAACTCGATTAATGCGCGTATTGTTTCATTCGATAATGATTTGATATTTGTTGGCGGTGTTTATGAGTACCTATTCAACAATCTTATTGAAACGGGTGGATGTTCATTGGTAAGTGTTGAGGTTCAATACCAATGCGCTGGGCTTTACAAGCGGTTGACAAACGGTTACATAATTGTAAGTGAATGCAGATTTGAATTAGACAAATGTCAGGTTACAACTAAACTTTATGATGATAGCTTTAGCACCAAGATAAACAACAACAAGAGCATACCATTCTATTCAAACTCCAACATTACAAAAAACTTGCAGCCAGTTGTTCCACCAACTATTCACGATGTTGCTTTTTTTAATGTAACCAACGGCGTTTATGATACAGTAAATCGCGTTGGCTGTATTAAGGTATATGACGCGCTGAAGTTTCTTGTTGCTTGTATGAGTGATAACTTCGTGGATTTTGAAAGCGACTATTTTAGAACTCAAGTAAATTCGCAAGGTTTTGGCAAAACATTGATGGTAACGAATGGCTTAGCTATTAGAAGCCCAAATCAAGCTCCAACTCAACTGGTATTTGATAAGCTATTTCAGGCACTCCATAAAAAGATAAGGCTCGGAATGGTTATTGAACGGCAAGCTAATGGCAGACCATTATTAAGAATTGAAGATTATACCTACTTCGAACAGCTTGGTGCTGATGTTAATTTATACGACCAGCCAAATATAAGATTAGAGTTTGACAAAGAGCAGCAGTACCAAGCGGTGAACTTTGGCTCTGAGCCGTTCTTATATCCATCAGAGTGCAATGGTGGCAGCGGCGGTTGTACCTTTCCTCAGATTGCCTTTAGAGGATTTAAAGATGAGACCTTTGGTTTTCTTGGTGAATGTAACACCTCCAATATTTTCGATTTAAAAAGCGGCGAGGTTGTATTTGATACAAATGTTATTGACGATATTTATCGTTACAACAATAAAGAGTACGACCTAAGTATGGTGCTTGTTGATAGCAACTGGATTGGTAATATCTTTTTTACTCCAATCTTTGCAGATGACCAAGACCCTTTAGGAATAGGTGGGCACGTTTATAATAGTGAATATAGAAATGAAAATGTATCGGCTAACTGGCTCGGTGGTTTTCCCAATAGCTTGTTTCAATATTTGTCGGTTGGATTTAATCCAATAGAGACTATTGTATTTGCTAAATCAAACTACTCAGGTACGTTTCCCTTTTGGCAAATTGACTTTGGTGGTGATTTAGATTATAGCACTTACAACGGCAGCTATATACAATTCAATGACCAAATATCAGATATTTATAATTTATTTGACGGAGAAACATATACCGTTCCTTTTACCGGACTTTACACCGTGCTTGGAAGCATAGCACTTGAAAGGATATTGCTCGGTGCTGCTGACAATACCGGAAGGAATTTTAGAGTTTTAGTGCGCAGGTTTGATGCTTCAGCAACTTTGCTGCAAACTGTTGTCGGAGAGTTGTCGGAGGTTACTCTCGGAAAGTTTGATACTTATGCGGATTATAGTGTTCAGGTAGCTTGCGATGCAACTGACCTTATTAGAGTTGATATACTTGGAAACTTTACTTCCAATATAGGTGCAACATTAGGGCAGGGATTACTTAACACGGCAACTTACAATGGAGTAACAAGAGAAACAAATGTTTATATCATTGGTTCTCCATTTGAGCCAACTGCATTAGCGCAGGTTGACCCGAACTCCGTACGCAGGTTAAATTACTTTTTCGACCGCCCACTACGCATGGAGGAGATTGAGGATATACTTGACAACACGAGCAAGCCAATTAAGTTTGGCAGGTGGGATGACCCGCTGCGAGTAATTGAAGGATATATCAAGAATGTTAATATTAAGAGCATCATTAAGCAAGATGCCTCTATTGAATTAAAATCAAACAAGATACTACGATGAGCTTTACTTCCATACCTAATCAACCGATAATCTTTAACCCAACGAGCGAGGTGCAATGCGAAGGCTGCGGCACTCCTTACCAGCAGCTCATTGACTTCAACGATGAGATATTTTTTCAAGTGGAGACAACACCCTGCGAAGGCTCGGAGCTTGTTATTGATGAAGTGTTAACCGCAGGATGGGGAGCGGTTGTTGATGGGCTTGCTTGTTCAACTGCGCTCAATAGCGGCGGCTTTTATCAGCAGGATTTGTATATGAATTACAGCTACGAGCTGTTCCAAGTTACGTTCACTATTCAAACATTGCAGCAGGGCAGCTTAACAATTCAGTTGCTCGGTTCATCCTCTTATACCTTTACGCTTCCCGGCACTTACACGCTGTACTTCAATGGTCCGACTGTGTCAGCAAGCAGCATTACATTACGCTTCACCTCAACGAGTTGGATTGGCTGCTTGGATGTGGAAAGCATCACAGTCAATGGGCTTGCATCGGTGCAGCAGATGATAGTTGGAATAGTAGATGCCGATACATTGGAGACCGTTGACATCATTGCACCAACGTACACAGTAAAGGATAACAAGATAACTGGCGGCTTTGCTCTTACCGACTTGGAGCTTGGCGCTGGATGTTACCGACTTGCGCTCGTTGACTTCTGCACCAACACTTGCGGACAAAGCTATGTGTTTAATGGCAACTTAATGGAAGGTCCGTTCGGTGTTGAAGGTTGGACATTAGGTGGCACTGACTTACCAGTGCTTACGCAGGGCAGCGCAGTGTTTGATATAAACATTATGGATGGTACTTCAGTTATGACATCCAATACCGGAGTGCAATTATGCGAGGGGTTAACATACAACATAAGCGTGTTTATTCAAAGCAGAACCGATGTAATCATATACGCTGTGCTCGGATCAAACCAAGTTGAAATATCGGGCAGCGGCAGTCAAACAGTTTCATTGGTAGCAGGTGCAGGAACAGACTATTTGCAAATATTTGTAGAGCAAAGCGGCGCTGGCAATGGTTATGCAGAGCTTACAAGGTCAATAAGAGTTAGCGTTGCACAAGAGGACATCACTTGGAACGCTTACACCGATGTTCTCGCCATCGGCGATTACAACGACCCTTGCAAGTATTACAAGATTGAAGGTTGCAACGCTGAGGACCAGTTCAATCTTGCCTTTGGTGGCAGCTCTTTCCTTCCTGCGATAAGGTTGGAGGGTCGCAAGTTCAGAGCGCAGTATGTTACGGAGGTGAACAACTTCAGATTCTCATCAGGCGGCTGGGCAACAACTTACGTTGACCGCGAGAAGAAGTGGACCTTTGCCTTCGGCAGGCTACCTGAGTACGTGCTCGACTTCCTTAGCACCATCTTTTATTATGACAACTGCTATGTTAACGGCGATTTATATTACCCAATAGATGGGGAGTTTCCTGATGTGGAGTATAACGATGCCGACGACTTGGGAGCTATAAGCGTTGACCTTGCGCTTAAGAAGTCTAAGGTGCGCAAGATTCTATGCAGCAACACGAGCGCTGACTGCTTGCCTTCAATACTTGACAATACAGAGCCGTTTATTCTTACCGAAGATTTGCAAAGAATAACAACAGAAGATTCAGTTAATTTGTATTACGAAAATTAATATATTTGCAACACCATAGAGAATAAAGTAGGTGTACTTGACGCGACCTATTCAACAGCGCAACAATTATATTAATACTTTACTAAAATGGCTTGTGTATCTTATTGCGACACATCACTGCTGGAGCACGACTTGGTGCTCTGCAACGAATATAAACTTGGCGGGGTTTCCGCTATCATAGTAGGCTCATGTGGAACAGAGCTTGTTGACCCATCAGATAATGTTGAAGTTGAGGCATTGCTTAACGCTGGCACTGCAAGAATGATAAGCGATATTCGCTTTGCGCTTCCTGCTGGTTCACCGATAACAGTTGATTCACCAATCGGCTGCGGCACTTCAATCAGAATCAATGAAGATAGGACTGCTACATTGTACGATGCGAATGTTACCGATGGCAACAGCATCTTCTGGAACGATGTAAATAATCGCCGTATCTCTTGGATTCTTGCGTATATGTGCGACAGCGGAAAAGTGATTTACATCACCGCTCCAGTTGGTATCACTACTTCAGCTAACTTCATCTTGCCTGAGCAGAACAACGAGCTCCAAAGATATGAGGTAACTTTCTCTTGGAGAAACAAGAACATTCCTGCACAATATGACGCACCTGCTGGCATATTCAACTAATCCTATTCAGAGCATCACTCCATCAACTGGAGTGGTGCTTCTTGCATTCGGTAAGGTGCAATACTATTGGGCTGCTTATAACCTTGCTTTCAGCATCAAGAAGTTCAATCCATCAATCAGCATTGCGTTAATTGTGGATGACAAAGGCAAAGCGATAAGCCAGTGCAACGAGCTTGCTGACCTGATTGATGTATTTGCCGACATAGCGCAAGAAGATATTTACACAAACAAAAAGCTTGATCCGGGTAAGCTAAAGGTCAAGCTATACGACTACCTACCATACGAGCGCAATTTGTATCTTGATGTAGATGCGGTTGCACTTAAAGACATTCAGCCAATGATTGAGGAGCTTGCTCAATCTGGCAAAGATTATATTAGTCATTGCGTTGGCTATCACACCATCGACAAGGGGCGCGACTTCAAAGAGATGCAGTGGGCTTGGGCTGACAAGATGTGGAAGCACTTTGAGCTCGATGCCGATACTGTGATGCCTGCCATTAACAGCTCAATGCAGTGGATTGTGAAGGGCAAAAAGGCGAAGGCGATATATACAACAGCGCAGGACTTATACCTGAACAATCCGATTGAGCTCAAAGACTTAAGGATGAAGTGGGGCGGCTCACAGCCAGACGAGTTGTATATGAATGTCGCACTAGCGATTCATAATGTTGACCCTGCACTTAAGCAATACGAGAAGATTAAGACCAGCGAGGGCGGCATGATTCACTTCGCAATGACAAGAGGGCTCACCTTTCAGGAGATTACTCAACACTATTACTTGCAAAGCTATTATGGCGGCGCGGGCTTCACACCAAACTTCTACATTGATTGGCTCGATAGGATGCTTAAAGCAGACCATCAAGCAATTGGCAAAAGACATATATATTTAATTCATAGAATCACACAAAACAAATTCGCAGATGCAAAGAGGTAGACCCAAAAAAGTAGTTACAACAGCAACATTCACAGAGGTTGCGAGGCACGATTGGAACTCAGAAGATGAATGCGGCTTGTTTCTTGCTGCGCTCATAAAGATGGCAAAGTATAGCACTGTGCTTGAGATTGGAGTGTTTGAAGGAGAAACCTCGCGGCATCTTATCAGCGCATTGCCGCAGGGTGGTCAGTATGTTGGCATCGACATTAACGACTATCGCAACAATGCCACTAAGGCATCAATGACAAGCAAGGGCAAAGCTATTGACTTCATACTTGGCAATTCATTAGAGGAGCTAAGCAAGCTGCCGTCAAATCATTTCGATTTGATATTTGTTGATGGAGACCACTCTTGGGAGCACGTAGTTAATGAGTTCAAGTTGGTTGAGAAGGTATTGGCAAGGGGCGGGGTGATAGCTTACCACGACACTATCCATTTAGAAGGACCGCGCAAATTGGTTGAATACGCTGCGCATTATGGCTATAAAAATATAACGCTGAACACCACAGAAGGTAGAGGCATTTCAATTTTACACCGATGAAAACAAAACCAAAAGTTATCAAGATGTGCGGCGGCAAGAAGTGCGGCAGCAACTGGGCAGGAGCAACAACCGGCACTGCCTTAAATCCAATTAAATTAGCAGCATAACATAAGTCATGGAGGACATACAGAAGATTGTCGATAAATTTATTTCCAAGCACAAAGCATGGCATCAGTACAATTTATCCAATCCAAAGAAAGGCACTAAGTACCCGGAATATTGGAGCGGCTACAATTATGCTGCACGGATGTATGACAGCATCTTACCGCACAGCCGCTCGGATGTTTACCCTGAGCACTTGCTTTCTGTACGCGCTCCAAATCAAACCGATGCGCAGGCTAACTACATTAAGGAGAACTATAAGGCAACAACGCTGAGTGTGTTCGAAGATTTCAAGAGCACGATAAGCCGCGCATTTGCCGACCAAAACTGGAGCATAAGGTACAACGGCGAAGTTGACCCGCGATTCGGTGAGGAGACCTTTCAGCAATATGTTAACAATGAGATTGAGAAGTTCGGCTCATTGGAAATGTTCATCAAGAATATGCTTCCAACTTTGAAGCTCGTAGATGCCAATGGCATCATTGCGATATTCCCTGAGGATATATACACAGACGAGGAAGGCACTATCACCAACGACCTGATAAAGCCGATGCCTGAATACTACAACTGCAAGAACATTGTAGGGCAGGACTTTGGCGAGTATTACTTAGTAATCACCGATGACTACTCCAATGTAAAGGTTGGCAGCAAGATGGAAAAGAGCGGAATGATTCTTGAGCTATATGGCAAAGAAGCAATCTATCGCATCGAGCAGGTAGGCAAGAAGTCTGACTTCACCTTTAGCGAACCAGTGCTTGTGTTTCAGCATAACTTAGGCTATGTTCCTGCAATTAAGTTGATGGGCTCACCGCAGCTTATTGGTGATGAGCTTGCGTTCCAATCGCCATTCATTACAGCAGTGCCACTACTTGACCAAGTGATACTTGATGAGAGCTACTTGCAGATGAGCAAGGCTACAAGCGCATTCCCTTTTATGGTTGCGCTTGGCGAGATATGCGAGTTCACCGATAAGGAAGGCAACCGATGTAATGATGGGCAGATATTCGACCCTATCAACGGCGGCTATCGCACCTGCGGCAGTTGCTCAGGTAGTGGAGTAAAGAGCAGATTCTCACCAACAGGAATGCTACTCATTAAACCAAAGACATCAATCAGCGAAGGAGACACCGGATTGAGCGGTGAGTATCTTAAGTTCGTGTCTCCACCGATGGAAACATTGAGCTTCTTGCGCACCGAGATTGAGCAGCAGATGGCAAAGTCAAGAAGGATATTGCACTTGCCATCGAGCGATGAGAGCGGAACTATTGGCGAGGCATCCACAGCAACGGGCAGCTTGAATAAGTTGCGCAGCTTGTATGCGTTTATTAAGCCAATCTCAGACCAGCTATTTACTATTTATGAGTTCTGCTTAGTAACAATCGGGCGGATGAGATATGGCGATTTATTCGGCGGCGTTAACTTAGTATATCCGACATCATTCGACATTAGCACTCCGAGCGACTACCTTGCAGTAATTAGCGAGGGGGTTAAAGCAGGAGTGCCGCCATCAATTACCTTTAGCAATGTGTACAACTACATCAGAGCGATTCACTATACAGACGACGAGACAAGCGCGATATACGACTTAATTATCAATGCCGATGAATTGCTGCTAATGAGCAATGCGGATGTATTAGCGAGGCTCGCAAGCGGCACAGTTGAGAAGTGGCAGGATGTATTGCACAACAGCGCACCTCAGCTTATTATGGAGTTGATTAGAGATTACATTCCAACCGAAGGAGCTCCGACATTCCTAAGCCTACCAATGAGCGATAAGATAAGACTATTGCAGGAGAAGGCAGCGGAAAAAATCAGAGTACAACTTGACCCAATAGCGCAGGCGCAACAAACATTATTGAATGGCATCGTTTGAGCAGCTCGTTAAAGAGAAGATTAAGCTGCTGGAAAGTGTACCAGAGAGCATTGCAACTGCGGCAATCAAGGCACAGCGCGATGCGTGGCGAAAGATTGAACCAATGTTGCAGGAGATGGATGTCGACGCCGATGGAAACATTGCACAGACAGAAGACAACATCCGAAGAATTGGACTAATAACAGACGAGCTAAATAAGTCGCTGGCAGGGGGTGAGTATCGCGATGCGGTGCAGTCCTTTCTCGGCTCAATAGATGAAGGCGTACAGCTAACAGACGATATTGCAAAGAAGATTGATAGCTCCTTTAAGCCTGACAACGTGCAGAAACAGCTATTGGCAATATCCAAGCAGAATGCAATCAATGCTTTCTTTGGATCGGGGCTTCGGCAAAATGTTTCAGTGCCATTCTTAGAGCAGCTAACTGCGAATGTTGCCGCAAGAGCGCCGCTAAACCAAGCTGTTAAGGCGCTCAAAGGAGTTATTGAAGGAACGGAAACAACAGACGGCAGGCTGCTTGCTAATGTGCGCACCACCGCAGGAACAGCGCAGGCGATTGCAGACCGAAGCTATTCAGCAGCAGTTAATGAGGAGCTCGGCATTGAATACTTCCAATACTTAGGAGGCGAGATTGCAACAACAAGAACTTTCTGCCAGCACCGCGAAGGGCAGATATTTCACCGCAAAGAGATTGAATCATGGGGCAATGGCGAAAATAGCGCAGGCATTAACGACATACGAGGCGGCACTTGGGATGGTCGCATTGATGGCACTGATAGCAAGACAATCTTTACCTTTGTTGGCGGTTGGAACTGCCGCCACTACCTTGTGCCAATAATTGCCAATAGAGTGCCTGCCTCAATTAAGGCAAGAGCGAAGGCGGAGGGGTATGTGGAGTGATTGCCGAAGTTTTGTTGCGGGTAGCCAGTAGTTAGTTGCCATTTTTTGACAACTCTAACTTTTTCAACTCTATTTCAAGCCTTAACTTTTCTTTTTCAAGTTCAATCATTTCTTTTTTATACTGAATGTCTTTATTCAGTTCTTTGCCAAATTTATAAGCCCCACCAACTAAAACGAGTAATAAAACGGCAACTAACAGCACATTGCCAAAAGTGGGGGTTTCATTTTTCATATCAACATTTTCCATATTATCAAGTTTTGTATTTTAATTAAACATTAGTGGTACAATGCCCCACCTTCGGCAATCTGCGACCCGTTATAGGCTATTAATAGACCCTTCATAATCTGCCTCGACTGCTTTTAACGAAAGACTTTTTTTGCCTCCTTTAGTTTTAACCCAAGCGGATAACCTATAAATTTTATCTTCAATTTTGATATATCCTCCATAGTCAGGAGATTTATCAGTTGTTTTCATTGGGAATTGGTTTAGATGTCCTGCACCTTCCAGTAGTTCCTCTAAATACTTTTTTTTGTCCATTGTTTTATTATTTATGTGATTAAAAATTTAACAGCCTATAACAAGGTATTTGCAAAATTGCCCATTAACATTTGTGCTTAATTTGAAGTATCTGCAAGGGCAACTTCGCAAATACCCGACCGTTATGCCCCATTATAAACATAGCGTTCCATAGCAAATTTAGCCGACAACATTTCCTCATCTTTTGGGTATTCTCCAATCTTTGTAAAGTGTTGCAATGTGTTTGGCAAGTTTTTATTCCACGGATAATAGTTTTCGCATCCGTATTTTAAAGAAACCATATTGTGTTCAGGTTCTTCATAATCTTCAAATGATTTGGCATCGGTTATTGTAATAACGTATGCTTTCATTTTAAAGTCATTATCACGCTTAACAATTATTCCAATGCTATCGGCATAATGATATTTATGGTCGCCTCCATCTTCGGAGTAAAACACAATATCGTTTTCTTTAACTTCTGACCCGTCTTTATAAAAATAACGGGGCATAACAGCACCTACCAAAAAGGCGGGGCTTTCGGCTTCGTTAGAAGCATTTGTGGTTACATTATCATTCATCTTTCTAAGTTTATTTTGTGGTTAAAATCCCGCCCTTCTGGTAGCTGCAAAACGTTAGCGGAAATGGTCAGACGTTGTATCTAACAGCAGAAACCATTGCTATCAACAATAAAATACCTGCTATAATTGCACCATCTGTCCCAAACATTTGTCCAATGCAAAACATTACACCGCCTGATAATATTGTTGATACAAACATATACCATCCAGTTCCCTTTTTAACTTTCGATAAACCACTACCGCTAACAGCATTTTTGCTCAATGCGGGGTTCTCGTTTTCTAAGTTTGTTTTTTCTGTATTCATAATTTTCGTTTTTTAAGTAAGTTTATCTTCATCAATCCCGCACTAAGCAAAGCTGCAAACCGTTACCATTCACTCGGTGCTTCTTCGTATTCTTCGCCGCTGCCATCGCACTGCTTGCATTCAATAGTATGTTCGCGCCTGCACTCATCGGTGCAATCGGCGCACATTGTTTCAACTGCGCAGTCGTTCACAAAGCAGCGCACTGACTGCTCAAGAATATAACCTGCACCCTCGCATCGGGTGCAATCAATTAATCGGAGGCGGTGGATCATGCGTTTGCGTAGCTTATTAGTTTATTAAAGTTTGTAAAAAATCTTCTTTGCATTTCTTGGTTAACATTATCATAGCAAATAGCTCTGCTGAAATCTTCAATTATATTTTTAGAAGTATTGAAACCTGCTGAGAATTTAAGACCATTAATTGAAAATTCAATATCCATGTTGTATCCGTTTACATCAACTACTGTATATTCTACATTCATTTTTGTAAGTTTAGAAATTAAGTTTGCTGTTGTCATGTTTTCGATTTTTTGAGTGAATAATTATAGGGCAAAGATAATACTTTTTTTTAATTATGCAATAGGCAATCAAAATAATTATGTATTTTATTTTCAAATAATATTTATCTTTGCGGTATGACCTATTATATATTAAGCGATGGCAGCATTAAACAAGCAACAGACGTGCTTGCCAAAGAGCTAATAAAAAGAGGCGCAAGAGAATTGAAACTCACACCAATAGAAATAAATTATGAAACAAGAGGAAGCACTGGAGCTGGTCAAGTTCCTGAACTTAGAGGAGGCAACAGACCTCGAAGCGGCAAAAGAAAAGTTCCAAGAAAATTGGATTAAACAAGAGGAGGTAAGCAGTAAAATCGGCAAGCTCACTGGCACTATTGCGAATGTAACACGCAAAGCATTTGAGCCGTTCGGCATTGTGCTAACTGATGAAGATTTCAAAGGGCAAAAAGTTGAGGAGGTTATCCGCAACGCATCGGAGAAGGCAAAGTCAGAATACGAAAAGCAGCGCGAAGATTGGGAAAAGCGAGCATCAGGCAACGGGTCAGAGGCGCTTATCCAAGAGTGGGAGAAAAAGTATAAATCACTTGAGCGCAAGAGCAACGAGCTTGATAGCGCTCGCCAAGATGTGATGTCGCAGTTCGAGAATTATAAGCAGCAAGTTGCAACAGAGATGAAGAATAGCAAGATTAACAATTCATTCGAGAAGGAGCTGGCGAATTTGAAACTTGACCCAACAGTTAACGAGTACACCATTCGCGGCTTTAAGTCTGCCGTTACTGAGAAGTATGCAATCGACTTAGAGGAGGATGGAGCGTTCATTGTCAAAGATAAAAAGACGGGCGAGCGCCTGAAGTCTAAAGAGAAAGCAGGCTCATTCTTAAGCGTTTCAGATGTGCTATTGAAAGAGGCAACAGAAGCAGGAATAATCCAAAAGAATCCGCACGCTGGTGCAAAGTTTCCAAAGCAAACGCCGTTCACTCCAATACTTGAGCAGCAGAATAGCAAGTTGAAATCTATCAATCCAAGATTTTATACAAAGTAAGTAACCATTTGCAATTGGTAATCGTATAGCGCATCGTGGTTGATGTTGTTTTTTAAGTGCTGGGCTTGTTTTGTTCAGCACTTTTTTTTATACCTTTGCCATTCTCTATGTGTAGTCGGCAGGACTTTAGCTGCAACCAGTAGGCATTATCGCATCAGCCTTTAGAATACGATGTACTAATTTGAAAACTACAAACGACTATATCATGTCAATATCAAGAATACTATCCGAATGTCCTAACGTACAGATGTGGTTAGGAGAATTATTTATCGAAGTTGGTCAACGCGAGCAACTACCTTTCTTAGAGTTTTTATTGTCTCCTGAGAATGTAAAATTAATCAGAACCGAAGTTGCACCGGGCGGCGGCAAATTAAAAACCGTACAAGCTCGTTGGATTCAGCGCTTGCCTGAAACAGAAGTTGAAGAAGGTGGCAACATCTTAACTTGTACTTCTGATAACACTTACGGCGATACAACTACAACTTACACAGTTGATACAACTGACACTTACATTGCTTCTCAATTAATCAATGCTGCTGACATCGCTCGCCATTGCCAAGAGAACTCTCGCTATGTGCTTGAGAGCATCATGCGTTTGATGGATGTACTTGACCGCAAAGTAGCTTCTGCTGCTGCTGTTCAAGCGGTTGCTGCTATCGGTAACTGGGGAACAGATGTTGAAGGTTTCTATACCGTAACTTCTGACTGCTTAGTGATTGATACAATCAACGGCAATGAGCCTAACCCATTTGCTATTGCTGACATTCAGCAAGCTACAAGAATGGCAAACTATCCATCTGCTCCAGTTGCATTCGGTGGTGCTGCAATGCAGCGTTACGCAAATGCGATGGCTGCTGGGTGCTGCTCTCAGTACGGCATCAACTTATTGGAAATCACACAGCAAAACGGCTTTGGCTTTGCTTATGATTCAAGATTAGCTGCTGCGCAAGGATCGCAAACAAAAGCGTTAATCACAACAGCGGGTGCGTTGCAGTGGTTATCATTCAACTTAGCTGAGTGGAACGCTGGCATCACTCCAGTTGCAGGAAGCAACTATTCAAAAACTTTATTGTTCACTCCTGCTGGCTTACCAGTTGATTTGACAATGAAGGATGATTGCGGTAACTTATCTATTGTATTAACTACAACTGGTATCTTAGCTGCATTGCCAACTGACATCTACGAGGCAAGCGATAAGTTTGCAGGTGTGAACTATGTAAACTGCGTTTCAATTGTAAACCCGTCTTAGGCTCGCAGTTTCTACTAAGTGAAGACTTGGATGAACTGTTGAGCGAGAGCGGAGATAATCTACTAACGCAATAGAATTGGAGAGGTGTATGCCTCTCCTTTTTTTTTATATTTGCAAATAAAAATATCAATCAATGTGCTACGATAAACTACTTGGATTGAAGGGGTGCGATAGACCTGAGCCTACAACGGGGCTATATATAGATGACTTAGGAATAAATCAGACCTTACTTGGTCAGCTAATCACTAACCAATATATGAGCGGTGTTGAGCTATTTGATGCGAAGCTCGCGTTTGCGTGGCGTAAGATGTCAAGTGATATGCTTTCGCGATTGTCTCCAATGATGAAGGCTGACACTGTAATTGATAGCAAGAGGATTGGACAAGTATTGACCAACGCGAGCAATCTTGACTTAGCGCTCGGTGCTGGCAAGTATGCAGGTATAAGAGTAACCATCGACCCAAATCAACTTAGCTTTCTCAACTTCTATTTATCGAGCCTAAAGATTGACATATATACAATGGCAACGCCAGTGCCGATATTGGTATTTGATATGCAAACGCTTAAGCTCGTTGGTACATTCAACTATCAATCAGAGGCGGTTGAGGAGTTTATCGGCAGGACCTACAAGGCGAATCGCAGGAAGTTAGATTTAGCTTTTGTCTATGAGTCGCTTTATGATACAACAAAAATGATAACCAAGAAGGGCAGTTGCTACGATTGCGGCGGCGGAGTGAGAGCTGCACACATTTGCCCATTTGTCGATGCTATTGGAATTGAGCTGACAACAGACGGCACTGATGTGCTGACTTCTAAGAACAAGAAATACACTCAAGGTATGTCAATGGTTTATAATGTTAACTGCGACCGCGAGGCGTGGCTGTGCAGCATTGGTGGATTGATGGCGATGCCGCTTGCTTATGCAACGGCGGTGGAGATATACGATTACTCGCTAACCATTGCACCAACCATTAGAGTGAATACAACGGTGAGTGTTACAAGGGAAACGATAATTGAAGCAAGAGACATTGCAGCAACAAGATACAATGAGGAGCTTGCAGCGATGTTGCAGAATATGCGCCTACCTGATGACAACAACTGCTTTGATTGCCGCAAGAACATGAAGTATGTAACAGCGCTTCCATAATGGCAACACCCAAACAGATCAGCGAACGAATTGACGCGCTCTTTGCAGAATGGAGCGGCGGCTTTACTCCGTTATTTTTCGCAGTGCTTGATATGAAGCGATTGATGGATATCAGAATATTTGGAATAGGTACAAGCGGCGGGAGTAATACCGCAGGACAGAAGCTACCAACTAAGCCATACACTCCTGCGTATGCGCTAATCAAGCAAAAGAATGGCAGACCGCCATTAGAACTAACTGGCTTTTTAAGAAGGTCGTTTGGAAAAGACAAAGATTCTGTATTTAATCAGGGCTTCGGGTCGGCTATTTTTATAGCAGCAGATGAAGCAGGAAAAGCAGAAGGATTACAATATGGAAATGGAAAAGGCTTTAAAGGTTACGGACCAATCTTCCAACCAACAGACGAGGAGCAGAATAAAATGCTTGAACTACACGCAGAATTATTAGCGGAACAAATCGCAAACAATCTAAGCAAACCATGAATCTACTAAAGACCATAATTGAAAGACTTAATCAGCGCATTGAGGTAGCTAATATCTTCGATAAGCAGTTCAGCTTATGCGAGCTTAACGCAAACGGCAACGATAAGGCTTGGGTGCATTACATCGGCAACGGGCAGGCTGAGGTTGTTACCAACTTTGATGCAAAGAACGGAACGCTTTTTTGGGCTAAGCGCAGCAAGGTAACAGTTAACAAGACCGATGCCTACAAGATGAGCGGATGTAAGCAGTTATACATCACGACCTTCCCGCTGACGGCTTATGCAATCGTGCGCAAATCGCACCTACCTTGCGATGGTGAAGACGCGCAGGATTGGTTAGCATCAAGAATCTACAAGCTCGCATCAGGCACTGACCCGCTATTCAAGCAAAACATAGGGGTTATTAACTATGAGGTAGTACCAACGGGCTACATCAACGAGATTAAGACCTTAACAGCCAACTATGAATGGGCTTGCGTTTCTGTTGATATGGATGTGCAGGTTATCACATCGAGCGAAGATGGCTGTTATGACACTTGCGCAACGGGCGATATTCCGCTTCCTGACTTGCAACCTTGCACACCTTGCTTAACAGAGGTTGCTGTTGATGGCGTTACAATAACTGGAAACGGAACAGAAGCAGATCCATTGGTGGCAATCGGTGGCGGAGGCGGAACACCTCTTAGAACTCAAGATGAAGGCAGCAACGTAAGCACCAACACAACAACACTTAACTTCACTGGCGATGGAGTAACTGCAACACTCACATCACCGGGAGTAGTTGAGGTAAATATTCCATCAGGAGGCGGCGGCGTTGGATCATTGCAAGATGTTACCGATGTTGGCAATAGCACAACCAACGACATTGACTTTATAGCAAATGCAGGACTGACCTTTGACAATGGTGCGCTATTCCGCAAAGGTACAACCGATGCAGGCAACGGCGGCGCTAAGGGCACTGCGCAAATCTGCTCAATAAGCTATGAGCTAAAGTGGGAAGCAGGGCGGCTTTACTATATGGAGCAGGATGGCTTCACGATTCGCGATGTAACGCATAATTTTACATTTGTACCTCAGCCAACAGATGATTCAACTAAGGGCTTCGTAGTGGGCTCGCGTTGGAGTTTAGATGATGGTACTGTTTACCTTTGCAGCGATGCTACAATCGGTGCAGCAGTTTGGGCGGTGGTAAGCACTGGCGGCGTTACTTCGGTAACTGCAACATCGCCAATATTCTCAAGTGGCGGCACTACTCCCGACATCTCAATTCAGCCTGCCAACTTATTCGATGATGGTTACCTTACATCAGCGGACTTTGCGAGCTTTGCAGGCAAGTTCGATGTACCAACTGGAACAAGCGCGGATTATCTCGATGGCACTGGAACACCGACAATATTCCCGACCATTCCAAGCGGCGGTGTTACATCGGTTAATTCAGGCATCAATATCAATGTTGACAATACCAACCCTGCTGCACCAATTATTAACTCCCTTTCTGATAGATATAAGACATCTTCAACAACATCGAACAGCGTAAGCAACGGCTCAAAGAGCTTCACTGTTGACTTGAATCTTTCTTATATACCATTGCAGGAGATACTTGTTGTGTTTGACCCTGCGCACCATATGCATGGCGAAGTAACATCTTATAACCCTGGAACGGGAGCGCTTGTTGTTGATATTAAGACTCATACTGGCAGCGGAACTTATTCATCATGGGTAATTAATCTCGATGGTACACCAGTGGATGCACTAACGGGCAGCGGCACGGCAAACGAGGTTGCATACTTTACAGCATCGAGGGTGTTAGCATCGCTGCCAGTTGCAACCTACCCAAGCCTAACAGAACTGAGCTATGTTAAAGGAGTAACAAGTGCAATTCAAACGCAGATAAACAGCAAGTTTAACACTCCGGCAGGCACTACATCGCAATATGTAAGAGGCGATGGCTCACTTGCTGCCTTTCCTAATGTGCCAGCTTTTTTGCCTTATATTACAGAGGTAATGTCGAGCTCTACTGCAACCAATAATTCTATTGAATACGTGGCATCGGTAAATAAAATCTATGTAACCAATGGAAGTAATAACGTCAATATATTTAATGCGACAACGGGCGAGCTATTGGCAACTGTTACCTTAACACAAGCACTAAGGGCAAGGTATATAAATAGCATTAATGAAGTATGGGTTACGAGCGTAAATGTGGCAAGTATAACAAGAATAAACCCAACAACAAATGCTGTTATTGGAACTATTACAACATCCATTGTAGCCAATGGTTTTGATATTTGTGAAATAAGTTCTACCAAAGTTTATGTGTCGATAAACGGAAGCGGTGGGGCGCAAAGAGTTCAAGTTATAAACCCTTCAACTTTAGCTTTTGTTGCTGATATTACAGCTTCTATACCCGGCTTTTGTAGCGGAATGGCTTTTAACAACAATCCTTCATCTGCCCAAAACGGAGTAGTGATATTAGGTAGTTCAGGTGGTGCTGTTACATTAATTGATTCAGCTACCAACACGGTAACGGTGGCAACAACTAATCCTGGTTCTGCTTTAAGTAATGTTTTTGAAATAATGTATTCTGCCGTTGATGATAAATATTATGTAAGTAGTCAAGCAAATAGTAGAGTAGTTTCTTTAAACATAACAGGAGCGACTACATTAACTTTAGACAAGATTAAATATAACGCTATTGCGAATATTAGTTTACAAATTGATGACGCTAACGATTTATTAATTATCAATCAAATAGCAAGCACCCCAACTCCTAATGTAATGTGCCACTTCATAAGAAAAAGCACATTTGAATCTTTATATAATATTATGACACCTGCACAGGGTGGTGCTAATACAAGGGCAGGTTTTGTAAGGGCTGATTTAGTAAACAAAAGAGTATTTTTAGCAGGTAGAAGTGCTTCATCAACAGCCGTTTTAACAGTAAAATATTAAAATATGAAAGTACAAATTAGAAAAGGTATTGTATTAGCATACGGTAAAGCATTAGAAGGAGATGATGTATATCAAGCTCCCGATGATTATTGCCCTGAAAAGTACACTTACACACCTATTGATATAGATGTGTTCAATCCTGATGGATTTATTGTTAACTTTGAAAACTCAAATAATTAATTATGGCAGGAATTAGAATAACAGACTTAACAGCGCTATCGAGCGCAGCAAATGGCGATTATCTTTGCATCGTTGATGTATCTGACACCTCGCAATCGCCTGAAGGTACGACTAAGAAGATTGAGGTTGGGAATATGTTTGAAAGCGGAACTTGGACACCGACCTTTAGTGATTTTAGTGGCGCAATAACAGCGGCAACATTAACTTCAGCTACTTATTCAAAGGTTGGCAATATTGTAACTTGTCAGATAAACTTAAGTATTACTATGGATTTTACCGCTCCAGTTAGTAGTGGGGAGTTTGAATTTACTTACCCTATCGCTACAACAACTGCAAATGGTGGTGGTTCGTTAAGTTCTAGTAACTTGGAAAATCAATTTAATGGTTCAGTAAGAAATAACAATATAGCAATATTTTCAGAAGATACCACTATTGACACTAATGCAACTTGCCACGCTCTATTCCAATATGAAATCAATTAGCCCCAAAGGCTTAGAGCTCATTAAATCCTTTGAAGGCTTGCGGCTGAATGCCTACCTTTGCGAGGCTAATGTGGCTACAATAGGCTACGGCAGCACCTATTATGCCAACGACCAGAAGGTAAAGATGGGCGATAAAATCACTAAAGAGCAGGCTGAAATTTTACTGCGTAAAACAGTGCGCGACTTCGAGCAGAATGTTAACGCGCTGCTCAACGGAGTGCAGGTCAACCAAAATCAGTTTGATGCACTGGTTAGCTTCGCCTTTAATCTTGGAACTGCTGCCCTTGCTAAGTCAACGCTGCTGAAATTAGTAAAAGCGAATCCAAACGACCCAGCAATCTCAAGGGAGTTCGGCAAATGGGTAAATGCAGGCGGCAAAAAGGTTAATGGCTTGGTAACGCGGCGGCAAAAAGAAGCAGAACTTTATTTTAAGCCCTTCGTATAACTACCCTATGCGGCGAAAAATAAGTAAGTCAAGACGGGCGCTCGATATTATCGTTAAATACTGGCGGTCCACAATAGGCTCATTAGTGGTATTAGCCTCCGTCTTTGCCCTTATTTTCAAGGCTATATCAACAGAAACACTTGCAGCGATTGTGGCAGCTATGATTGCCGCTGGTTATATTCCTAAAGCCAAAGAAGATGATAACTGAAAGAGCCGATACAATAGTTACTCTTGACACCTCCTGCA